>ENA-ORNP01000174-ORNP01000174.1-human-gut-metagenome-genome-assembly--contig:-NODE-174-length-76381-cov-5.961769_pt1 | contig 76381 bp, 90 predicted proteins | sample MGYA00242119_ERZ509030 | MGnify/ENA primary metagenome ERZ509030 (study PRJEB26280, sample SAMEA2338708) | human gut metagenome | biome: human gut; feature: human-associated habitat; material: faeces... | reverse complement strand
CCACCGCGGTTCTGCTGCGGACGGCCTTCGTTGCGGCCACCCTGACGATTTTCATTACGCCCTTGTTGAGCGTTATTGTTGCGTTGATTTTGTTGCTGATTTTGTTGCATATTCCTCTGTCCGTTATTCCTATTCATATTGTTATCGTTTCTTTTAGCTGTATCCTGCGGACGCGCAGGAGCAGCCGGTTTGCTGACATCACGTTTTTCCGTCTTCGCCGGTTTGGGCGGTTCTGGTTTTTTTTCGTATGCTTTACGGATAACAGACATAGCCTTGTCATCAGCTGCACTAAAATTAGTTTTTTCGATATTATTTTTCTTCAACAGGTCAATGACCTCATTTACCGGTTTGCCATAATCCTTGGCAACCTCATATATTCTTTTATTACCCATTCATCCACCTCCAGACCAGATAATAAGAAGCAGATTCATCTGCGAAGCTCGCGCAAGCTGCGCAGACAACTGTGATTTAAATCATTATTTTTTCAACAGCATGTTGGCAAAATTCGCATCGGTAATAGCCACAGCTATTCTTGGTCCCTTGCCGATTGCATAGCCCAGCTCATTGCGCGTCAACAGCTCAATAACCTGTACACCTGCCATCTCTGCCAGGAAATAAATTTCCTTTTTTGAATTAGGGGCAGCATCTTGTGCCAAAACAAGTACCTTGACCTTGCCGCTTTTTAAGGCAGCACGCACAGCTACATCGCCGGAAGCGGTTTTGCCTGCCTTTTGCGCCAACCCTAAAGCAAAAACAACATTATTGCCTGCCATGTTCGAAATCCTCCAGCAGCTGCTTGAGTACATCCTCACCGATAGGCTTTTCCAAAGCGCGCTCCAGACGTTTCTCCTTTACGGCCTTGGTAATGCATTCCTTATCGGGGCAGACATATGCGCCGCGTCCGTTCTTCTTGCCGGTGAGGTCAAGGCTGACCTCGCCCTCAGGTGAACGTACAACGCGCAGCAGAGCCTTTTTATCCTTCATTTCATTGCAGCCTAAGCATTTACGCTGCGGAATTTTTTTTACCTTCATCATGCTTCTTCCACGGGAGCAGGCTCAGCAGCAGCCTCTTCGGCAGCCTGAGTTTCGCTCTTAATATCAATTTTCCAGCCGGTCAGCTTAGCAGCCAGGCGGGCATTTTGGCCTTCCTTGCCGATAGCCAGGGACAGCTGGTAATCCGGTACGACAACGCGGCAGATTTTGTCTGCTTCGTTAACGGTTGTCTTGACAACCTTTGCCGGGCTCAGAGCATTGGCAACGTATTGTGCCGGATCTTCACTGTATTTTACAATATCAATCTTTTCACCGCGCAGCTCGTTAACGATGGTCTGCACACGCATGCCCTTATGGCCTACACAGGCACCTACCGGATCAACATTGCTGTCAGCGGTATATACGGAAATCTTGGAGCGCATACCGGGCTCGCGGGCAACGGATTTGATTTCAACAACGCCGTCATGGATTTCCGGAACCTCCAGCTCAAACAGGCGCTTCAGCAGGCCGGGATGAGTACGGGAAACCATAATCTGCGGTCCCTTGTTGGTGCGCTTAACCTCAACAATATAGGTTTTCATACGCTCATGGTATTGGTAGATTTCACCGGGAATCTGCTCGTTCGGAGTCAGCACGGCTTCAACCTTGCCCAAATCGATATAAACGTTTTGGTTTTCCATGCGCTCGATAATACCGGTAACGATATCATTGGCACGGCTTTGGAAGCGTTCATATACCTGTCCGCGCTCTGCCTCACGGATACGCTGTACAACAAACTGCTTAGCGTTTTGGGCAGCAATACGGCCGAAGTTTTTCGGAGTAACCTCAACCTCTACGATGTCGCCTGCAAGATACTGCGGGTTGATTGCCTGAGCATCCTCCAAAGTCATTTCGTTAATGCCGTCAGCCTCGCCTTCAACTACAGTGCGCTGAGCATATACATGGATTTCACCGGTTTCTTTATTCATTTCAACACGGACATTCTGGTTTGTGCCGGTGTTCTTTTTGTAAGCAGCAACCAAAGCGTCATCAACAGCCTGGAACAAAAGCTCGGGGTCAATACCCTTTTCCTTTCCTAATTCCTGGATTGCTGAGATAAAATCTGCGTTCACTTAATAAGCCTCCTATTTCTTAAATTAAAAGTCTATATGCGGTCTGATATTCGCAATCAGCCTACGTTCAATGCGGTCAGGATTTTTGAATTCCTTACCTTTAATAATCTTTTTAACCTGTACAGCTTCGTCATCATGTGCTACCAGAATGCCGGTCAGATTTTTCATTCCCTCCCACGGAGTATAGAACATAATGTCAACCTTGGTGCCGTAGGCAGCTTCAAAGTCCTTGTCCTTCTTCAGCGGACGGTCAATGCCCGGAGAAGAAACCTCCAAAAAGTATTTGTCGGGAATAGGATCCTCTGCATCAAGAATCTCCGTCAGCTTTTCGCTCACCATCTGGCAGTCATCAATTTCAACTCCACCAGGCTTATCGAGAAAAATCCGTAGGTACCAGTCCTTTTCACGCACATATTCTACATCAACCAGAGTAATCCCGGTATCCTGCAGAAGGGGTTCTACCATTGCGGTAATCAGTGCTTCAACTTCTTTTGCCTGCATCATTTTCACCTCCATATTAAGTTTTTCTTTCTGTATTAACCTTACGGCCAACACCTGCCTCTGCCGCAAATGCGTCAGAAACATCGTAATAAGCGGAAAGAGCGGGCTTTAAACCCACTCTTTCACAAGTCATACTTATTTTGGCTATCCTTATTATAGCATCTGTTGACAAGTCTTGCAAGTAGCTTACGCTATATCTAGTTATTATATGTTAAATTTTATACAGAAAAATGCTAAATCTGCCACGTAAAATGTATACACTGCGCTTTCCCTTGTCAGTCGCAAAAATATCTGCTACAGTAATACAGTAAACAGATAGAGATTGTGGAAAAAGTGTCAGTTTGGACAAGGGCGCTTTATCGACAAGCTTTTTATGAAAGGTGGTATTTTTTATGTCCTATAATTTTGATGCTGCTGTTTCTCCCTTTATTAAAGCACTGCCTCCCTCCGGTCTGGCAAAGTTTCTTGATATTATGGCCGCTAACCCCAACATCGTACCTCTCAGCGTAGGCGAACCCGATTTTGATATTCCGCAGGCTGTCAAGGATGCCGAAATCAACAGCATCTGCGAAGGCAAAAGCTGCTATACTCCCACTCTCGGCCTTTTGGAGCTGCGCGAAGCAATTGCGGATGATATCCATAAAAACTACGGCGTTAAATACGACCCGAAAACCGAAATCATGGTAACCGTCGGTGTCAGCGAAGCACTGTACACCACTATTACTACCATTATGCATCCCGGTGACGAAATTATTCTTCCCGAGCCCTGCTACGTTGCCAACAAGGCCTGCGTTATTCTGGCAGGCGGCAAGCCTGTTTCCGTAGAAACTTATCAGGAAAACGGCTTTGTGCCTACCATCGAAGATTTGGAAAAGGCTGTTACGCCCAAGACTAAGGCTATTATGCTTGGCTATCCCAATAACCCGACCGGCGCTATTATGAGCAAGGAGCAGATTAAGGCTATCGGCGACTGGGCTGTGAAGCACGACCTGATTGTCATCAGCGACGAGCTTTATGCTCATCTTACCTACGGCGGCAAAACACACACCATGTTCACCTCCTTCCCGGAATTCCGCGACCGCACCATTATTTTCAACGGCTTCTCCAAAGCCTACGCTATGACCGGCCTGCGTCTTGGCTATATCATGGCACCGGCAGCAATTATCAACGCTATGAACATCCTGCATCAGTATGTTGTGCTCTGCCCCAACGTTACGGCACAGTACGGCGCGATTGCGGCACTGAAATACTGCCGTCAGGACGTTGACAATATGGTTGCCGAATACAGCCGCCGCCGTCAGATTATGATTGACGGCTTCCACAAGATGGGGCTGCCGCTGTATGAGCCCGAAGGCGCTTTCTATGTTTTCCCCTGCATCAAGGAAACCGGCCTTTCCAGCATGGAATTTGTTGAAAAGCTGCTGGAGGAGCAAGAGGTTCTCGTAATCCCCGGCAACATCTTCGGTGCTGGCGGCGAAGGCTATATCCGTTGCTCCTATGCTTACAGCGAAGAAATACTGCATAAGGCACTGGAGCGCATCGCCCTCTTCGTAACGAAATACAGAAATCTGAACAAGGCGAAATAACTGTTATGCTGATTCCATATTAGACAAGTTCTTTTATCATATAGTATAATATACGCAGCTGATAAAATATCAGCCGACGATTTTTGTATTTATCTAATCCCTTCCACTTCGTCTCACTCCTTCCGTGAGACACAAGACAGAAAAAACACGGTGCATAATGCCCGTGTTTTTTTCTTTTGCATCGATATAATCATCTTCTTAAACTCGATATTTCTCCCGAAATTAAAGCTGCTGTCTCCGGCTTCATCCGAAGACAGCAGCTTCTTTGCGTCAAAGCATCTATACATTTTTATCTCAAATTAAAGCTTACTGCACGCGTAACGCGACAGCGTGCATTCTGCCCGTACTTGTCTTTGGCCGGACTGAAGCGCCATTTGTTGACCGCCGTCACAACGCTGTTATCCATAGCACCGTTGCCGGAGGAACCGACAACCGTTACATCCTCTACACTGCCGTCGGCACCCACCAGAATGCGTACCGTCACTACACCTGTAGCACCGCTGTTGCGTGCGGACGCAGGATATACAGGTGCGACCTCACGCAGCAGGCGTGGCGGTTTGACCGGCACACCGCGGCCTTCGCCGCTGCCACCGTTACCGCTTCCGCTGCCACTGCCACTGCCTGTTCCGCTGCCAGTACCTGTTCCTGTACCATTACCGGCAGGATTACCGGCAGGAGCCTTCGGCCCGGGGGCTACAGTTGCTTTTTTCCTGACAACCTTCTTTTGCGGTTTAGGCTTCAGCTTTTGGTCAATAATATCCTCCAGGCTTTGGATGATAGGCTCTTCCTGCTGCTCCTCCTGTTCGATTTCTTCCTCCTGAGCTTCAGCGCCGCCACCGCCGCCCTCCAAAGAAACCTCCAAAATTTCCGGAGGCGTATGCACAAAGCGGTAGCCAAAAATGCCAATGCCGGCGGCAAGAACAAGATGCACAGCCAGAGCTACGGCAAAGCCCTTGCCAAATCGCTTTTGTTCATCCTTCATTTGCTCTCACCTGTATCCGTAGCCAAACCGAAGCGTGTGACACCTGCTCCCTTCATTTTATCCATCAGCTGGATAATAGTTTTATAGGGAGCTTCGTCCTCTGCTCTGATAATAACCGAGAAAGAGGAATCATGCTTGCTTTCAATCGCAGCATTCTGAACCAGCATATCCATCTCGATTTTATTTTCATCAAGATAAAGGCTGCCGTCCTTTTTGATTGTTACATTAAAATTGCTCTTGCTGACATTCTCCGAATGCCGAGCAACAGGCAGGCGGATAGGAATCGTCTTGACCTCGCTCATATACATAGTGCTGACAATGAAAAATACCAGCAGCAGGAAAATCATATCAATCATAGGACTAAGCATGATTTCCGGTGACTTCATCACTCTTTTACGACGTCTGCGCATTTTTCAACACCGCCCCTCATTTGCTCTGCTCGTTAGCTTTGAAAATATCAACCAACGTATCCGCTACTTCGTTGATATTCAGAGTTTCGGTTTTGATTTTGCTTGTAAGATAAGCATGGATACACATACCCATAATGGCAATGCACAGGCCGAAAACGGTAGTAATCAGCGCTTCACCAATACCTGCAGTAACGGCCATCGGGTTTTGGGTTCTTTCGTTCAAAGCGTTAAAAGAAGAAATCATACCGGTAATAGTACCGAGCAGGCCGAGCATCGGCGAAAGACCGATAACAACACTCAGATAGTTGATATTTTTTTCCAGACTGTCGATAATACGGTCTGCTTTAGTATAGACAATAGTTTCCAGACGCTGGCCGAGGTCACCCTTAATATCCAAAATCTCCTTAGCCATGGCAGCAGCCTCGCCCTTGCTCTGCTCTGCCAGCTCACTGGCGCCAACCAGATTAAAGTCATTCATCATGCGGCAGAAGCTACTTGCGAACTTTTCTCCGGAAATAGCCTTCTTATAGAAAAGATATCGTTCCACACCAATAGCAATAGCGGCAAAGGAACACATCAGCAGCGGCCACATACAGGGACCACCCTTAACAAAATAATCAATAGCTCCGGCAAAAATACTCATACTTAAACCTTCTTTCAAAAAAATAACGCTGCAATTTTTTTGCAGCAAATCGCAAGCTCATCATCCGCCTATACACAGCGGAAGGAAGTCGGCATAGCTCCCATATCTGATACTTGTTGCTATTTACTAGATGTTTATATTATAGCCTCTTTACTAATCTGCGTCAAGAAAACACAAACTATATAAACAAAGGCAGTACAGGGAAAATTCCCCGTACTGCCCAAAGATTTATGTTATTTGAAATACTTGGCGAAGGCCTGCGCCGCCGCCGACTGCACCTCTGCATTAAAGGCTGTATACCGCTCGAGCAGCAAACGTCCCTCCGGCGTCAGCACACTGCTGCCGCCGCTTTTGCCGCCTGCCGTGCTGCTGACCAGCGCAAAGCCCATGTCTGCCTCCGCACGCCGCAAAATCTTCCACGCTTTGCTGGCCGACATCCCCATAGCCTTGTAGGCAGCACTCAGCGAACCGGTAGCCTCAATGCGCTGCAGAAGCTCCGCTACGCCCTTGCCGAAATCAATGCTTTCGTTATAAACGCGCACCTTCACATGATAATGCTGCGGGTCTGCGTAGGTCATTTTACCACCCCTTGCCGAAGCCGCAGGCAGGATAGGTGCACACTGCACAATTCAGGCACAGTCCGCCCTCGCCCAAGGCTGCCAGCTCGTCGGCAGTGACGATGTCACAGGCCAGCACACGCGGCAGCACCAAATCAAAAACAGTGCGCTTAGCGTACATTACACAGCCTGGCAAGCCCAGAACAGGCACCTGCTTTTCACCGTAGTAGGACAGCAAAAACATGGCCCCCGGAAGCACAGGCGCACCGTAAGACGCAATGCGTGCACCGGTGTTTTTTATTGCCAGCGGTGTGCGGTCGTCCGGATCAACGCTCATGCCGCCGGTGCAGAGCACCATTTCCGCGCCCTTTTCCTCAATTGCGGTTTTTATAGCAGCGGTAATCTGCTCCGGTTTATCATCCAGAACCTGCTTATATACTACCTCCACGTTGAACTCTGCCAGCTTTTCCTCCAGCACAGGCGTAAAGGTATCCTTAATACGTCCGTGGAAAACCTCGCTGCCTGTCGCCAGAACGGCAGCCCTTTTGATTTTATACGGCAAAAGCTGCAGCAGCGGTTCATCACCGCAGAGCTCGCGCACACGCTGCATCTTTTCCTTTTCGATAACCAGCGGTATAATGCGTGTACCGCAGAGCTTGTCACCTTTTTTCACCGGCGTATTGCCGTGACGCGTCGCAATCATCATCTGTCCGAAGCTGTTCACCAGACGCAGACGCGCGCTGTCCACCTTGAACAGACCTTCAGCAGCGGCGGCCAGCTCAATCTTGCCCTCTTTCACAGGCGATTCATCCATCATAGTGTTTTTGCAGATGTCGCACAAAATGCGTGCGGCATCATTTTCATGAAGCATACTTTCATCAGCTTCCCACACATATAAATGCTCCTTGCCGATGGAAAGCAGCACCGGAATATCCTCCGGCTGTACCACATGTCCCTTGCGGAACACGGCATCCTTGGTCACGCCCTTGATAATCTGTGTCAGGTCATGGCAGAGAACACTGCCGACCGCATCCTCAGTACGAATTAATTTCATGCTTATCTACCTCTTATTTAGCCTGTGCAAATCCGTAAGCCGCAAAAATCTTCATAGCTTCTTCAGTCTGCAGAAAGGCAGCAAAATCCTTGGCAGCCTCAGCCTGCGGAGCCTTTGCCAGCACGCCGATAGGATAAATTACCGGCTTCTTCAGAGAACCTGCCGGAGCTTCGGCCACAACAATTACCTTGTCCTTCAAAAGCGCTGCATCGGTAGCGTAAACAAGACCTGCGTCGGCACTGCCTTCGGCAACCCAGTTCAAAACCTGCGTTACGTTAGTGCCAAGGCTAACCTTAGATTGAATACCGTCCCATTGGCCCAGCTTGGTCAGCGCCTCCTTGGCATATTGGCCTGCAGGAACGCTGGCAGGATCGCCGATAGCAGGATGCTTAGCCTTGCCGAAATCATTGAAGCCTTTGATTTCGCTGCCGCTTTTAGGCACAATCAGCACCAGCTTGTTTTCCAGCAGCTGCTTTACCGTGCTTTTATCCATATAGCCATTCTCGCTCAGCGCGTTCATCTGCTTGTTGGCTGCAGAAATAAACACATCCACTGCCAGACCGCTTTCAATCTGTGCCTGCAGCTTGCCGCTGGCATCATATACGCCTTCGATTTTGATTTCCGGATGCTTTTGCTGATACATCGGAATGAGCTTTTGCGTAAATACCTTTTCCATGCTGGCAGCAGCAGCCAGACGCAGTGTTTTGCCTGCCTGCGGTGCAGCAACCTGCTTATCACCGCCACCGCAGCCTGCAGCCATAACAGCTAACATCAAAGAAAATACTAAGCATAAGAGTTTTTTCATTTTACTCCCCCTGTTGTTGTTTTGTTTTATATAAGTAAACATTAAGACCGATAACTACTAAAAGGCAGATGCCCACAATTACGGCCACATACCAGCCTGCGGCCTCCCAATCGCCTGCCGCGACGGCAGAATAAACCGCGAGCGGCAGCGTGCGTGTGCGTCCTGCAATATTTCCGGCAATCATCGCCGTGGCGCCGAATTCACCCAGACCGCGGGCAAAGGCCAGCAGACCGCCGGCAATAATGCCCGGCAGTGCATTCGGCAGATGAATGCGCCAAAAGATACGCCATTCCGTCATGCCCAGCGAACGCGCCGCCTCCAGCATGCCCTTATCAACCTGCGACAAGGCTCCGCGCGCACTGCGGTACATAAGCGGCAGCGAAATTACCGCTGCTGCCAGCACCGTCGCCAACCAGCTGAAGGCTATTTTTATGCCCGTCAGCTGATAAATAAGCTGGCCTAAAAAACGATTATTGCCGAAAAAATACAGTAAAAAGAAGCCTGCTACCGTAGGAGGCAGCACCATCGGCAGTGTTATTATAGCGTCGGCAAAAATCTTCAGGCTTTGGCTCTGCAGCCGTTCCACCCACCAGGCAATAATTACGCCGATAAAGAAAACTATGACGATTGTTGCTGCCGCAGTGTGCAGCGAAATCCACAGCGGTGACCAGTCAATTGCGCTCATTTTCTCGCACAGTCATGGGCGCTGCCCTTCAGGATACGCAGTCCATGCTCCAGCTGCGGCAAAACGATTGCCAACGCTTCCTCCACTGCTTTGGTACTTCCCGGCAGATTCACAATCAGCGTCTGTCCGCGCACTACGCTCACGCCGCGGCTCAGCATTGCCCGCCGCGTAATCTTGAGTGATTCCGCACGGATGGCCTCCGCGATACCGGGTACGTTGCGTGTAGCCACCGCCATTGTTGCCTCCGGCGTAACATCGCGCAGCGAAAGTCCCGTGCCGCCTGTGGTGATAATCAGATCAACCTGTCTGCTGTCCGCCAAACGTATCAGCTCACGTTCAATTCTCTTCTGCGCATCGGGAAGCAAAACTTGCTCCACAATTTCGTAGCCTGCCTCTGCCAACAGCTCTGCTGCCCGCGGGCCGCTGGTATCAACACGCTCACCTGCTGCACCCTTATCAGAAAGCGTCATTACCGCCGCACGCAAGGGTGCGTCGGCTGCAGGCAGCGTCACCTCCAGCTCCATGCCGCTGCGCAGAACGCCGCCATGCTCTACCGTAGCAAAAACGCCCTCACGTGGCATAATGCAGTCGCCCACACGCGCAAAAATCGTGCAATGGCTGTGGCATTCCTTGCCAATCTGCGTCAGCTTCATCACCACGTCACCACTGCGCATGATGCTGCCTACCGGCAGCTTTTTGAAGTCGATACCGCTTACAAGAATATTTTCACCGAAGGCACCGATAGCGGCATCACCGCCGCGCGCATTGAATTCATCTACCTTTTCCGCACTCAGCAAACTCACCTGACGGTGCCATTTGCCGGCGTGGGCATCACCCTCGATACCGAAATTTTCTTTGAGGACAATCTCATTAACCGGATGCTTTTCTGTACCCTTCTTTTCACTGATACATACAGCCTTGATTATACCCTTTATGCTTGCTTCCATACGAAATCACCACTCTTTCCGCCTGCTTTGCTCAGCAGATGCACATCTGTAATCACCATTGCCTTGTCCACGGCCTTGCACATATCGTAAATCGTCAGCAAAGCAATCTGCACGCCTGTCAGCGCCTCCATCTCCACGCCTGTCTTGCCCGTAGTTTTTACCAGGCATTGCGCCTGTACGGCGTAGCTGCCGTTTTCCGCCAGCAGCTCAAAATCTACCGTGCACTTCGTCAGCTGCAGCAGATGGCACAGCGGAATCAGCTCGCTGGTGCGCTTGGCCGCCATAATTCCCGCAACGCGTGCCACACCCAGTACATCACCCTTGGCCATACTGCCGGCAGCAATTTTTTCATATATTTCTCTGCTTACGCAGATTTTTCCCTGCGCCACGGCAACCCTCGCAGTGTCAGCCTTATCGCCGACATCCACCATCAGAGCATTGCCCGCAGCGTCAAAATGTGTAAATTCACTCATCGTCTGCTCCTTCAAAGCCTGCATTTATCCGCCTATCTGGTTCATATTAAAGTGCGCAGCCTCCACGTCAAAGCTGTGTCCTTCCGGCTTAACGAAAATAATCTCCTGCATCGCCTGCAGCAAATCCGTATCACTGCCACCGTCACGCAGCAAGCGCTTCAGATTCATCCCTTCACTACTGTAAAGACAGGGCTTCAGCATGCCTACCGATGTAAGGCGCACCCTGTTGCAGACAGCGCAGAATTTGTTGTGCAGCGGTTCGATAAAGCCCACCGGCATTTTATAGCCGCCTATGCGCCAATAGCTTGCGGGACCGTTGCCGTAGCGCTGCGCGTCAGGCGGCAGCTGCAGGCCTGCCTGTTCCAGTTGGCTACGGATTTCGCTACCGCTCAATCCTTTTAGATCAGCGTTGCAATCTAGCGGCATCAGCTCGATAAAGCGCAGCGGTGCATTATATTTGTCTGCTAGCTGCAGCAGCGCCATGATATCCGCAAAACCGTTCTCCGCCAAAGGCACGCAATTCAGCTTGAACGGTATCCCTGCAGCCTGCAGCTGCTGCAGTGCCTGCAAAACGCTGCCCAGGCTGCCGCCGGTCAGCTCTGTATAATACGCCGCATCCAACGTGTCCAAACTAACGTTGATGCTGTCCACACCCGCTGCGATAAGCGCAGGCAGCTGATTTGACAGCAGCGTACCGTTCGTCGTCAGCGTCACCTGCTCCACGCCTTCCATTCGCTTCAGGCTGGCGATAAAATCACTGCAGCCCTTGCGCAGCAAAGGCTCGCCGCCGGTGATTTTGAATTTGCGGATGCCAAGCTGCAGCGCAGCACGGCAAATGCGCAAAAGCTCCTCATAGCGCAAAATCTCATTATGTGGCACATGCTCGCTTATCTCCGGCTGACAATAGTGGCAATGCAGGTTGCAGCGGTCGGTAAGGGAAATGCGCAGGTAATCTATTTTGCGGTTGTATTGGTCGTACATGATTGTAGTCCTTCCATTGCGTCACTCTCACCCGAGAATAACGCTTTCCAAAACAAATGTGGTCTTGCAACCACATTTGTTTTCAGCTTATTAAAATCTTATTCTTCGTCAACGCCCATAGCAACTTTTTCCGGGGTAATCGGCAGCGTCATGAAGCGCTTGCCGGTTGCCTGATAAATTGCATCGGCAATCGCCGGAGCCGGAGTGTTGATTACCAGCTCGCCCACGGATTTGGCACCGAAGGGACCGCTTTCCTCATAGCTGCTGGCAAAATCAACATAGATATGACCGATATCCTCACGGCAGGGAACCTTGTACTGCATGAAGGAGTTTTCGTAAATACGACCTTTAGGACTGTAGGTTACGTTTTCCATCAGAGCCATGCCGATGCCCTGCAGAATTCCACCCTCGGTCTGCACCTTCGCCAGATGCGGGTTAACCGGAGTACCGCAGTCAACAGATGCATAGAAGTTCACTACCTGTGCCTCGCCTGTCATCAGGTCGGTTTCAACCTCAGCCACACCTGCCATAAACGGCGGCGGGGACAGTACACTGTTCTGCTCCACGGTTTCTTCCAGAGCGATATCGTTATTCACCATGGAAGCGGTGGCGATATCAAAGAGGCTTACAGCCTTGTCGCTTACGGTATCACGCACCTCGCGTCCGTCAAAGACAACCTGGTCCGTGCCGCATTCCAGCAGACGTGCGCCTAATTGGCAAATTTTACCACGCAAACGCTGTGCGCAGATTTCTACGGCCTTGCCGGTAATATATGTTGTACTGGATGCGTAGGAACCGGAGTCATAAGGAGACGCGTCGGTATCCGCACCGAATACGGTAATGTTATCGTAATCACATTCCAAAACCTCTGCTGCCATCTGGGCCAGAACGGTATCGCAGCCAGTGCCCATATCGGCAGCACCGATCAGCAGTGTGTAATGTCCCTCGTCGTTAATTTTAAGGGTAGCACCGCCGACGTCGCAGTAAGGAATGGAGCTTCCCTGCATCGCAATAGCCACGCCCATTGTGCGTACCTTGCCGTCAGGCAGCTGCTGCAGCGGGAACTTTTGCTCCCAGCCGCTCATCTCGCGTACTTGCTCCAGGCAGCGGTCCAACGCGCAGCTTGTGTTGGGCGCACCATAATAAGCCGGCATAATATCCCCCTCACGCGTAATATTCATCTCGCGCAGCTTAATCGGGTCCATTTTCAGACGTGCTGCCAGCTCGTTCACAGCGGACTCCACAGCAAAAATGCCCTGAGGAGCGCCATAACCGCGGTATGCGCCTGCAGCCTGCAGGTTGGTGTAAACTACGTCAAAGCCGAAGCGGAAGGCCTCGGTACGGTACAGAGGAATAGACTTGTGACCGGAAAGGCCGACGGTCGTGGGACCATGCTCGCCGTAAGCACCGGTATTGGAAAGAGTATATAAATCAATCGCGCGGATTTTGCCTTCCTTAGTAGCACCCAGACGCACGCGCACCTCCATCTCGTGGCGCGGGCTGGAAGCTATATGACATTCATAACGCGAGAAAATCATCTTACTAGGCTTTTTGGTTTTCCAGGTAACAAAGGCCGGATACATTTCGCTTACACAGCTCTGCTTAGCGCCGAAGCCGCCACCGATACGCGGTTTAACCACGCGTACCATAGTTTTGGGGATATGCAGCGCATTGGCAATAATGCGGCGGCAGTGGAAAACAATCTGCGTAGAGCTGAGGACATTCAAACGGCCGTAGGTATCAATAGAACAGTAGGTTACAAACGGCTCCATCATATCCTGCTGTACAGCCTTGGTATGCGTAGTCTGGTCGATAACAACATCGCATTCCGCCAGAATCTTATCAACCTCGCCGTCCTCGATAACCTCATGGGCACACAGGTTGCGCTTATTGTCGGCGCCAACCGGGCAGTTCGCCTTCCAGGTATCCTCCGGATGCACGAGCACAGGGTTATCCAACGCTGTACGGAAGTCAAGCACTGCATCCAACAGCTGATATTTTACTTTAATCAAAGACAGCGCCTTGTCGACAGCCTTTTCCGTTTTGCCGGCAACAATCGCTACAATGTCACCCACAAAGCGTACATGACGGTCGAGCAGCAGGCGGTCATAGGGACTCGGTTCGGGATAGGTCTGGCCTGCATAGGTGCAGCGCTCGCCGTCCTGGTCCACGTCCTCCCAGGTATAAATTGCTTCGATGTCAGGCACCTTAGCTGCAATTGCGGTGTTGATGCTTTCAATAATAGCATTCGCATGCGGGGAACGCAGCACCTTGACAAGCAGGCAATCGTTCGGCACCAGGTCATCGGTGTAGACAGGCTGGCCTGTCACCAACTGCATTGCATCCTTTTTGCGGTAGGATTGGTTAACTATTTTCATCTGCAGCTCCCCTCCTTATGCCTGCGCCTGAGCTTTTTTCCAGGCGATGAAATTCTGGATTCCGCGCAGCTGTCCCTCATAGCCGGAGCAACGGCACAGGTTGCCTGCCAGAAATTCCTTGATTTCTGCTTCCGTAGGCTCGCTGTTTTCACGCAGCAGCGCGATAGCGTTCATAATCATGCCGGGGTTGCAGAAGCCGCACTGCTCCGCGCCCTGGTCTGCAATAAAGGCACCGAATTCCGCTGCCTCCTGCTGCATTCCTTCCATCGTCACGATGCTGTGGCCTGCAGCACGCGCTGCCAAAATAGCACAGGAAAGCACCGGCTTATCATCCATAAATACAGTGCACAGACCGCAGTTGGTAGTGTCACAGCCGCGCTTCACGCTATAGCAGCCTTCCTTGCGCAGAAAATCGAGTAAAACTGTATCAGCCTCCACCATACGGGTCAGCTTTTTGCCATTTAAGGTTAAGGTTATCTCCATCAGGCCTTACCTCCCAGTTCTGTTAAACATCTTGCTGTCAGCACCTTAATCAGGTGTGTACGATACGCAGCACTGCCACGCGGATTGGTTTCCGTCGGCAGCAAGCCTGCAGCATATTCCGCAAAGGCCTGCGCCTTCTCGGCAGTCATAGGCAAAGTTGCGAGCTGCTCTGCATCCTTCACCAGTGCAGCCTTCGCCGGGCGTGCACCCACTGCAGCCTGCACCCCTTTCTGCGTCAGTGCTGCCGCGCAGGTCAGCACCGGGAAGTCGGTCTTGCTGATACGCACGGATTTATAGCTGTAATGTGCTGCCGTCTTTTTAACAATAACACGCACCAGAATATCTCTGTCATACGGCATATTCACAAAATCTGCCAACGGCACAATACCGCCCTTGTATAATTCCACATAGCTGTCCATAACCAAAAGCAGTGTCAGCACATCCGAAAAGCCGAAGCGTCCGAACACACTGCCGCCTACGGTAGCAAGATTGCGGAACTGCACACCTACGATATGGCGCAGCGCCTCCTTATTTGCTCCCTCACTGTAAGCGGTAAAGCCTTCATGCAGCTCCAGCTGGCGCAAGCTCAACATCGCACCGATGCGGAATTCTGTTTCTGTTTCCTCTATTGTATCCAGGCCTAAAGCCGACAAATCAATCGCTGTCTGCACATTGCCCTTGCTCAGGCGCATCCACAGCATACCGCCAAGCACACGGTTAGGACGCTTCTGGTTCAGCTGCCATGCCTCCTCCAGGGTTGTTGCCTGCTTATATTCACGAATTGTCAACATATACTGCCCTCCTGTTCTTTTTTTATTGCATACCTATTCTATTATATTTTACCATATTTTTTCTATACTTGAAAAGATAAAAAATGCACATTGGCTCATAAGTTACATTCTTCTACGACATAAGAAAAAATGGATGCCTCGCTGTAAAGCAAGAGAAGCATCCATAATTTTTATTAAAAATTCTAAGCAGGCTTATTTGCCTTTTTTAGCACCCTGACGGCGGTTACTGCCGGTTTTGGGAGCCTTGCGCTTATCAACAACGGAATTGCGTCCGCGCTTAGGTCCTGCGGGCTTTTTCTTTTTGGCAGCCACAGCAACGCGACGTGCCACAACACCGCCCTCCAGATTTTGGCGCTCCATCAGAATACCCAGCTTGGTTTCGATATTACGCAGCCATTTAACCTCGTCGGCGGTATAAAGCGTAATTGCTTCACCCTCATTGCCCGCACGTCCAGTACGGCCGATACGGTGAACATACCAGTCGACATCATGCGGAATATCATAGTTCACAACATGAGTTACACCCTCAACATCTAAACCGCGGGCAGCCAGATCGCTGGCAACCAGAATCTGAATCTTAGCATCACGAAAGGCCTTCATAACAGTTTTGCGCTTGGCAGGAGACATTTCGCCATGCAGCACGTCAACGTTGTAGCCCTGCATGCCCAGCCAGTCACCCAGCTCCTTGGTGCGCTCCTTGCTCATGCAGAAAACAATCATCAGATACGGGTTCAGGCGGTCAATGAGCGCTGCCACAGCCTTGTTCTTGTATTCGTCGGTTGTTTTCAGGCAAATCTGCTTGATTTTCTCCACGGTAGCCTGATCCGGATTGATATCAATCAGCGCGCAGTTTTTCGTCAGCTTGCGTCCCAACTTGCGCACCTCTTCCGACAGAGTTGCGGAGCAAAGCATCGTCTGATGCTCCGGCGCAGTCATAGCAATCAGCTCCAGCGCTTCATCCATAAAGCCCTGCTGGAGCATTTCGTCAACCTCATCCAGTACCAGATAGCGCACGCCGCCAAGGTCGGTGTTGCCCTTGCGGATATGGTCCAGCAGACGGCCGGGAGTACCGATCAGCACATGGCTGCGTCCCTCCAGCTTATATTTTTGCGTTTCGAAATCGCGTCCGCCGGTAACAGCCAGCACCTTGATATCGCTTTCGCCCAGGATTTTTTTCATTTCGGTAGCAATCTGCTGTGCCAGCTCACGCGTCGGCGTAATTACCAATGCCTGCACATAGCTTTTGGCAGTATCGATTTTTTCTGCCAGCGGCACCAAGAACGCCAGTGTCTTGCCTGTACCTGTCTGCGCACGGGCGATTACATCACGTCCGGCAAACAGCGCCGGGATAGCCTGCTCCTGTACCGGCATCGGCTTTTTGATGCCCATTTTCTGAAGCTGCTCTACGGTGTGGGCACAAACCTTTAAGGCTGCAAATCCATTTGTCATTTCACATTCCTCTTTTCCTCTAAAATTTATCTTCTGACCTTATGGTCGTTTTTCTCTATAACTTTAGTATTATATCATAAATCAGGCAGGAACGGAAAGATGCAGGCAAATTTTTCTGCTGCATATGATTGCTATAGCCTGAGAACTATCTCTGATTTTATAATAAAGCATATAAAAATTATATCGCAGACCAATCCGATAATACGCTCGCACATCAAAAAGCCCCTGCCGGCAATTGCCGACAGGGGCTTTGGCTTATTCAATTTATTCAGCTTAGCAGGCTCACATTTGCTTTTACATTACGCCTCTGAAATAGTGGCCTCTTGTAGTGCCTGGCAGATTCTCCGGTGCCTCTACAGCACCGCCGAGAATCTTGCGGTACAGCGCCACAAGCTCGCCTAGACGCGCCGCATCGTAATCACGGCCGTCAATTCTCAGCGCTGCCACGCCTGCTTCCGCCATGTGCTGCACATTGGCAGTCATCGAAAGCTCATGTGCATTCAGAATATGCATACGGCAGAACTGGTCCGTAACAATCGGGAAGCGTGCATCCTTGCGGTCACCCAGGAACAAAGGCTCTGCACAGTTAAACTTGCAGGCACCCTTATCCAACGCACCCAGGAAGCTGCCGCCTACACAGTATTCGGAAACCATCATTTCCAAACGTCCCTGAATCATGCACTCCAACGGCAGCGGGCTGACGCTCACAAGATGCTCTACCTGCGCCATAGTCAGCTCGGGGCTGAGCACTGCGCCTGCAGCGCCCTGCTCCTGCCAGAACTGTAGTGTCTGGCTGTTAAAAATATTCAAAGACATGTCTGCTACCAAATTGAGCGCAGCATGCTTCTTCGCCAAGGGCCACAAGCCGTTGTTGTTGATATAAACAAAATCAGGCTGCAGCTCCTCCCACAGAGTGAAGAGCTTGTCGAAATATGCCAGCTGTGCTTCTTTAATGATACGCGGAGTAGCAAAGGCCAGCTGACGGCCTGCCTTGCGCACCAGCTTGGCAGCCTTGGCATAATCAGCCTCGGACGGCAGCTGATGATTGAAGCAGTCACCGCCAAAGAGAATGCGTTCAGCACCTGCCTGCAGCGCAGCATTGACCTTCTCAACGCTGTCGCAATGCACTACCAGAACGGATTCATGCTGTTTAGCCTTATGTGCCTGCGGCACTAATTGCTCGCTGAAGCTGTGCACCGCTGTGCGCGCCGGTGCAAAGGCATTCAGACGCGCTGCATCCAGTGCCTCGCATGCCATACGGCGTGCTTCGTTCATTTCGCTCATCGGCACCATAACATTTTCATCATGCTCAAAGATCAGGCTGTTCAGGAAATATTCAGTCGTACCGAGGCGGTCCAGCTGCTTGCGCACACCGGCCTCATCCAGCGCACGCTTGCGTGCTGCCTCTACGATAAAATCGGTTTCGCCGTAGCCCACGTTACCCTCATCATCTGTCAGCGTAACGGTCATGGGCTCGCCCAGACGTGCAGTAACAACGGCATCCACCGGAATGCGTTTTTTAGCGTCCGGTCCGAAGAACTGCTGCGCATAGCTCATCAATCTGCTGTCGAGAGTACGGAAAACGCGGTCATTCAAACGTACACCGTTAGGCACGTCAATCGTTACCTGCTGTCCGGGAGCAGCGCTCTGCACACTGTTGCCGCCGCACAGCATATCCGTAACAGTGGTGCCCACACGTCCGCCGACGCTTACCCAGAATTCCAGTCCGTCGCCCAGATGCAGCTCCTTATCCAGCTTGATAACTGCCTTATTACGGTTTTTATCCAGCTTAGCTACACGGCCGATAAGCACACCGCGGTTGTTGGGACGGCGGTCGCTCATCATCGTGCGTCCGGGACGACGCTCCAGATAAGCGGTGGTAAAGTCACGGTTGAAGATTTGCTCTATATTCGCCAAATCCTCCTCCGGCACGTTGTAGTCACATGCAAGATAGCTGTCAATCGCACGGCGGTAAGCATCTACTACTACCGCAACATATTCCGGACGCTTCATGCGTCCTTCTATTTTGTAGGATACAACGCCTGCGTCAATCAGCTGCGGCAAAATGCTCAAGGTATTCATATCCTTGGGGCTCAGCAGATACTGGCCTGCATCCTTGCCCTGCAGCATATCCTCATCCTTCGCGTTGAGCAGCTTATACGGCAAACGGCAAGGCTGGGCACAGCGTCCGCGGTTACCGCTGCGGCCGCCGATAAGACTGCTCATCAGGCATTGACCGCTGTAGCATACGCATAAAGCGCCATGGATAAAGGTTTCGATTTCACTGCCACGGCTGCAGGCTGCACCGATTTCCTTCAGGCTCAGCTCACGCGCCAATACGCTGCGCTCCATGCCTGCACCCATAGCGAAGTCTACACCGCTGCTGTTGGTAATGCTCATCTGCGTGCTGGCATGCAACGGAAGCTCCGGCACAATTTTCTGCGCCAGGCGGATAACGCCCAAATCCTGCACAATGAGTCCGTCTACGCCTACGTTATTCAAAAACAGCAGGTAAGCGGATAAAGCCTCCAGCTCGCTGTCATCAACCAAAGTATTGACGGTAATATACAGGCGCACATGGTGCATATGCGCAAAATACACCGCCTTCGCCATTTCCTCTTCATCAAAATTGCTGGCATAGGCACGTGCGCCAAAGGCTTTACCGCCCATATATACAGCATCAGCGCCGGCGTTTACCGCTGCCTCCAATGCTTCCCAGCTGCCTGCGGGAGCAAGCAGTTCTATTGTTTTCTTTTCCATATGTTATCTACCTTTCACGCACTGCTGCCAGCAGTCTGTCATATCTGGCCTGCAGGCTTTGCAGCTCTTCTGCCAGCACAGCATTTCTTTGCTGCATTTCCTGCTCGAGCGCAGCATATTTTTCCTGCATTTTCTGTTCCGCTGCTGCGCACTTTTGCTGCAGCTCCTGCTCCATCGCAGCGCATTTTTCCTGCATTTTCTGCTCCGCTGCCACGGATTGCTGCTGCATTTCCTGTTTCAGAGCAACGCATTTTTCCTGCAGCTCCAGTCTGTCTGCAGCCAGGTCAAGCGCCGTCCAGATGGCGATTTTATCTGTCTGCAGCAGCTTTTTGCTTTCTGCCAGCTCCTGCATTCTTCTGTCTACCTCTGCTGCTATTTTCAGCACCTGTTCTTCGGAAGCAGAGGTCGTTAATGCATAGGTACTATTATATATTTTTACAGAAACTGATGCTTTTTCCATAAACACATCCTCTAGCTTATTCTGCGATAACGGTAAAGTTAAAGCTCTGCAGACTCATTTTTTCCCAAGAGCGCTTGTAATCCATGCGGATATTGTAGGTACCGGGCTTGGTAACTGCCAGCACCAGAATTTCAACGCCGGGCGCACCCATTCTTTCCTCGTCACCGCGCGGAATAGTAAACGAGCTGCCTACCTTGCTTACTGCCGGTGAGCTGCAGGCAAATTGCCAGCCGTAGCCGGTGGAAGGATTGCTGTCCAGCTTCAGCGCCATAAGTCCGCTTGCAGGCAGACGCAGTGTTTTTCCTGCAGCCTTATCGGTAATTTTCGCCAGCTGCAGCAAACGTCCTGCTTCGCCGATACGCAGGGAGGTAACTACATCCCTGTAGGGCACAAAGCTGCTGTAGGCAGCATTTTTCTTGCTGCGCACAAACAAGCCCTCTTCGCCGAAGAGCACATTATCATAATTGCCCAAAGCAGCCTTTACATTATCATTATCGACAAAGAAATCCGTAACCTCGAACTCCTTGCCGGTTGTCAGGTCAAGATTCAGTCCGGCATATGCCTTGCGTCCGCCGTTGTCTGCCTCCAGCAGCAGGCTCACCAGACTCGGACGGTTCAGCATCACCTTATAGGTTACACTTCCCTGACCGCCAACCTCCTTGACCAGCTTAGCTGCAGCATCGCGCACCATAGCGTTGGCCTGTTTTTCCAGCTCTGTTGAATTACTGCCGTCAATGTAGGGCAGCGTTGCCGTTGCCTTGCCTACAGAGGTCTGTTCGGTAAGCACCGTTGTCTGCTGGTCTGCCAATACCGGCAGAGATAAGCATAAGCATAATAATGTTGTCAACAGGATTTTCATAGTCTGCAGCTCCTTTCCAAAAACAATGTTCCAAGCCTTGAACCTCTTGGTAAAAATTAAGCAGGAAGAAAGCCCTCCTGCTCAATTAAAGCAATCGCGCTAAAACAAGCCGCCAATCGCTATTTTACAATCATAAACTTTTAATGAACTCAACAGCCTTTTCCAGACGTGCCAGAGTTCTTTCCTTACCCAGCAGAACCATAACGTCAAACATACCGGGGCTTACGGTGCGTCCGGTCAGAGCCAGACGAGTCGGATGGATAACTTTGCCCAGAGCCAGACCGTTGTCGGCAGCAATCTTATTGTATGCTGCTTCGGTAGAAGCCAGGTCATATACATCATCAGCCTTAATTGCTGCAATGCACTGCTCCAGTACAGGAATATTTTCTGCCTTGAAGTGCTTAGCTACACCCTTTTCATCATATTCTTCAACATCCTTGAAGAAGTAGGTGGAAGCATCGGCAACCTCCTGCAAAGTTTTAACGCGTACACGTACAACGTCTACGAGCTTTTCAAAATATGCTTCGTTGGCAGCATCGTTGAACCATTCTTCGGTTACCAGGCCGTCTTTAACGAAGAAAGGCTTAGCATCCGGCAGAATTTTTTCCAGCGGCAGCTCGGACAGATATTGGCCGTTCATCCAGGTGAGCTTTTTGGTGTCATAAATAGCAGCCTTTTTGCTCATCTGCTCCAGCTCAAACAGCTTAACGGTTTCTTCCAGAGTGAAGATTTCGCGTTCATCGCCGGGGCCCCAGCCAAGCAGAGTCAGATAGTTGATGATAGCTTCCGGCAGGTAGCCTTGGCTGCGGAATTCTTCAACGGAGGTTGCGCCGTGACGTTTGCTCAGCTTGGAACGGTCCATAGCCAGAATCATCGGCATATGACCGAACTTAGGCGGCTCCCAGCCCAGTGCTTCGTAAACCAGCAGCTGCTTCGGAGTGTTGGAAAGATGCTCCTCGGCACGCAGTACGTGAGTCATGCCCATCAGATGGTCATCGACACAAACAGCGAAGTTATAGGTAGGAATACCGTTGGATTTTACAATTACGAAATCGTCGAACTGGTCCATGTTAAAGGTAACTTCGCCATGAATCAGGTCATGAACGGTGATGCTGCCCTCGGCAGGAATTTTGATACGGATGGAATACGGTTCGCCTGCAGCGATACGTGCTTTAGCCTCTTCTGCCGGAATATCGCGGCAGGTACGTGCATAACGGAACGGTTGCTTAGCAGCGCGTTGTTTTTCGCGTTGTGCAGCCAGATCCTCGGTAGTGCAGAAGCAGTAGTATGCTTTGCCTTCGTCCAGCAGCTGCTGAGCATATTTTTTGTAAATATCAAAGCGCTCGGACTGATAGTAAGGACCGTATTCGCCGCCGGCCTCCGGGCCTTCATCCCAGTTGATGCCCAACCATTTCAGGCTGGTAAGGATTTGGCTTACGGAATCCTCTTTCAGACGTTCAATATCGGTATCCTCAATACGCAGAATCAGCTTGCCGCCCATTTTGCGGGCAAACAGCCAGTTAAACAGCGCAGTACGCGCACCACCAATATGTAAATACCCAGTAGGACTGGGAGCAAATCTTACTCTGACTTCAGACATTTCATCGTCTCCTTACATTTTAATTACAAATATAGATTGTCAACCAGATTAATTATACAGCTTTGCAGAAAAAAGTGCAAATATTAATCTGCGTTGTCGCCGTTTTTTATTTTTCTTCATGATTTAAAGAAAAAGCAAATCTGAAAGACTTCGTTCATAGAAAACCGCTTTTATTGCTATTATTTCGCATTTTTTCGTTTGTCTAACCGCCGTTTTCGTATTATAATATTGTAATAAAGTAAATAAAAGGAGGATGCTTATGTGCCAAACCCCAGATTGGTCCGTCGGTGACCGCTATCTGCGTGAAAACGTTCCAGAGCTCGCCCCGTTAGTTGACCGTTATTCGCCCTGTCCGTTAAAACCAAAATCTAAAGAGGTTTATTTTACTATATTACTGACCGGCATTATTGCCCAACAGCTGCCGCCTGATGTCAGCCAGCAGCTGATGCAAAAGCTCGAAGGCCTCACCGGCAATCCCATTACGCCGCAGGCAGTGCTTAATGCTTCCGCTGAGGACCTGCTCAGCATCGGTCTGGTTAAGCAAAAGGTAGATTACCTGCGCAGCTTTGCCGAAGCAGTGATCAACGGTAGCGTAACCATGGATAAGTTCGATGATATGACCGACAGCCAGATTACCAAACAGCTGATGCAAATCCGCGGCCTCGGCCAATGGACCATCGAAATGTTTCTGCTGCTGGCCCTGTGCCGCACGGACGTTGTTCCCAGTGCCGACTTTATCTTCAAAAAAGAGCTGCAAAAAATGCTCAATCTTAGCGAAATCCCCAAACGCGGCAAAATCAATACACTAACAGAAAGCTGGCGTCCCTGGCGCTCGCTCGCAGTGTGGTATATCTGGCAAAAAGCTAACGATAGCGAAAAAAAATAACACAAAAAGCAAAACAAAACCGTCCTTCCCCGTCTGCGATTTGCAGATAACGGGAAAGGACGGTTTTTCTTATTCTCCGAACACTATTTACTGTTCACTAATCACTGAATACTATTTCAGACTGGCAATAGCGGCAGCGGTATCCTCAGCGCCGTAAACATAGGAGCCTGCTACCAATACGTTGGCACCGGCAGCCTTCACCAGCTTGGAGGTTTCGGCGTTAACGCCGCCGTCAACCTGAATATCCACGTTCAGGCCACGCTCGGTAATCATCGCATGCAGGCGCTCAATCTTCGGCACTACGCCTTCAATAAAGCTTTGGCCGCCGAAGCCGGGGTTAACTGTCATCAGCAGTACCATATCAACGTAAGGCAGAATTTCTTCTACCGTACTCAAGCTGGTAGCGGGGTTCAGCGCAACGCCCGCCTTCATGCCCTCAGCCTTAATCTGCTGGATGCAGCGGTGCAGATGCTTGGTGGTTTCTACATGCACAACAATCTGGTCGGCACCGGCAGCCTTGAAGTCGGCAATGTATTTTTCCGGATTTTCTACCATCAGATGGCAGTCGAAAAACAGGTCGGTAACCTTACGGATTTTTTTCACTACAGGAGCACCGAAGGTCAGGTTAGGTACAAACTGGCCGTCCATAACATCGATGTGTACCCAGTCGGCACCGGCAGCTTCAATTTTTTTGATTTCGTCCGCCAGATATGCAAAATCGGCAGATAAAATTGATGGAGCAACTTTAATCATCATTTTCTTCCCTCTTTCTCTTGCAGCAGTTTTACCTCTGCTAACATTGTCAAATATGATTCATAACGGCTGGCAGAAATTCTTCCTGCAGCCACAGCATCCTTTACACCGCAGACAGGCTCATGCGTATGCGTGCAGGGACAGAACCTGCAGCCTGCCTCATAATCGGCAAACTCACGGAAGGAGGCCAGCACCATTTCAGCGGTCAGTCCCTCCAGCAGCAGATTGCCGAAGCCCGGCGTGTCCGCAATATAGCCTTCGTCGAACGGCAGCAGCTGTGCATAGCGTGTAGTATGCTTGCCACGGCCGATTTTTTCGCTAACCTCGCCTGTGCGCAGGTCCACGCTGCTGTCGATAGCGTTGATGGTAGACGATTTGCCTACGCCCGAAGGTCCGCCAAAGGCGCAGATTTTACCACGCAGACGCTCACGCAAAGCCTCCACGCCGGTGCCGTTCTGCGCCGACAGAGTATAAACCTCGTAGCCGATAGGCTCATAAACTGCCTTCACCTGCTCAATCAGGCCCGCAGGAGCGTTATCCTCCTTGTTGAGCACCAAGATTGCAGGAATTTTCGCTAGCTCTGCCAACGCCAGCAGCTTATCTGCCAGCAGAAAGCTGAAGTCCGGCGCAGCACAGGCAAAGGCTGCCACAAACAAATCCAGATTAGCTAGCGTGGGACGCGGCAGAAAGTTTCTGCGCGGCAGCACGCCGGTAATCATCCCCTCTCGTTTTTCGCTGCTGCTTACCTCAAAGCCAGCGATATCGCCTGTTGCCAGCGAAAAACGGTTCTTCTTCATTTTCCCCTTTACCTTACAGGTATAGGGCTCGCTTTCGCCCTCAACCTTCAGGTAATAATAGCCGTTATAATTTTTCAGGACTCTGCCCTGCAGCTCTGCCATGTTTACAGATTCCTTTCAGATATGAGCTTGCCGTCACAGATAAACTGAACCTTGGCATTGCCTGCATATTCCACCTTCTGACGCAGACGCACGCTGCCGTTTTGTGTACCGCTGTACAGCGTTGCCGTGCCGTTGTCATCCGTCAGCACAATGCGTACGTTGGCAGGCTTGCCGCTCGGTACGACAAAGTCAACGTAGGCGCTCTTCTTTTCGCCGCCGGCAGCTACAGTAATCGCTACAGCCGCGCCGTCGTTAAGGTTACTGCCTACACCCGGGTTGCAGGCCAAAACTACATTCTTTTTGGCACTGGCATCCTGAACCTTTTTGATTTCACCAAGCTTCAGGCCTGCCTGCTCCAGCATACCCTTAGCTTCGTCAACAGATTTGCCGATAATATCCGGTACCGGCTTGTCGCCTTCGTTAATTACCAGATCGATGGCAGTTCCTTTGGGAGCCTTGTCCAGGCCCTTCGGCGACTGGCTGAGTACAGCGCCGATTTTACCGCCGTCCACATGCTTGCGCGTCACCTGGCCGACCTTAAAGCCTGCATCCGCCAGCTGCTGCTCCGCCTTCGACAACGACATGCCTGTAACATCAGGCACTGCCTTCAGCTCCGCGCCCTTACAGATGGTCAGGATAATAAGGCTGCCCTGCTTACGTTTTTCGCCGGCCTTCGGAGACTGCTCCATAACAGTACCGGGCTTAAACTTATCAGGATCGCCGTATTTTTCCTCCAGCTCTACCTTAAACTGCTTTTCCTCCAGCAGCTTCTGTGCTTCTACTACCGTCATATTGGTAACATTAGGCACCTCAATCTCCGCCAGATTGCGGTTAAAGATAAAGTGCGCTACCAGTGAAATTGCTACTACCGCAGCAGTAATCATTACAATCAGTTTGGTATAATTCAGCTTTTTCTTAACCACCGGTTTTTCATCCCCTGCTTTTTCGGAAGGCATTGCCTCCTGCTTTTCCTGAATTTTTTCCGGCTCTTGTGTTACAGCCGGAGTTACCTGCTTCGGCGGCAGCTCACTGCGCACCGGCTTCATAATTACCGTAGCACCGTCATCAGGGCTATCGACAACATTGCCGTTGGACTTCACCGCGCCCAGCTCCTGATGATAGTCCTCGCTGCTGAACGGGAAGAGCTTCATCTTCAGGTTCAGCAAATCGCGTCGCATCTGTCCGGCGTTAGCGTATCTGTCCTCACAGCGCTTCGCCAGCGCCTTGTTCATAATCTCCTGCATGCCCTCGGGAACATTATCCATGTAGTCCTTCAGCTGCGGCACAGGCTTTTCTACATGCATCATAGCAACAGAAACAGCCGTAGTACCGACGTATGGAACCTCACCCGTAAGCATTTCGAAGAGCACTATGCCCAAGGAATATACATCGCTGCTGGCAGTAATCTTACCGCCACAGGCCTGCTCCGGAGAAATATAATGCACTGAACCCATCACCGATTTGGAATAAACCATCGTCTGATTCGTGACCATTTTGGCAATACCGAAATCAGCGATTTTAGGATTCATATTTTTATCAATCAAAATATTCTGCGGCTTGATATCACAGTGAATAATGTTATGGCTGTGAGCATGCTGCAGTGCATCGGCAAGTCGCACAGCGATTTCCAGCACAGTATTCAGGCTCAGCTTATGCTCCTTCATATACTCCTTCAGCGTAACACCGTCAACATATTCCATAACTATATACTGGTTGCTGCCTTCCGACACAACATCATAGATATTGATAATATACGGATGCACCAGACGCGCCGCGGATTTAGCCTCCCGGCGGAACTGCTCCAGCAGCTCGTTGTCCTCGAGAAACTGGTCACGCAACATTTTCACGGCTACATTACGGTCCAAAAGCTGGTCGTGGGCCAAAAAGACTTCGGCCATACCGCCATAGCCAATCGGACGAATAATCTCATAGCGTCCGTTCAAGATGGTCTTGCCATTTTTATCCATTACAGCTTTCCTCCCCCTGCGTAGTTAAATCAATCAGAATCAGGGACACGTTATCGCGTCCGCCGTTGTCCAGGCTCTGCTCCAACAGCTTGTCTGCAGCCTGCTCCGGATCGGCACAGCCGATAATCCGGCTGATTTCAGCTGCACGCAACATGTCGGACAGACCGTCGCTGCACAGCAGCAGCCTGTCACCCTCCTGCAGGCGGAAGCTGAAGAAATCAGCCTTTACCGTTTCCTCGACACCCAGGGCTTGCAGCAAAATATTACGCTGCGGATGTACAAAGGCTTCCTCGTCCGTAATTTTTCCCTGTTCCTTTAAATCTGCTACCAGTGTATGGTCATGCGTCAACTGCTCCAGCTTGTCGTTGCGGAACAGATACAGTCTGCTGTCGCCTACATGGCAGCAGTAGCCGTGCCCGTCCCCCGGCAGATAAAGCGCCGTCATCGTCGTTCCCATGCCGGAATAGCTTTCGTTGCTCACTGCCATTTTGTAAACGTGCGTATTGGCCTTATCAAAGGCCTCCAGCATAACCTTACGGATATTCTGTTCCTCCTGCTCATGGCGCAGGCTGTGTGTTGCAGCCTCAAAGGCTTTAATAGTAGACCTGCTGGCGATTTCGCCTGCCGCATAGCCACCCATACCATCTGCTACAGCAAAAAGATACGGCTCGCGCACCAGCAGCGCATCTTCATTATTCTCTCTGACCAGGCCCACATGGGTTCTGCTGATTACCTGCATTATTTTTGCTCCTGTTCCTTAGCAAATTTAGCCCGCAGCTGACCGCAGGCCGCATCAATATCCTTGCCCATCTCCTTACGAACGGTAGCGTTAATCCTGTTTTTCTGCAAGATACGCAAAAAGCGTTCTACTGCCGCTTTGGATGGACGCTCAAAGCCCTGCTCCGGTACCGGGTTGGCCGGTATCAGATTAACGGATGCCTGCTTATAGCGCAGGTAATTGCTCAAAAGCTCCGCGTCCTGCGGACTGTCATTTTTTCCCTTCAACAGAATATATTCATATGTTATCTGCCTGCCGCTGGCCTTGCTGTAGCTTTCGGCAGCTGTCAGCACATCCACAAAGGGATAGCCCTTGTTGACAGGCATCAGTGCTGTACGCAGCTCGTTTTTGACAGCATGCAGCGAAATTGCCAGATTAATCGGCTTGCCCTGCTCCTCCAGGCGCTTGATTCCCGGAATGATGCCGCAGGTGGAAAGCGTCATGTTGCGGTAGCTCATGTTGCAGGTGTCATCGCGGTGCAGAAAATCCAGCGCCTGCAAAACGCTGTCAAAGTTCAGCATCGGCTCACCGCTGCCCATCACCACCACTCTGCTCACCATCGCTCCCCGCTCACGCAGGCGCTCGTTGAACAGGTAAACCTGAGCCACGATTTCCGCCGCCGTCAGATTGCGCACAGCGCCCTTCAGGCCGCTGGCGCAGAAGGCACAGTGCATATCGCAGCCGACCTGGCTGGAAACGCACACGCTGTAGCCGTAATCATGGTGCATCAGAACAGTTTCTACCGAATTGCCGTCCGGCAAGCCCAAGAGCAGCTTGCTCGTCATGCCGTCGGAGGAATTCTGCTCGCGCAGAATTTCCAGACTGCGCGGCAGCACGGTGAATTTTTCCTGCAGCACGGCGATATCGGCCTTGCTCAGGTTGTGCATAGCGGCAAAATCAAAGACCGACTTTTGGTACAGCCATTGAAAAACCTGCTTTGCGCGAAACTTTTTCAGGCCTGCCGCCACAAATAATTCTTGTAATTCTTCTATTGGTAAAGCAAAAATATCTTGCATTCTCTTACCTCTATGTTACTGCTTTTTCATCAGCTTGCAGATATAAAAGCCATCAATGCCGTCGTTCTGCGGCAGAAGCTGCAGCTCCTGTACCTGCTCACCCGTCAGCGGATGCGTGAACTCCACGCGCTGCCATTCGGGATACTGCGTTAAAAACTCTTCCACCAGATAATGGTTTTCGCTCTGCTCAATCGTGCAGGTGCTGTAAACCATGGTACCGCCATCCTTCACGTACTGTGCAGCATTCTTTAAAATTGCCAGCTGCAGCGGCGGGAACAGCTTCAAGTCCTTACGCTGCTTGCGCCAGCGTGCTTCCGCACGGCGGCGCAGCACACCCAAACCGGAGCAGGGTGCATCCACCAAAACTCTGTCAAACGCGCCCAGCCATTCGCTGCGCAACTGCAGAGCATCGTTCTGCAGTGCTTTAACGCTCTTCATACCCAGACGGGCAGCGTTTTCGGCAATCAGCTCCAGCTTGTGCTCGTGGATGTCGCAGGCGATAATCTCGCCCTTATCCTGCATAAGCTGTGCCACGTGCGTTGCCTTGCCGCCAGGAGCGCTGCACATATCCAGCACGCGCATTCCGGGCTGCGGTGCCAGCACCGGCGCTACCAGCATGGAGCTTTCGTCCTGAATATAAAAATGCTGCGGCAGTGCCGCCAAAAGTGTATGCAGCGACGGCAGATGCTCTGCCACAATACCATAGGGACTCCATTCGGAAGCACGCACCTGCGCACCCATTTCCGTCAAATCCGCCAACAGCTTATCGCGCGTAGTCACCAGCGTATTGGCACGCAGGCAAACCGGCGCAGCCGTGTTATCAAACGCCAGCAGACGTTCGGTGCCGCCGCGTCCCCATGGTCCCAGCCAGCGCTTCACCAGCCAGCGCGGATGGTAGTATTTCAGTGACAGACAATCGGCATCCTGCTTTTCGGCATCGGGCAGGACGAACGCGCCTGCCTCCTGCTTACGCAGCAAACCGCGCAGAACGCCGTTGACGAACTTGGCGCTGCCCTCATGGCTCACCGAGCGTGCCAGCTTTACAGCCTCGTTTACTGCCGCCGACGCAGGAATACGCGTCATATACAGCAGCTGGTAGGTACTGATGCGCAGTATCGCCAGAATATCACCGGCCACCTTGTCCAGCGGACGGCTGACGCACTGCGCCAGATACCAGTCCAGCGTACCGCTGGCCTTTACAGTGCCGTAGACCAGCTCCGTTGCCAGCCTTCTGTCAAGGTCGCTAAGTCTGCTGCCACGCAGATACTGGTTCAACGCGATATTCGTATAAGCGCCGTCCTCCAGCACCATACGCACCAAAAGCGCCGCTGCTCCGCGGGCGCTCTCAGGATAATTTGCTTTTTGTTCCTTCCGCATGCTTTGTTTCTTCCTCATCATCTTCCATAAATGCTAAAATTGCTGCTTCCAGCTTATTGATATCTACCCGTGTATTAAAGCAGGGACCGAAGGGACGCTCGTTTAAAACGCCCAGAACCGGCAGCGGAAATACATCCTGAATGCCGCTGGTCAGGTCACGCTCGCAGGCCACGGCCACAATAGCCTTCGGCCTTGCCTGCTTTACCATCTGCCTTGCCAGGGTACCGCCTGTAGCCACGGCAAAATGGCAACCGTACTTGTGCGCCAGCCCCAGCATAGCACCTACGCTGCAGCGTCCGCACTGACGGCAGTTCTCTACGTTACGGGTTATCTTATGTACGCAGGTATCCAGCTGGATACAATGCGGTGTTAAAATCATAATTCGGTTAGCAGGCACCTTCACCTTATGCTGCAGCACCAGATTGTTGCTGACCTCGATAAAGGACTGCTCAATGCGGTCACGGGGAATGTTAAATAAGCGTCCCAATACTACCGCAAAGGGGAAAAGAATATTAATCGCCTTCCACGCCCAAAAATACAAAATCTTGAGTACCGGTATTCCCAACAGCGCCATAACAATTCCCAGAACGCCGCTGAGCATTGCCAACACTATAAGTACGCCGAAAAAGCCGAAGACTATCGGCAGAAAACGGCTGATTTCATAAAGCCCCGGAAAGGTTACCTTCCAGACCACATAAAACATCAACGCGCCTAATACGGCGCTGATGGAGGTCAGAGCCATAAATATACGTTTTTTGGGCTTAAATACACTGTCTTCGTTCATTAAAAGATTACTCCTTCAAATCACAGCCTGCTTCAGGCAAGCAGGTCGCCCTCCTGTACGCCGCGGCCGTTCAGGAAAACCTGCGCCGGCATACGTTTTTTGGATTCGGGCTGTACCTCGGTGATTTCCAGTACGCCCTCACCGCAAGCTACAAAGAAGCTGTGCTTGCCGGTTTCGATAACGGTACCGGCAGCAGCAGCGCTGCTTTTGTCAGTCATTTTGCTGCCCCAGATTTTCAAGCTCTTGCCGTTCGGCAGCTTGGTAAAGGTGCTGGGTGCAGGGTTAAAGCCACGGATAAGGTTGTGTACCTCCTGCGCCGTTTTACTCCAGTCGATATGCTCCATGCTGCGGTCGAGAAGTGTCGCATAGGTGGCCTGTTCGTTATCCTGCGGTTCTGCCACAGCGGTACCTGCAGCAATTTTGTCAATAACCTCGAGCAGCAGCGCTGCACCCTGCTCACGCAAAGCGTCATGCAGCTCGCCCATCGTGGTGTTTTCAGCAATAGGCACCACTACCTTATCCAGCATAGCGCCGGTATCCATGCCAATATCCATCTGCATAATCGTTACGCCGGATTCCTTTTCGCCCTTGATGATGGCGTACTGAATCGGTGCCGCACCGCGATACTTCGGCAGCAGGGAAGCGTGTACGTTGATGCAGCCGTATTTCGGCAGCTCCAGAATTTCCTTGCTCAAGAACTGACCGAAGGCAGCTACGACAATCAGCTCCGGCTGCAGCTCGTGCAGCAGCTCAACAAATTCAGGAGTTTTTACCTTTTGCGGCTGGTAAACAGTCAGTCCCTGCGCCAGCGCATATTCTTTAACCGGTGTTTGCAGCAGCTTGTTGCCGCGTCCCTTAGGACGATCCGGCTGAGTTACTACCGCAAGAATTTCATGCTTACCGCTTTCGCACAGCGCCTGCAGGCTGCCTACTGCGAAATCCGGTGTTCCCATAAATACTATACGCATTTGTTTTCCTCCGTATATCTTTTTTCATATCCCGCTCAGGATTTATCTTACAGCATCCTCGGGATTTTCCTTCTGCTTAGGCGAAATGGTTTTAGCCTTGTCGATGAACAGAATGCCGTCCAGATGGTCCAGCTCATGCTGAATGCAGATAGCCAAAAGACCACTTGCGGAAAGCAGCATGCGCTGACCGGTTTTGTCGGTGAATTCGCATTCCACATATTCGGAGCGCTCTACCTCGCCCTCATAATCAGGCACGGAAAGACAGCCTTCGCTGCCCAGCACCTTGCCCTCGCGTTTAACAATTTCAGGGTTAATCAGCTCGTACAAGCCTTCGCCTACGTCAATAACTACTACGCGCTTGCTTACACCCACCTGCGGTGCTGCCAGGCCTACGCCGTCGGCCGCATACATTGTTTCTGCCATATCACGCAGCAGACGCTGCAATTTTTTATCTATACGCTCTACCGGTTGAGCCACCTCACGCAGCACCGGAGCGCCGGCAATCACTATTTTTAACTTAGCCATTTTTGTTCCTCCTTGTATCTATTCCAATAGTTCATTATAACACATTACTACAGGAAAAAACAAATTCTCTGCACAGGCTTCCTCATATATTTAAGCAAATACTGCAAAAGCCTTCTGCGTCAGGCGTATTTTTCCCGTCAACGTCAGAAGGCTTTGGAGCTTTTTAGTTATTTATTTTTTATAATTGTTTTTATCTACCATACGGATACCGGTATTCACCAGCTTCTGTGCCGGCTTGCTGCCATCTTTTACTGCTGCAGCGGCAGCCATCACAGCCTCGTAGCCCATTTTGTACTGATTCTGTACGGCAACGGCAATACTATAGTTTTTGTCCTCCAGGCCCAGTAAGGTCTTTTTGCCAAGGTCAAAGCCGGTAACGGCAATATCCTTACGGCCTGCAGTCATTACAGCTTCCACAGTTGCATTGGTGGAGCCGTTGTTGCAGGCAATAATGCCTTTAACATTATGAGTATTTTTGATTTTTTCGGCAACCAGCTTAACAGCGCCCGCTTCATCACCATAGTTAATAATATAATCATGTTCTATTTTCCAGCTTGCAGGAGCAAATTTCCCCCAGTTTGCCATAATGCTGTTCAGACGGTCGGCAATCGTGGTGCTTGCCAAGGTGCTGACATGTACCAGAACTGTTGCCTCCTCGGATTCCTTCACACCGTTAGCCTTCATCTGCTCCACCATCTGTTGGCAAACCTCAGCACCGGCTTCCAGGTTGTTGGTAAGGAAAGCTGCATCGTAATCATTGCTGCTCAATGCGGTATCAACCAAAAATACCGGCAGCTTCTGCTCGCGCAGAGTTTTCGCACTTGCCGTCATATTGGAACTGTCCGCCGGAGCAAGTATTACTGCGTCCGCTTTTTTACCGTGAAGCTCCTTGACCATATCGCGTTGCAGCTCCCAGTCGCCGTCTTTCATAACGCCGCCGACATAAACGTTAACGTCAGCCTTGGCTGCACCGTCCTTAATACCGCGGATAACTTCTTCCCAGTAGTTACCCTTCATAACCTTGAGCACAGCATAGACGTTTTTGCGTCCTTCCTTTACTTCCGTCACAGGCTCAAAATCCTGCTTGGTTTTGGCGTTCATAACCTTTTGTGTTACCGCGCCCTGTTGCGCATTGTTGCCGCCGCAGCCTGCAACGCCTACAAGCAGTAAAGCCGAGAATAAAACTGCTAATAATTTCTTCATACCCATACTATCAACCTCCGCCTTCTTGCAAACACTTCGATGTTTGTTCATATATTATAAGAATTATTATAGCACTTTCATACGAAAAATCAAGTAATTTGAAATCTTTATTCGTTTCAACCAGAAGTCTACTGAAACATTTACACTAAAGATTAAAATGGTTAGCAAGCATCAACCTTAACCAAAAAACCTGTTATTTGCTTCTTTCAAAACAAAAACAAATATTATTTTTGTCCTCTTTCACTTCACAATAGCTTGCGTCAGGTAAAGATAACTTTACAAAAGCCTCTTTCTTCTCATCAAAGTTTGTGCTATAATCTTTTATTAAGCAAGCAAAAACTGACAACAGTACAGCCCGCTTTATGATAATTTAGGGAGGATTTTTACATATGCTGAATCAGGTTTCTTTATTCACCGAAAACAATGAGGGTGGTTTGTTCAAAATCACGACCATTCTTGCTAAAGCCAATATCAATATTTACACCATGCTGGCCAATGACAGTGCGGAATTCGGCATTGTGCGCCTGATTGTGGACAAAGCAGAAACTGCTATCGAGGTGCTGAAGGCAGAAGGCTACCAATGCCGTCAGGACAAGGTTATTGCCGTAGAGATGAACGATACTCCGGGTTATCTGGACGGAATTCTTGCCGCTATCCACGGTGCCAACATCGACATTTCTTACCTTTACATTTCCTTTAACCGCGACAATGTTAAACCGGTAGTAGTTTTCAAAACCAACGAGCCGGAAACCGCCACCTTCCTCATAGGTCGTGGCTACAAGCTGCTGGAAACATTTTAATAGCTGAGAAAGTTTAGAAGCCGCCTGCTAAAGCAGGCGGTTTTTTTGCATGCAAAAAAACTGCTGCAGCCTTCGCTGCAGCAGCTCATACTTATCAGTTTACAATTCTTCCGCCAGGTCAAGCAACAGTCTTTCCGTCTTTTCCCAGCCCAGGCAAGGGTCGGTAATAGATTTGCCGTAAACGCCGTCATGCACGCCCTGAGCACCGTCCTCGATATAGCTTTCAATCATCAGGCCCTTGACGATTCTGTTGATGTCCGCGTTCAGCTTACGGGAATGCACGATATCCTTGGCAATGCGGATTTGCTCCAGATATTTTTTGCCGGAGTTAGCGTGGTTGGTATCCACAATAATTGCCGGGTTCTGCAGCTGACGTTCTGCATACATATCAATAACGATTTTCAGCACCTCATAATGGTAATTGGGGAAGCTGTTGCCGATGGGGTCAACATAGCCGCGCAGAATGGAATGCGCCAGCGGATTACCCTTGGTGCGTACCTCCCAGCCACGGAATAGGAATTCCTGCTCATGCTGCGCTGCCGCCACACTGTTGAGCATAACGGACAAATCGCCGCTGGTAGGATTCTTCATGCCAACGGGAATGCCTACGCCGCTGGCAATCATACGGTGGAGCTGGTCCTCGCTGGAGCGCGCGCCAACTGCGGCATAGCTCAGCAAATCGGACAGATAGCGGAAAACCTCGGGATAGAGAATTTCCTCCGCACCGGTCAGACCGGTTTCTTCTACCACGCGCACATTCATTTTGCGGATAGCGATAATACCGCCCAGCATATCCTCTTCACCCTCGGGAGAAGGCTGATGCAGCATGCCCTTGTAGCCTACGCCGATAGTACGCGGCTTGTTGGTGTACAGGCGCGGTACGATAAAAATTTTATCCTGCACCTTTTCCTGCAGCTTGGCCAGACGATAAACGTAGTCCAGCACAGCGTCCTCGTTATCGCTGGAGCAAGGACCGATGACCAGCAAAAAGCGGTCATCCTTGCCTGTAAAAATATTCTTTATAGCCTCGTCACGCTGCAGCTTCAGCAGCTTAGAAGCCTTACTTACCGGATAATCCTCCATTAAGGCCTGCGGTGAAGGCAGCACCTTGATAAATTCCATCTGCATGCTCATAAACAATTACTCCCATTAATCAATTTGCTGACACTGGCAGATTTTTTGCAACATTCTACCGGCATTAGCAGTGTTAAATCTTCTATATTGTAACACAAACTCCGTTTTTATACAATCATTTATCACTTTAAATTACACTTACAGGATCAACATTAAAGTATAAATTTGCTTTTTCCTTAAATTCGCTGTTCAGCAGCGCCTCCTTTGTTTCCCTCAAATCCCGCGCCTTCAGCAGCACATTGAAGCGATACAGGTCATAGGCCTTCGCCACCAGTGAGGGAAACGGTCCTGCAATCAGCAAATCCTCCAGCTTACCCTGCAGCTTCAAGCTCTGCAGATAAAAGACAACCTGCTGCGCCAATGCCAGGCCTGCGCCCTCATCCTTATCCACTATCTGCAGCTTAAGCATCTGGGCGAACGGAGGATAAAAATAGTTCTTACGTTCCTGCAGCTCGCGCTTGGCAAAGGTGTCATAATCCTGCGTCACCGCCAGCTGCAGAATCGGGTTATCCGGATCATAGGTCTGGAAGATTACATGTCCCGGCCTGTTACCACGTCCCGCGCGCCCCGCTGCCTGCGTCAGCAGCGAAAAGGCACGTTCCGACGCTCTGTAATCCGGCAGATGCAGCGTGCTGTCCGCCGCCAGCACTCCCACCAGCGTTACATTGGGAATATCATGCCCCTTTGCCACCATCTGCGTGCCTATCAAAACATTGGCCACGCCACCTGCAAAACGCCGCAAAATATCGGCATGCGCAAACTTCGCCACAGTCGAATCCTGATCCATGCGCAGCACACGCACCTCCGGCAGCTGCTGCAGCTGTTCTTCCGCCTTCTGCGTACCGCTGCCGAAATATTTGATGCGGCGGCTGTGACAGTTCGGGCATTCCTGCGGCAGCGGCATCGTGTTACCGCAGTAATGGCAGCGCAAATCCTCGTTCTTCTTATGGTAAACCATTGCTACGGCGCAATGCGGACAGGTAATCGTCTGGCCGCAGTCGCGACACATCACAAAGGTAGAGTAGCCACGGCGGTTCAAAAGCACTATCGCCTGCTCACCCGCCGCCGCCGTCATCACCAACGCCTGCTGCAGCGCGCGCGACAGCACGCTGAAATTGCGCGCCTCCAGCTCCTTACGCATATCCACGATCTCAACCTTTGGCAAAGCAGCACCATTAGGACGTGACGTAAGATGCAAATGTGTACATTCGCCCTGCAGTGCCTTATAGTAGGTACACAAATCAGGCGTAGCACTGCCAAGCACCAAAGCTGCGCCGGTCAGGCGGCAGCGGGTGCGAGCAACATCACGTGCATTATAGTGTGGACGATGGTCCTCCTCCTTGTAGCTTCCCTCGTGCTCCTCGTCTACAATCACCAAACCCAGCTTTTCAAACGGAGCGAACACAGCACTGCGCACCCCGATCAGCACCCTTGCCTTGCCTGTACGCATGCGGTACCACACGTCACCTCTTTCGTTTTGCGACAGTTTACTGTGCGCCACAGCAATTTCGCTGCCGAACCATGCCTGAAAGCGTTTCACCAGCTGTGCTGTGAGCGCAATCTCCGGCACCAGCATCAGCACCTGCCAGCCTGCATCCACAGCATGAGCCGCCGCGCGCAGATAAACCTCCGTCTTACCGCTGCCGGTAATTCCCTGCAGCAAAAACGACTGCGCACGCTGCGCATCTATCGCCTGATTAATCTTTGCCGCAGCATCCTGCTGCTCCGCCGTCAGTTGCAGGCTTTCACCACGTTCCTGCACCGTATTGTAGCTGTTGCGCAGCACACGCTTCTGCACTGCGTCCGCCAAACCGTTTTGCGCTAATGCGCGCGCCACAGCGGAGCTCACACCCTGCTGCGCCAGCTCGCTCACGCTCAGCGCCCCTGCAGCATGCGCCAGTATGCCCAACGCAGCATGCTGCCCCTTGGCACGTTTGGCAAGCGTTCCTTCAGCCAACACCTGCCTGCCTGCGGCATTGATGCGGTAAGCCAACACATTTTTTTCCTGCAAACGCTCATTATAAACATAATAAAGCAAACGTCCCTGCGCATCACGCACGGCACGCCGCTTAATACTCGATTTCCCCGGCACAAAAAGACGCATCGCCTCTGCCAGCGAACACATATAATAATCTGCCATCCATTTGGCAGTAGCAAGCATTTCCTTATCAAACCAAGGAGTATCGCCCAAGGCAGCTTCCACAGGCTTCAGCTTGCCGCGCAGCACAGCGTCGGCAGGCTGCGGCACACGCTCCACCACAAAACCTTCCACCTTCTGGCCGCTGAAAGGAACAACTACACGCCAGCCGCTGTCTATAAACTGCAGTGCTTCCGACACACTGTAGGTAAACTGACGGAATAAATTTTTTACCGGTAAATTTATCGCAACATTAACAGCAAACATGGCAACCTCCCGCAAACATACTTGTAGTTTATTATAGCATAAATCATGGAGAAGATAAATCGGCAGGGGTGCGGAGGGTGTGTATATCATGTATATAAATAAGGCGTTCTACCGTACTTTTGGTAGAACGCCTTGTAATGCTATGCTGTTATACTTTTACGCGCTCAGCTTGGATGCCAGCTCACGCACCTCTGCTTCCGACAGCTTGGAAAGACGAACAGTAAACTCAATGCTCATACCCTCACTTAGCAAATTCAATCTTCTTTTCTTTTGCCATTGCTTCTGCCTTTCTTGCAGCATATTCTTCAATTACGTCAGTCATTTTTTCTTCGCCCTCCTTGCTGTATTTCAAAAACTCCATGCGCTCAGCAAATTCATGATAATGCAGATTCTTTGGCTCTGTACAATATAAATCCTGCATCAGTTTACCTAATGCTGTATCATCTCGACGCTGGCTGTTGACATAAATGATATGCGAACCATCTTCAAAGCATTTCGCATTTTCATCTATTCTACGCCTGATATTATACAGTGGCAAATTATCGTGCAAGACATCGTTTTCTGTGATAAAAATTACGTAAGTATCCGGCAGTTCTTCGTAAAGCTTACTTGGTTGCAGGAAGTGTGTATCAAGGATACTGCTGTAAAATCTGGCGCGTCTTGCCGGAGCGCCTTCATCGCTTCTTTGCACCTCTACGTTAAAATATCGTCCCTCGCTATCCTGCGCCAGGATATCCAACTGCGAAGAATGTCCGTAGATGTTTTGGATAAAGCTTTGTATCCTTACATTTCTCACCTTAATTTTATCATCTCCAAGGATTACACGCAAGAAAACCTGAGCTGCTTCTTTGTTGTCATCAAGCATAAAATTCATAAACCTGTTGTTCATCATGCAAAGGCTACGGATAACCTGCTTGATTTCACTTTCTTGACTTGCTTCATTTGTCTGCATAACTTCAACTCCCTTCTTCTTAACAAAAAACGCCCTATGTACTACTCAAATAATACATAAGGCGTTCTCAATGACGCTGCGACGACCGTACTCCAGGCAGGCGTGCAAAATCTTATGGGTTTATCTTAGCAGATAATTGCGATAATGTCAAGAATAGTATGAAAATTCTCTAATATTTCTTGAAGAATAAGACGTTCTACCGCAATCATGTAGAACGCCTTGTAATGCTATGCTGTTATGCTGTCAGCTAGGATAAAATTTTCCTTCCCTATTCAAAATAGAGCAAAACCACTGCTTTAACGCTTCATCAATACCAAGCCCGAGCTCCTTTTTTCGGAACAATTCCTTCACGCAATTTATCCCAAATTGCATTGACTGCATGGTCTACAAAAAATACGCTATGCTCCGGTTCCGTTGCAAGTTCCAGAAAATCCGTTTCTCCTTCTTCACGTATCTCCCTATTGACTGATTCAGCTAATTCATTTAGCTCTTCAACAGATATATCACGTTCCCAATCATTCTCGGCAAGCTCTGTAATATCAATCTTACCCTTAATTTTATCAACGATAATTATTCCCGGTTTCAGGCTTTCATCGCCTTCAGCGTAATACCAATAAAGTAAATACTCGTCTGTTTCTTCTATCAATTTAAATGTAACCATTATCACGTTCACCTCCTATACTCTAAAACTTGCGTTTCACCGCCCTGATTATGCTTCGCTTTGTTCCGGTATAACTATCACATTAGTCCAATCAACATAGATACTTAGAATACGCTTCTACAACAATTTTATTAATTCTTTGTCGTTCGCTTACTTCAATGGTAATTGCACTTCCGGAATTACCATTATCGAAAATAAGCTTATTATCTTCAATTCGATTGTCATTTTGTCTATTCAGTTCTTGCAGCTTTTCTTTAAACGCAAGAAAAATTTCATTTTTGTCCTGTAATTTGATAATACTGTTTGAGGTTCTATCTTCATATAAGCAATCAGGCTCCATGCCACCCCACACTATATTATCAGTTTCATATTCATCATCAGAAACATTCCACATTTGAAGAATAGCAAGCCAATCTCCGACATTATGCTCTAAACATAGAGGAGTAAAATCCGATTCTTCTTTTTCCGGCAAACAATTAACAGGCTCAACTTTAAATCCGCTATCACGCGAAACGTATAATTCAGATACTTTGCCATTTTCATCAGTTTCAATAATAAAGAAACTATCTATACCTTTTTCTATATATTGATAATACACTACTGCATAATGCCCAATATATTTCTTGTTAACGTCATTTTTTCCCTGATAGTCTTCTATGTAGACAAGTAATGTTCTGATGACAGCATTTTCATCCATCTTGATATTATCTGCAACTTGTTGTAAATATTCTCTAACAGCGTTGCCGGTATTTGCTCTGGTACCATATCCATCTGATATATATACTGCATCGTCACAGAATAGATTGACAGCCCTTGAAAAATCCTTGGTATCAAGACACTCCCTGATCAATTTCAAATCATTTATTTCATCATATACCGCACCTTCCTGGTAATTTTCAATAGCTACATCACCGGAAATTATACAATAAGCAAATACACAAGCGCCTTCCTTAAAAAACTGTCTTTCTTCTTCCGAAACTAATTCTATCTTATGACACAAAGGCAATTCTCCGAATTGGGTATCAATAATAACGTAGTAGAATTCTCTTTCTTCAGCATTATTGCCTGCTATAGTCAGCGTTTTGTGACGTTCAATAGATTTTACGGTCCCCTTTATCAGACAATCCTCTCCGCCAAAATTCAACAATCTATCAGATGCCAATCTTAACTGTTTTCCCATGAACATACCAATATTATGAACCTTATCACAGGCTTCTTCATTAGGATAGTAACTGATTTTCAGCGGAAATGCAGCCATCTGCATAGTAACCGGTTCACCAGGAGAATAGCAAGGCAGTACATCTGCATGGACAAGCCTTACAGGTACTATGCTTTCATCATCATCAGACATAGATGTACAGAACACGCACTTCGACAGCTCGTCTGTATTTTCTTTCAAAATACCGTTAGCACTGATTCTGACATGCCAAAAACAGTTACCCATTACGTGAGAGCTGATGCCTACAACTTCATTTTGCCCGTCTTCGCTATTTTTAAGAATATGGGCAATATATTCAGCGCGTCCGATATTATTATATAAATATGTTCCTTTATATCCTGGGAAAACTCTACCCTTTGTAATTACATAATGCAATAACTTATCGATGTTATCATCATTTTCAAAAAGTTCTTGTACGCCAATGATATCGGTAAATTCCATCTCGCCATCTCCTTTACTTCACATAAATTATAGGGATTATGATAATCTAATCTGCTATATTCAGTATAGGCCTTTATGCTTAAACAATCACGGAAAAAACTTTGCGCACTTAGTCAATATGCCAAAATCTTCGCTACTGCAGTAATTCATATCGACTTTTCTCTCTTCCAATATTCTTTTCACTTCGCTAAAAGCCATTTTTCATCATCTCCAAAATATACCGGCAATTCAGTGTTGCTTTTTCATTGAATAATTGTATTACATTCATTATAAAACACAGAAGCGACAATAATTGTCTATCTTAACAAAAAAACCGCCCAGACAGCAAATGATTGTTGTCTGAGCGCTTTGTTTTTTGCTATTAAATTGTGGCCATCTAAAATTTTCGGCCACACGAGGGCCACAAATTACAGTTTTTCACCCTTCCGAAACCCTTAAAATGCCGTATTCATGCGGTTTAACAGCACCACAGTTTCAGCGGTTCGCCGTCTCCAATCACGCTTCGCTCACGCTCGCATTCTTGGACGGCTATCGCATGGCGCGCACCAACTGCTCACCGCGTCGCTCAGCTCCTTGTGAGCAGGGTGACGCACTCAACATGGCTCGTCAATAGAACTAGCTTCATCATAGGTATTTTACAGCCATAAGATTTCATTTATATTAGTTGAAAACTGCCTTAAATAAGGGATTGAAGCAACTAAGCTACATCTATTGTAATTAAATCGCTTTAGGGTACATTTTGTCAGCGGACACAAAACGGCCACAATGTACCCATTGTTCAAGCTATTCAAATCGAACATTACTTAATAAGCTATTAATAATAAATTCGACGTTCCCTTGTTTTTTCCTGCCCCGGCTTTTTGTTACAGCTTTTCCTTGACTAAAACTACAACTACACCGCCGGCAATAATCTGCCAAAGCAGCCGCTGTCTTTTAACGCGCTTCTCCTCGCGCGCGGATGCCTGCAAGTATTTGTTGGCACTCTCCAATAAGCTGCTCTGAGCTTGCAGCTCTATCTGCAGCTTTATTGATTCCGTCTTGAGCTTGCTCAATTCCGCTCTCGACTCTTTCAGCGCTGCTTGTGATTCTGCCAGCGCTTGTCTGCTGGCTCTTGTTTGCTCTAATAGCAGATTCAAGCGACTGTCGAGCGCTGTCATCTCCGTTGCAGTCATCGTGTAGGTTGTAGCCGATGACGCCGCCGATGCAGAGGCAGACAACAGCAAGCACAATGTAGCTGCAGTAATTGCGCAATATTGTTTTAAGCACATCTTAGCCCTCCCAAGTAAAGTATCCTGGAACGGAACCACCCTCGCGCATATCCACATGCACAAAACCGCTGTCAACGTAGGTGCCCACGCCATCGAAAATCTGCTTGCAGATATTGGCCAGCTCACGCACGCCCATGCCATCAACATAGATATCTGCAGCAGTGCCTTTGACATGCTGGCTGTTCCAGACGCCGCCCACAGCGCGATTATGATCCGGACAACGATAGCCGCTGCTGATGTTAATCGGTCTGCCGATGCGCAGGCGCAGGTGCTCCAGTCCCAACAGCAATGCCATGCTGATACCGGTCGTAGGCAGCATGCCACAGCAACGGCATGCAAATTCAGCTTCAGAAAAATGTTCAGTTAACATAGTAATCAGCCCTTTCTCTTTTTAATGATAGCTGCCAGTTCCCCGACGGCCTCAATGCCTGCATCACTCAAATTCTCACAAATCGACAGCAGCTCCGTGATGACCAAGTATCCAGCCACCAAAGGAACGGCCCACACAGGCTGATGCAGCGTAATCATCGCCAAATCTACAAGCACGGCAGCAAGCACGCAGAGGATGTACACTATGACCTTGCCAACAAAGCGATGCTTCATCACTTCCGAGGAAATCAATCCTTCCGCACGCGCCGCCTCAATGCCGCCTATAATCTGCATTACAGTCGGAGTTTGCCCCATGCCCTGCAGTCGCTTGTAAGACAGGCTCATCCAGCGAGTGAAGCAGTCCAAAAAGACCAACGCGGTAAAAACCATAAACAACACCGCGTGTTTGTGCAGCAAGACGGCCAAAATAGCACCAATAACCGATTTATAAGTAAAACCATGAGTCAAAGTGTGTGCCGCGTTATATACGGCGTAGCGCAAAGCTAAAAAATCCATTTCTCAACCTCCTAATTATTCATTGCTACAGCTCTTACTTCATCCGCAGTAACTGCAGCTTCGACCCGTGCCTTAGCAGTTCTGTACGCAGTATGCAGTTTATTGCTGCGTGCGGCGACGGAAGCGATAATCATACGCAGGTCTGCGGCAGTTACCACAGCATCCTCATTGTCAGCCGTGGTCCAGCTAATTTTAGCGCCCTCGCCCTGCACGTCCAGCGCAATTATTGCAGCGGCGATGCGGTCGCGCGCCTTGCTGTCATAATCGTAGAGGTGCCCGCCATACTCCACCGGCTCGACCTCCGCAGCATCACGCTGACGCTTCAGCTCCATGATTTTGCGGGCGCGGATATTTCCAATCGGCTCTTCCGCTTCCGCCACGACAACGCCCAGCTGCTCTAGGTCAGTATCAGATATTGTGCGTGGGATAAAGACACCGTCTGCGCCTAATGCCTCGGACAAATCATAAAAGTTGTAATAGCGCTTTGTTTTATATGTATACGTTTTCATTATTTGCTCCTTGCTTAGTTAAAGATTATTTCAACTTTGAATTGTTTACCGACGTTGGCTTTAGAGAACATACGCACAGCATCTGAAGATAAACTTTGTGTATATTCGTAGAAGCCGGGAACATAGCTCTGATACTGAATGCTTGGAAAGTCAATGCGTACATTTTCATTTGTTTCCGTTGACGTTACTTTAACAGTGACATTGCGTTTACCCCCAGTGACCCCCTCGATATTGAAAGCAAAATCAAGAAAGCCACTATAATAACACAGCATCACAAGAGTAACAGCTTTGCCTTCGTGCTGCACGTTGCCTTCAACTTCGCCGATAGTAGCATTGTAGCGAGAAAAACCATATTGATAACCTTGCTGTCCCATGGTCATGATAAATTCGCCGTCACCTTCAATGGTACTACCATTAGCCTTCATCAAAATACGATTCAATCCCATAACACCTAGCACCTCATGATAATTTTGTCGCTTGCGCAATGCTTGTCACGACACCACTAGTATTTTTAGTCAAAAAGATATTTAAAAGTAGACCGCTGGCTGTTATCGCTAAATCCGCAGCACTTCCGGCATATTTTAGAGTGCCAGCATTAGTTATGCTCAATGCATAAGAGCCATTAGACGCTATGTAGGCTGTAAATATTGATGCATCACCATTGCTTATCATTCCCGCCAACGTGGACATATCCAGCGTAAGCGCACCTGTTACATTGTAGGTTGCTACAGACGTGGCAGGGCTATCGTATGTGCCGCTGATGCGTGATGTGGCAAAACTTTCAAAATTGAATTTTAAGCGTTGGAAGTTTTGCTGAGCAGTCCACGTGTTAGCTGTAGACGTGCTTACTCCACCGCCGCCACCGCTGGTACTGATGTTGACGTTGCCAGAAGCATCTGGCTTTAAATTATTGACTGTTTTGATGTAAGTCGTTGCAATAACATTTCCTGCTCCATCTTGTGTTGCCTTAGTTGCAGCAGCTGCCGTGCCTGTTTTATCCAGTTTGCCACTCAGAGCAGCATATACTGCTTTATTTTGGATAGCATTAGTAGATGTAGAGGACAACGTAGTATCCACAGTGATGTTTGTGCCGCCACCGCTGGTACTGATGTTGACGTTACCGGAGCCGTCCGGAGTTAAATTGTTGATACTTTTAACACACTTGCTCAGTTCTGTTTTTGTTGCATATGTACTACCAAAGACATTTCCGGAGCTGTCTCTAGATGCATACATGGCCGTACCATTCTTTTCCAGCTTATTATTCAAGGCCGTATAAACAGCCTTGTTAGCAATCGGGTTACTGGATGTAGAGGATAATGTGCTGTCTACAGTAATATTTGTTCCGGTCCCTCCGCCGCCGGTGCTGATATTGATATTACCGTTGGTGTCCGGTTCCATGTTGTTGATAGTTTTAACATAGCCACTGAGGTCTGACTTGCGGGCATAAGTAGTAACAATTACATTTCCGTAACTGTCCTGCGTAGCTTTTGTAGCAGCTGCAGCCGTCCCTGTCTTGTCCAGCTTATTATTCAATGCAGCGTAAACGGCTTTATTAGCAATAGCGTTGCTTGATGTGCCGGATAATGCAGTATCTACAGTAATGTTAGATCCGCCACCGCTGCTACTGATGTTGACGTTGCCGGCACTGTCAGGCTTCATATTATTGATTGACTTCACATAGCTGTTGAGGTCCGTTTTCTTGGCATATGTGCTGCTGATGATATTACCGGAGCTGTCACATGCAGCATAGGTTGCAGTACCGTTCTTGTCCAGTTTATTGTTGAGAGCCGCATAAATCACTTTATTTTGGACAGGGTTTGTACTTGTGCTCGACAAGGTGCTGTCTACAGTAATGTTTGTGCCACCGGTTCCACCACCGCCGGTGCCAACATTAACAGTAACATTGCCATTGCTGTCCGGTGTTATATTGTTGACAGATTTTACATAGGCTCTGCCGTTGGGTATCTGAGCATATAACGCATCAAAGTTGTTCATGATATAGTCCAAGATAGCGTTATTGTCAGAATTAACAAATGGTGTTTTCTTGCCGTAGGCTCCGGCGCGAATTATTTGGTCATATTCATCGCGCAGCTCGCCCGGCTGAAATGCTTGTGGTTTCATTTGTTGCCTCCTTAAATAGTCTTTTTAAACAGCATGAATGATGTTGTGATGCCCGCTGTTTCACCTCGCTTATTTATCAAAAAATTAGCAAATAGTCCCTATTAACCAACCGTAAGTATAGTAAGCATCAAATTCGTAAAATCCTCCATACTCAGGCCCTCCGTTATCCGGATACGTCCATTCCCCTGTATCCGGGTTGTATTCTGGAGCTTGACTATCGCCTGCCCACCACGTATTGAAAAATCTGGGAACAATGCTTACTACTTGATTTTTTAAAATATATGTTGGTCTTTTAACGCTTTCTACTCCTTGCGGTGACACATGATGAGATTGTTGGTAAAGTTCATAGTAATAATCACAGCCTAAATTGCAAGCTATAATCGGCTTTGTACTTGCAGTAGAAACGCTGTCTTTTTCTTCACTACCGCACTTCAAGACGTTTATATAAGGCCGTTCAGAAGAAAAGACTATTTCGTTTTTATCGTTTATTATTTCAAGGCCAGTACCGTGTTCGCTGGGGCTTCTTGTGGCGTGATTAAAAACATATAACGTCGACACTGCTACTATATCATCTCTTTCAATAGCCATTATGCCAACTTGCGCCACTGCGCTTCCGTCGCCCCAAAAACAAATAGCATCTCCCGTTGTCGAATAAGAAAAAGGCACATCGCTCGTTATGCCGTTTAAACTTATCCCAACCAACGCATTGTCCGGTATCGAATGCCCGGACGGAAATACATAATAATAATTGTGAAAAAATGCCGTATTGCTAGACATATCTTGTTTCTTGCATTGTGACAGCGGGAAACTGTCAACAACTTCCATGCAAGCAAATTTATCGTCGATAACGACTCTTTTATCATCGCCTATAACTTCAAGATAAGTACTCATATTATTCCATACCTTATCTTCGTGCCAAGTTGGTTTTTCCAAAATATCCTATACCCGGTATCATCTATGCGCAAAATTGGATATTCGTTATTACTGGGTTTATATACTGGAGATACGTTACTGAGGATTATGTACCACAGCTTATTGTTAGGATAGCCTATGCCAGCACTTGTGATTTCTCCGCTGCCTTGCAGAGTTGCTTGTCCTATTGTTCTTGTGATATTGCTGTTAGTATCTAATTTCACACTTCCGTCTGCGTTGTTTATTACTAAACCTTGAGCCATTACCATACCCCCATTTTTACCCGAAGCACATTATTGCTGTCATATACTTCAATCAAGTTGTCTTTTATTTCCGTTCTTGCTCCGCTAGTTGCTGTACGTAATGTACCGATAGTCGCGCAGATAGCTGACAGGCTATCTACCGCCATTTTATCAGCGCTGATGCTGCCTGCAAGCATATTGTTTGTAATCACATTGCCGTCAATCTGCGTATCACCTGTAACATGGACGTATTTGCCGTCAAGCAGGATTGTGCCGTCGGCGATGTTGATTTTTGTGATAATATCATTGCCGTCAAGGTCGATATCTTTTACCGCAAGGCTGATGGCATCCTGAGTTTGCGTGATTGTACTGTATGATTCTAATTTTTTATCAGTCGCATTATTAAGCTTAACAACCATGTTGCTGATTGCCGTGTTGGTCTGCTCAATTGTACTGTAACCGCTCAGTTTTCCGTCAGTATAGCTTGCTACCTGCGAGCTGATGAGCGCTTCGGTCTGCTTTGTTGTGCTGTACTGACTAAGCGTATTGTCCTTGAAATTAGCAATACTGCCGGCAATCATGTTGGCGGTCTGCTCTGTAGTACTGTAATTGCCCAAACTGTTAGCAACACGTGTAGCAATAAGTGTTTCCGTCTGCGTGGTTGTACTATAATCTTTTTTTAACTTATCAGCCGTAATATTACTATTACTCAATGCTGCATTTGCATTAACTAAAGCGTTATTACTATTTTGTAACGCATTGTTTGCGTTGGCCGTAGCATTGCTGATGTTGTTCTGTACAATCTTGTCCAGCTTAGCGGAGCTGATAGCTTCATCAGCAATCATGCTTTCATCAATAACAGTCTTTACGGTACAGGTCGACTGCCCGGATGTTGGACCATCGCCAAACATATCCACATAAGCACAGGTTACATCATACACGCCTGCTTCACAGCTATATGACAGGGTATTGTTTTTGCTGTACACGCTATCATCATTGATATAATAGCGCACGCCGATGCAGTCACTGGGTACAGCCTTGCATTTGATGCCCATACCGCCTACTTTAGGACTGAGCACCGGAGGTTCCGGTCTCGGCGGTTCTGCTTTGTAGTATTTCAAATCTGCAGGAGCGCTGTATTTACCTATGGCGCTTTTAGCATACAGATACAGCGTGCCTGTACGCTCTGACAGCGCCAGCGACGCGCTGAGGCCGTTGGTACGCGCCAGCAGATTTACATCCTCAACACCGGGGTAATTGTCGCGTCGCACCTCATAAAAAGCAATATCGGAGTTAGTAACCTCTTTCCATGTAACCACAGCAACATCATTAAAGCTGATGTTGAAATCATCCGGAGTGTTTGGTGTAGTAGTCTTCACCGCTACCGTAATATCAATCTGAGGTGACATATCAGGGCTGGTAGCCATACCATATTCATCCTTAGTGCATACAGCAAGCCGATAGGTATCGCCAACGATAGCCTGAGGTATTACGCATTGGTCTTTGCCAGCACCGCCATACAGCCATCCACCCTGCCAGCCCATTTCATCTGCCGGCACGCCCTCAGCTATAACCATTCTTTCTGCCTGCTCATTGTTGGTCTTATACCAGAGCTGGCCTTCCAGATATGTAGCCATATTAGGCGGAGTCCAGTTGACAACAATGTCATAACGAGCCACACCGTCGGCAAGCTGGCGGTAACGATTATAGGCCGTCAGGTTCTGCACCGGAGGGATGTAGTAAGCGTTAATTGTATACTCATAGGCCTGCACATCAGCAAGGCTCTGCTCCCCCGTGCTGAAGATATTGTACGAGCAAAACTTCAGCCATATCTTTTTGCCCACGTCCTCTTTCCGGACCCCTGTTTTTAGTAGCGCCTCATCGCAGCGCACCAGACGTGCTCCGCTGTTATGCGCCGTAGCAGTAGTGTTGTATTGCCCACGCCTGCAGCCGTCTAGGCGGTAATTGCCGTTGCTGAGCATTGTAGCCGTAGTGTAGCTGATGCACTCACCATCTACCCAGCATAGTGTATTGCCACGGTCTGCATCCTGCGCGGTGCCGCTGAGCAGCATACCGTTAATCTTGACCTCGCAGGTTGTATCAATAACCTGCATGTTCTTGGCCAACGTGCCTAAGCGCGCATTGTTGGTTATAGTACCGACCTTTTGATAATTGGTATTATTGTCGCTGACAAATACTGTGCAGCCGCCCCAGGCATCCTTCTTGCCTTTGGCTGCTATCCAGATTTCGTTACCACTGGAGGTCAAATCACTAGGAGGCTGAAATATCAGCGGTGTATCTGTATCCCCCGGCTCAGCGTTGAAATCTACATAAGGCCTGTCAACCTCATGCACATCATACAGAGCTTCGGAGTAATCGCCTGCAGCTCTGCTGATAGCAGTAACGCTCAGGATGCCATGCGCATCCTCTGTGATGCCGTCAATCATTGCTACCTGCTTATCAAGGCCAATATTAGCATCAGTCAGCGTCACTAGGTCACCCGGTTCAAGCCGGCAGAAGGACCAGTCTAATTTGAAGGTATATTTATTGCGTTCATATTTGTTGCGCCTTGCCAGCTCTTCTGCCAGCTTCACCGCACGCTTTTTAGTGTAGATATAATGAGCAGCCGTTGTACTTGCCTGCCGCAAGCCATAATCAGCAATATTTTCGCTGTCCTCATAGCTGACGCTTTCTTTTTCGTAAGCATTTTCGCGATTGTAAAACTCCACGGTAAAACGGTTGTACAGCTCGCTGCTGTCTTTGCGGGAATAGGTTACGCAGGCTCCGTTGCTCTGTTCAAGGAAATCATCTGCAGTAAGGTTATAGACAATCTGTTTGTCAGGCTGCCACTCGCCTACAGGACGGTCAGCCCTGGGCACGATTTTAAACCTATCATTGCTCCAGAACATGTATGCATTTGTCAGGCTCGCAATCTCATTGACAATATCCCGGGCTGTCTTTGCGCTGGTGTAGTCTGCTGGCGTTGAAATAAGGAAATCCGACTCACGGCAATACTTCCGGTAATTCTCCAAACCGACAATCTCAACTTCCTGCAGCCCAACCTTGTCCAGAATATATCTGATGTAATCAGCAGGGTTAACGTCAACGCCGTCACCGGTATCCAGCAGCTTGCCCTGAACCTCAAAGTTAAAGTTAGGCAGGCTGGCATTGTTGCCCAGGTCGATAACACCGGCCATATAAGCAAGCCCTGTATAAGGCAAAGCCTTTTCCGGATGTTTACCGACAACGTAAGGCCATGGCTGCTGATCAGCGGTACCGCTGTACAGTGTCATGCCGATTTTCTCGGACGGATACTGATACAGCTCCTTATCAATCCATACACGACCGATGCCTTTAATGGGACCTTCGCACAGTCCCATAATGACAGCAGCCGTATATGTATAGGTTATTGTAGTAGATTTTACACCGCCGCCCTTGCCGGAGCGCTGGGTTTCCCGGTGCTCATGGGCCGTAAAGTCATCATAATAAATAACGTTACCGCTGATACGTGTTGTACCAAGCAGCTCCATTACAGCGCTGCCATACTCAGCCGTGCTGACGGTAAAATTGCTGATTTTATCCGCCCTGCTGACGATATTTGCCGTCTTAAATAAGCCCATCTACTCACCTCCAAACCTATATATACCACGTAGCCTGCTTCTGCCTTTGGCATCCAGAAACATTACATCATCAACACTGCTGAGGATAACACCCTGCTCAACAACGGCATGACAAACCATGCCGTTACCAACATATACACCGCCATGAGAAATGCAGCGGCCAAACTGATACAGCAAGAAATCTCCTGCCTCCATCGTCTTGACCTCACGGCAATAGGTCTGCACATAATGCAGGAACCATTCATCACTGTGATGCAGATGCCATTCGTTGCTATATGGTACCACATTTACAGAGTCCTTCGCAATGTAGCCTGCATCCTCCGTTGCCGCTATCAAAAGCATGCCGCAGTCAATTCCGTGGCCTCTGCTCTTTGCGCCGTTGACATGTGGCGTACCCAGCCAGCTCAAAGCAGCTTCGGCTATTTTCTGTCCTTCGTTCATTACATCAGCACCTCTTTCAGCGGAACGTATGGCGCAATCAGGCAGCCTGCGGTGCTGTCCGTGCTGGCAGTTATCGTTCCGCCTTTTGTTGAATATGTGCCCTGCGGATAATACTTTCGCACCGGGAATTCCTGGCTCAGGCCTTGCGTAACAGCCTTGACTGTAAGGTCCAAACCTAAACCGCCGCACGACTTAACTTCCACCTTGCCGCCAAACAAACCAATAGCACCGATAACTACGGCATCACGGAAAAAGCATCTGCGTAAATACAGCTTGCTCATATCCAGTGTGCCGTCATGCGCAGCCTTCAGCAGCGGCGTGTTGCCTATTTTAGCAGTCTTATCAGCCTTGATGTTTACGCTCAGCGTGTCGACAACTACGCTGTCATTAACCTTGACCTGTTGGCGTTTGATTAGCAGCACGTCATGTCGATAGTTATGGCCATCATACAGGATATCCTTATCTGCATCAGTGTAATAATATACACTGCCACCCGGCAGCCGCAGTTCGAACAGGTCGCAGCTTGTCATATGCTTTTCCGTATTCAGGTAATTTTCTAAGCCTGTGCCTACGTCCTTCATCGTGCTACCTCCAGCTTGATTTCTGCAGTATTGATATTGTCAAATTTCTTGCTGATGGTCAGGCCGTCATCTGCCAATATCACTTTCCAATAATATGTATAGTTAGCCGTCACTGTGCCGGAAGGAATCTGCCGGAAGGTGATAATGCCTCCGCTTACAGTGTAATTGGTTGTCGGCACTATTGCGCCATTTACCAGAACGGTTACATTCTCTACATATTCCACCGGCTCTACATAGCTGCCGATGCGCGCTACGCACTGATATTTGCTGCTGCTCACCTGCGCCAACGGTGCACCTTTTTCCGTATTATGCTCCGGATCAAGCCAGAGGAAGGCCTCAAAGGAGCCTTTGATTAAAGCGACGAAGCCTAACAGCTCATCTGCCTGTGCATCCGTCAACGCAGGATAGCTTGCTTTGATAGTCCATGCCGGGTAAAGCTGATTGGTCAATGTACGCACACGGCCGGAGGCAGATTTCTGTACAGTGGTATTCCATTTTTCTTCAAAGATGCTGTTCCAGCTAAATTTTCTTAATTCTGGAAACTTACGCATTACCAAACACCTGCCTTAGTTGCAAAGTTACGGTTGCTGTCAAAAAGAGCTTGTTTCACAACGTCCAATCCGCCACGATTAAGGAAATCGCCAAAGCTGGCAGCATCCATAGCGGAAACATTCATAGACAGATTAACGCTCTGCACCTGCCCGCCATTGCTGCCACGTTCTGCCTTATAGCCGGCAACACCGCCGGAACCAACAAGCCCGCCGCTGGCAAAGCCTCTCAAACGCCCAGTATTCAGGCCATTAAGGAACGGTACACCCAAACGGTCTACTGCCTGAGCATTAAGCACGTACTCGCCATTCGAGAGCATTGCAGGTATGCTATCACTCGTACCGGTACCGGGGCCAGCGACAGAACCACCTGAAGCAAAGGCTTTGCCGAAAGCACCCTTCCAACGTGCCGCAAAACCACCACCGCCGCCAGTGCAAGCAGCTACAATGGTTGCGTAAAGAGCTGCCTGGATAAGCTGGGAGATAAGCTGCTGCAGGACGCTTTTCATAGCATCGCCGAAGCTCTTAGCCCCGGTAATCCAATCAGTTATAGCACCGGAAAAATCCTTCGCCAGCTGATTGCTGGTCTGCTGAATCTTGCTGATGGTATTGATTTTCTGCTGTTGCTCATCGTACTTCTGATTGATTGCAGTCAGTGCTTCCAATTTCAGTTTATCGTCCAGAAAAGGACTATTTGTCACAGACTCAGTAGCTTCTTCCTTCCACTTGTCATTCTTCATAGTCATCTTCCCGACGGCGTCAGAAGCATTGTAATCAGCCTTCCAGCTGATTTGCTTATTGCTATAATCAAATTTAGCACTTTCAGTATTAGCAGCAGCGGACTGATTGATATTATCAATCGTATATTGATGCGTTTTCTTAAGTAAAGCCAGCTTCTCATTAAGCATGTCCAGTTCTTTTTGAGATGCTCCACGCAGCTGCGCTTCCTTAAGAGCATTTTCAGCAGCAAGCATCTGTTCCGTGTAGGCCAGTTCCTCTTCCTGCAGTTCCTGCTTTTTGTTGAATTCAATTTCTTTAAGCTGAATCTGATATTTTTGAGCGTCAGTGCCATACTTTTTTGCAATAGCATTTTGAGCTGCCCACATGTCTTTTTCTTTTTTCAAAACAAGCCGGACATAGTCGTTTTCGATTTTCTTCCGCTCCTGAGCTATCCTGTTTTCGTCCTGCATAGCCTTTAAGGCTACATTCTCCTGCTTTAAGGAAGAATTTCTTTCGGAACCACGATTGCCTTTATCAGGATTTTGAAAAAGATTGCTGGAATCAGATTTTCTGGTAGTCTTTTTTGCTTCCTCATAGATTTTATAATCTTCCTGAATCTGAGCAAGTTCAGCATCAGCATTACGAGTATCAACAACAGCTTTTTTCGCTGCGAAAACTCTGCCGAACCAATCAATGGCTTTTTTTGCAAAATCCTCTACTTCTTTAATAGCATCACCAAGCATAGAAGAAAATTTGCTAAACCAATTATCTTGGTCTCCTGTAATATCTGCCCACATATCACCTATTGCACCAACAATCCAATTTACAACACCAAGAACGGCTTCTGTAATGGCGGTACCGATGATAACAACAGTATCAAGAATAGCCTGTACTGCTATGTTAACAGCATCAACAATTTCATCCCAATAAGTAACTACCAAAGCAGCAACAGCACCGATTGCAGCGCCTATAGCAACAATACCTGCAGTAAGTCCCAGTACCGCGCCTAACGTTGCCACAGCTGCAACCGATACAACCGCAAGCACTGCAGCAAATGCACCTATTGCAGCGATAACAGGAGCAGGCACGCACTCTTTGATGACGTCGCCCATGCTCTTGCCCTGCTCTGTCGCCGTCTGCATCTTCTGCTGAAACTCTCCCAACCTGTCGGATACATCCTTCAAGATGCCCTTGATGTTAAAGGCTTCCGTCAGATATTTGCCTACAGCAGCAGAAGTATTGCCGGCAGTTTCTTCGATGTTAGCCAGAAGACCGGCAACTTCGTCCGAAGTCTTAGCCATCATGCCACCAAACTGGTCGTTCATGCCTGCGATAATGGTCTGCACGGCTGCTTTAGAATCAATAGCGCCTTTAGAGCAAAGGTCCTTCATCTCAGCTACTGTTTTACCTGCAGCCTGCGCCAGCATATCCCATGCCGAAATACCCGCGCTGGTAAGCTGCATCATGTCCTGAGCATTGAGCTTACCGCTAGTCTGCATCTGCCCTAAAGCGTATGCAAGGCGGCTCACGCCTTCAGTGCCTAAGCCTAAACCGCTGGCGGCATCACCTAGGTTGGTAAGCATAGGGATAATCTCTTCAGCTTTAAAACCAAACGCCATCAGCTGCTGACCTGCGCTTACAACACCGGGCACATCGAATGGTGTTTCTGCAGCAAACTGCTGTAAATCCCTCAGCATCTGCGTACCTGCCTCAGCAGATTTCAGCATGGTCTGGAAGGCAATCTCATACTGACGCATCTGTGCTGCAGCCTGTACAGATGCTATACCCATATTAAGGATACCGCCTGCCATGCCGGTGAAGACGCTGCCTAACTGCACTGCAGCAATAGCGCTAAGCGCTCCAGTCATCTTGTTACATTTATCAGCAAAGCCTTTTATTCCGCTGGTTGCCTTTTTGGACTGCTTGCTGACAGTTTCCAGATCATCACCTACACGCCGTACATTCTTGCTGTTGATGCTGTCCAGACTCTTGCGCATTGCTTTCACGTCAGAATTCAGCTGCTGAAACATTTTGGCAATATCGGTAAGAATGGCTGTCGATTTGCTCATTTTTGCGGACATTCTGCCGGCAGCTTCACCGGTAGCTTCTACTGCTGCTGCAGTTCTGCTGAAGCCTTGCTCAGCCTGTTTGCTATCCGCTGTAATTTTGACGGATATTTCTTTATTTGCCATTGCCTGCCTCCTTCCTCTGACGCTCAAAATCAGCATAGAAGCGTTCCCGCTCCCTTGCCTGCTCTTCTTTGGTTTTCTGCTTCAGGAATGGCCGCATCAGTGTACCTGCTTTGGCAGGCTTGCGGAGATGCGGGGAAATGATGTTGGCTACCCAATAAGCCGTTTCCCACCGCTTTGCCATTCTTATTTCATTACATGCATCGACCATATCGTTAAACTCAAACACCGAAAGCCTGTCCAGCTCCCAAGGTTTAAGCCTTAATTCACCAAAAGCAAGGGTTTTAGCTGCATTGTACCATGTCCGCATAGATACGCAGCCACCACCCTCGCTAATCAGTTTTTTTCGTATTCAATATCAGCCTTCTGCTCATCGGTCAGTTCGTCCGGGAACAGCTGATAATAAGCTCCCACGCCTAAAATACCGCTGGCAGCCACAGCCTTCACAACAGGCAGCTGGATATCGGCAATGCTATAACCGTTTTCCATGGCCTCGTCAATCTTTTCAGCATAATACTGTTCAGTCTTATTGCCGTTCTGGCTCATGCCTACGCTCAGCAGTACCAGCAGATTCTTCAGACTCAGCTTGTCAGCGTCCTGCAGCACCTCGCCAATCGGACATTTCAACATGTCCTCTACGCGGCGCAGGCGGCCGATATTAAACCAAATCTGCTGACCTTCACCAAAAGCCTTAATGTCAATCTTTTTCATTCGTTATCCTCCATATAAGAAAAGGCCAGCTAAGTGCCAGCCTTATTTTAAGAATCAGCCTTTGCTCTGTTCGCTGAGGGGACCATCGCCGCTGATGGTGCCTTTAAGAGTAGCAACATCATCATGCGGAGTGCTCAGAGAGCATTCAGTAATAGAACCCCAACCGGTAACAAAGCTCTTATCCGGATATTCAAATTTAATATGCACCTGCTTGCCTGCCAAAAAAGCAGCCTCCAAGAACTTGGCACCGGTATCACCCGCAAGGTAAACGGTTTCAAGGTCGATAGACCAGCTGCGCAAACCTGGCAGGGTAGATTTCCAACCACCGGAAGTCTTATGGGAAGCATCAATCTCGTCAGCTTCACGGTTCAAATCACCGCTGCGCTGGCCACCCAGAAGAGTCCAGGTCGGAGCTGCTTCGGTAGTGCCGGTATTCAGGTAAATCAAATAATCTTTGCCCGCAGTCGCAGTGCTGGTCGCATTGGTGCGGGTCGGGAAAGTATATTCACTCATATCTGTTCCTCCTAACAATCAAAATAAACTTCATAGGTAATCAGCGCCATGCCTGCATCAGCCTTGCCCTGCGCCACGCCAAAAACGATTTCTTTAACCTGGCTGTCAATACACCAGCCGCCTAAATCGTGGTAATGCGTCAGCAAGGCATCCAGCTTATCAGCCAAGGCATCGACGCCTTCAATGCTTGCCGTATCCAACAGGTAGATGCTGTATGTCAGTACGCCCTTGCGCCCGCTCTTAGTCATCTCCACATAGGTGATACGGTCACAGCTCACAGTGCCTTCCAGCTTATTGCCACGGCTGGCACCGGTAACAAGGCTGCTCCAATGTACTTCCGGTATCTGGTCCTGCAAAAGTCCCATGATAACATCTGTAATTTCAGTACGTCTGCTCATGAGCGATACAGAGGAATACTTGCTCTCCCCTGCCCTCCGGTAACGCCGAAATCAGCAGCTGTAAGACTTGCCATAAGGCGTTCCATCTCAGCCTTGTACAGCTTCAGCTTCTGTGCGTATATGTCGCTGTTTTCTACACCGCCAGCGCCGTTGAATACTGTAGTAGGGTCTGTGCCGGTCTGCAGCAGGCATCTGTTATAGCAGGCTGCCACAACGCCCAAGCGCTTGACTATGTAGGGTACAGGCTCGGGAATATCGGTTACCTTCAGCCTGCTTGCCAGGCTGTTTATGATTTCATTGCCATAAGCAATATCATCATAGGTACAATTCAATACCGCGTCCTGTATATCTCCAAAATCAATGTAATCCATTATAAACCTCCCAGCAGACTGTCTAAAGCCTTGGCAAATCTGCTGACAATAACAGGCTGCATAACATCAGCTGCCGTATAAAGAAAATGGTCCGCCTTTATGCCTGGGTGACGCACGCGCTTGCTGAAGACAAATTCCTTGTTTATGGCAAAGCGCAGCACCTTTTTACTGCGTGGTACAATCACATAGGGCTTAGTGCCTTCATGCTGCCATCGCGCTATGTTGTTTGTAAGCATAACAGTACCTTGGTTGTCTTTAGCCAGGCTCATAATGCTTTTTTCAGTCATACCGCTTCTGGTAACGAAACGATGATGGTCACGCGCATATTCCCTGACATCTCTGACGGCCATCTTCACCTGTCTGCGTACCATGTCGCGCGTTTGGACCGGTGCGGCCTCGAAAGCACGCACCAGCTTATCAAATTCGCGCGTAATCTCTACGCTTTTCATTATTCTCCGGAAGCCTTAACCTGTTCTCCAGAAGCCTTAACCTGTTCTCCAGAAGCCTTAGTCTTATGTACGTAGATAGCACCTTTCTTGTTCTCCAGAACGAATGCATCATAGCGCACACGGCCTTCAACTAACCAGCCGTTGATGCCAGGCGGGTTGTCATGAATCTTATAATCTGCCAGCTTAACAGGAGCGCAGCAAGCGATGCGGTTGGTGATGATAAATGCAGTGTCCTTCGGCATGTAGGACGCAGGCACCACGATAATGGGAATGCCGTCTACCATGCCAACCTGACCTTTTACCAGCATGTTTTGTGCCAGGTCAGAAGCCTTGATGAAGGATTCATCCTGCTTCAGCAGCTTGAAGTAAGACGCAGCCACATAAGCAATACGATTGCCTAAAGGCGCTTTCTCGTCGGTCAGCTTCTCGGTGCCGTCGAGGAAGGCGCTGTAAGCGTTGGCCTTGGTGACTGCAGCGGTTGCGCTGTTCTTAGCGCCTGCAGCGATTTTTGCCAGACGATAAATATCCAGCTCCGGAATAATTACCTCATCAATCTGACGCTGTAATGCTGCACCGGCCTCTTTCAGCATACCGGTATCCTGATAGTTGCTCTTGTCGATGGTGAAGGTGAAGGAACGGTCCTTAGTCAAGGTCAGCTCCTGAACGGAATCCTCCAGCTCTGCCGGGGTACCATAACGGTTTGCGCCGGTAGAAGTGTAATCATTCATGCCTGCGGTAGGAATAGAATAAACCTTTACAGTCTGCACACCGGTGAAATCATAATCGTTGTTGATTGCCGGAGCGGTCAGAGCGCCAGTCTTGAAGCGCTCATCAATTTTTGCGCTGTACTTATCTGCATAGTTAATAGTCATAATAAAAAATCCTCTCTTTCGTCATTAAGAATTAAAGCCACTGAGGAACGGATCATCAGAACCGCCGCCACCGCCATTGCTGCCGCCACCGCCTGCGCCATTGGCCTTAACTGCCCAGCTGTTCTCCTTCAGCCAGCCGTTAACGCCGTCTTCCAGGCTGATTTCTTTACCATCACTGCCGGTATAGGCAAGGCTTTCATCATCTTTGACAACGATACTGCCTTCCAGCAGCTTAGCCATATTCTGCGGGCTCGCAGCGTTGCCCTTGGTCAGCAGCTCTACAGCCTTAGCCATCTTCATGCCGTCAAGGCGCTTGGTCTTTTCGGCCTTGGCGGTCTCGGTCATATCAGCCAGCTGCTTAGTGACCTTGCCAACCTGTGCGGTTAAGTCAGTAATCTGCTTTGCGACCTCATCAGGCTTTTTGCCGCCCTGGGCAAATTGGTCTAATGTAGTCTTAAGTCCTTTGGCTTTGTCTACCACATCGTCACCATCGTCCAAACCAACAGCCTCCAAGATGCTTTTCAGCTTTGTCGCACTCTGCTCTCCTGCCGTGCGGTGCTTCTTTGCCTCGTTGTTGAGAGTGTTAATTTCTCCCTTGATAGCAGCGATGAGGTCAGCACCGTTCTCAACTTTTTCCAGTGCTTCGTAAACCTGTTTCATTTCCATTTCTGATACCTCCATATCATGGGCCTCCGCCCTATATTGTGCCCTCTCCTGGGCAATAAAAAAGCACGCTGTTACACGTGCTTGATTAACGATGTTATTTTAAATGTTAGCTATTGCCAATCCCATTTTTACTAAAGTAGCTGTAAGGCTAGCCAACTCCTTAATTGTTTCTTTTGCCTTTTTCATGTAGTCATTTTCCTGCAGATATTCAATTCCCTCCGGCGTAATATTGAAATAATCATCATTAAACCTAAGAGTATACCCACCCTTGTAATATTCGCAAGTAACACCTTCAATGTAGCTGTTTTCTGCCAGATGTCTAACAATATACACCCAGTAATTATCTGGAATTCCCAACGTTTTAGGATTCATAAGTTCTACATCTACAGGCTTACCATCTTTGAGACATTTATACATATATGTCAGAATTATGCATACTATAACATTATAATCATTTTTTGCCATCAAGTACCTCCGGGTAAAATTCTTCTAAAAACGCCTGGCAAGCTTCTGCTTCTGTATCAAACTGTTTAACATCACAATCTATACATCTTTCTTTGACTCCTATTTCCCATTTGCTAGCTTTTTTCCTAATAAACGTAACTACTTCAGTATAAAAATTTTCATCTGGATAAATACTAAAATAATGTTTATTGATTTTACTATTATCCATTATTTTTTTCAATTCATGAGTAGTTTGAATTCTATATTTCAATTAAAACGCCCTCCTTTATCAATTGTTCAATAGATTTGGAGAATTTATACTGAATTCCTCTACCAACTTGATCAAACCAAGGAGCAACTACTCCCTCAATGCATTCAAATTCCTCGGTTAATTTAAAGCGATGGAGCTCATTATCATATCTTGTTTTTTTATCTAATGATCTTTCACCCAAGGATGTTCCATCTGGCGAGGTATACTTTCCTCTATTGGAACCATATCTGCTGACGACGGTTCCCTTAGGCAACACTGTTTTTTCTTCTTTACCTATAGCACCATTGTTAGGCGGATATATTGGTTTTCCATCATCAGAGTAAAATCTATCTTCGCCTTTCTTACCCTTAGTATACGTCATACCATACTTTTTCGCAATAGATTCTATAAACTCATCTGTAGGTGGCACTAGGTTTTCTGCCATAAGTTCTTCGTTTGATTTCTTCCCTGCATGAAGCTGATGCTTAATACCACTCAGCCTGCTCTCCGCTTCCCGCAACCCAGCATAACCACGCATATACTTGCGCCAATCCTTGCCATCTTCCCACGCCTTCAAGCCTTCACGCCCCAGCACCTGCGCCCTGCGTGATTCCGGCAAGCTATTCAGCCATTTATCGCCAGCTTCCTGCACCTGATCGCGCTGCTGCTGCATATCAACTTCGCCTTCAATGACTTCCACGTACCGGCATAAGCAATGTGGGTGTACCGGTAAAGGCGGCAGCTTATCCTTGGGATATATGCCTGCACCTAAGCCATACATATCAGCTTTGGCGTACATGTCGCAGATGTCGAAAACAGGGTGACGGCTGCTTAATTTGAATTTCACAGCCACAATATCGGCGTCTGTTTTCATCTTAGCTATAAAACCATCAGCCCATGCCCTAGCCATCTCGGTTCGGGTGATACGTTCGGCAACATAGCGGGATTTTTCGTTGACAGCAACTTCCACAGCCTTTTCAATAGCCTTTTCATTGCCTTTCTGCACTGCTTCCAGCAATTCATTATAGGCTGCCTGCAGCGCCTTGTTGGGAGCGCCATTTTTGGCCAGACGGTTGATTTTATCAATGGCCTGCCTTTGCTCAGCCAATGCCTGCAGGTCGTTGCCTGTAGCCTCCCTTACCTTCTGCAGATACTTTGGTAGCTCCTGCCTGCTGATAATATCTTTGCCGCCGTTATATACGTTCTGCCCATCGTCGCCATAACCGTCATACAACGCCCTTGCAGCTTCAGTCCAGGTCTTGTTCCGGCGCATCTGTTCCTGCAGGGTGCTTACAATGGCACCGCGCATCTTCACGCCTACGCCATGCAGTTTTTCAGACAGCGTCATGCCGCTTTCATCCCATTTATCGGCCAGCTCTTCACCCATGCTTTCTACTTGCGCTTTAGTCAGCATAGTCGGAACAATACCATAAGCATAAGCTGCAGCCTCTACAAGTGCAGGCCTCAGTTCTGGTAGTGTAAACAGCTTACCATAGTGGCGCTGCACATTATCCAGTGCCTCTTCAAACTTCATGCCACTAGCAATCAGCCTTTGCAAGTAAGCTACTGCTTTTTTAGCATCCTTACGCCAGCTTTTATTCAGTTTCTTAATCAGCTGCGCCAGCCTGTCCGTCGTCGTCATCATCGCCACCGCCATTATCACCAAAAGCATGGCTATAATCCAGCTTTTCCTGCTCCAAGTGCTCTTCGTAGGTCTTCACCAGCGCGTCAAAGTCATCAGCCTTAAGCTCCGGCAGATAGCTGGTAAGCACACGCTTGAACACTTCCATGTTAAATTCATCGCCAAAGTTCAAGCCTTTAGCAATTTCAGCATTAGCAAGCTCCTGCTCAACCTCACTGATTTTGAAGTCATTCGGGTAGTTCACACTGTATTCCAGCTGCACACCGGTCCAGATACTGAACAGCCTTGCCAGATTCTCTTCCGCTGCTTCCACGAGGTCTGCAAAATCTGATAAGATCTGATTGGTTGCCTCATAATCCCACGCTTTCGCCTGCCCGCTCTGCTGCTTGGCAGAACCGGTAACGTTGACAACAACAGCCATACGATAAATCTCCTGCTGCAGCGTAGCAATCTGCGCTGCCAGCACCGTTGCAGGGCCGTCAGGCGGAGCGATGAACGCAGGTGCGTGGCTGCTCTCCGGAGGATATCCCAAGGCATTATTGGTGCCGATGTTAATACTGTCCGGGTCACTCGAAGGGTAACACAGAACGCTGAAGGTCTGATTGACTAAGATGTCAGCCAACCAGCTGCACATATTGTAGATAGCAAGATTTGTTTTTGCTATGCTAAGGAATTCACTAGGCGGGAAAGGATTGTGACTATTCCTCACTTTGCTCACCAGAGGAACAACCGGCACGCGCCCAAGATTCCAGGTTCCGCTGTGCTTGCCTTTGCTGTCGATAAGCTCCCATCCTTCTGCCGTCAGCGTTCGTGTCGCCATCGTCTGTTCCTGGTATGCATCAGGCTCTACGAAAACAAACTTTGTGATACGTCCCAGCTTATCCTGACAGATTTCCTTTACAGCATTAAGGTTAACTACAAAAGCATAAGGCAGGTTGTTGCGGTCCGCTTCCAGGTCTGCCACGCGCATATCCTCAGCATCGCCCTGAGCCTTATCCATAACGATATAAGCGACACCCTGCAGCTTCGCACTGCAGGCAGCCTGCTTCATAAGGTTCTGGATGCTGGTGCCCAAGAAGTCAACGTCCTTACTGAAGGTTTCCCACAGTTCCGAGCCTGCACCGCTCCAGTCACGCACAGCCAACGTTTTGAAGATTGGCGCTACATGAGCATTAACGCAGGGTGCCAGATAGTTAAGGTAGCACGCCAGCTCGCGCCTCATGCCGTACTTTCCTGCATCCTCACGCGGGTGCTGGGTTAAATAGCTGCCGTCAAGAAAGCCTCCGCAGCCTTCATAGCCATCTTCCAGCATTTTGTATAATCCATGTTTATCATTACGCATTTTTTCACCTCTCTAATAGTTGACACGCATCGGTTTAGGCCTTGCCACCTCCACGATGTCCTCACACACGCCGGTTAAAGCATCCGGAGCATCATCGTGTGTGTTCTTGCCTTCCTTCTGGTACTTGCTCAGTGCTGCATAAAACTCCGGCCAGCGGTTCTTCCAATCGCTTGGGAAATAAATATGCTCCATACACCACGTAGCATTAGACAAGATTCTTGCAGCCTTGTTCTTATGCTGCGTAAAGGTTTCAATGGTTGTATGGTTGCTATGCAGCAGCTTCTTCACGTTCCTGGCGAATCCACGCCCGCCATTATTGCTTTCAAAGCGTGCCACATTCGTGCTGTTGCGTTCCAGAGCCCTCGCCGTTGCCGGTTCAGTTACCTCCATAGGCTCTTTCGTGTATAAAACGTCAAGCACATACGCTTCATCCGCAAAGGTGCGCCCATAAATAATGCAGCAAAGGTAATCGGCACCGGTATCAGCCGTATCAGTATAAGCACGAATCTGCTTGAAGGCAGGCAGCGCGCCGTCATAGGTCTTGAAGCTGCTGTACAGCCTGCCCTTGATGTCTATCGGCTCCTGCTGGTAGTTGGCACTCCATATATCAAGCCCCATAAGTTGCTTCTTCTCCATGCAGCTTTCAGCATCCAGCACGCCATCACACAGCATGCTGCCGTCATCCTGCACTGCCTTCATGTTGATATGCACGATTTTTTCTGCCGGATAATATTCCAGCACCTTGCCTGCCAAATCATCACTAGCCCAACGCGTCATAATGACGATGATTTTATAATTGCCCTCGCCACGTGACAGCATGGTATTGGTGAACCAGTCCCAATGCTTTTCCTTAACATTTTCGTTATAGGCTTCTTCCGCATTCTTGATTAAATCGTCTATGATCATCAGCCTGCAGCCGAAGCCTGTTGCCGTGCCAGTTGGCGATGTAGCAAGGTAGCTCGTCTGCTGTCCTTCAAGGCTCCACAGATTCATAGCGCCGTCACCACGCTTAATTTTAGTTGCGGGGAACACATCACTATAGACCGGCTTATAAACATCCGCCTTAGCCTCGCTGATGCTGTCACGCACGTTCTTGCTGAAGCGCGTTGACAAGGTTTCGTTGTAAGAGCCAATCATAACCTGCAAGGTGTTATCCCTGCCCAGCGCCCATTCCACGAAGTTGCTGGCCGTATAGCTCTTGCCATGACGCGGAGGCATGTTCAGCACAAGGATTTTCTTGTCAGAAGTCAGGAACCATTGCAAGGTATCGCACAGCTCCTGCAAATACTTGCGGTCGCTCCGGTAGAAGTCCGGGTTCTTCAGCTGGGCGTAAAAAAAGAACCTGCGTCTTGCAAGTTCTATCTTTGCTCCCAATGTTATCAGCTGCTTATCCATCCATACCAGCCAGCTTTTTCAGTTCTGCATCCGTCAGCCCGGCGAACGGATTAGCAAGCTCACCGGAGATTTCCACGTTTTCTTTAGGCTTCAGGCCTACGGTATCGCGATAAATTTCAAAAGCCTTGATGTTGCCACGCTTAGCCTTCAGCTTCAGCGCGTCCAGCATCTCCTTGCGCTCATCGTCGGTCGTGAAGTCAGCGTCCAGCTCGCGGAACGACTTCAAGCGGCGGCGTGCTTCACCTGATGCCTGACCACCTTTTTTGCCATTTCTCACCGCTTCCTCGCCGCTTCGAAACCTTGTAGCTTTTCCATTCTTCAAATTATCCAGTTGTTTCTTTGTAGGCATCCATCTCACACCACCTTAATCCCACATCATCAATAATATCCCAAAATTCTTCCACATCATGCGGTACAACGTAGAAGCCTGTTTCGTCCTTCTCAAAATCAATACCAACATGATGCAACTCATGCCTTAATAATGTTTCCAGCTGCTTTTCGCTAAAGCCAACTACATTCGGTTCATAGACCACAATAAAAAAATCATAGGGGCAGCACCAGCTGTAGCGTTCGCTCACTAAGTTGCAGTCAGCAAATATCGTCCGCTTATTGCGCTTCTTCTCTTCCAGGCTGGATAAGTAGGCTATTTTTACCTTAGCAGCCTTTATATCCGCAAACTCCGGCAAAGTGCGTATCAACTTATTAGCCATCAGCCTATACTTTTTACTGTGCTCCATGATATACCTCGAATTCTTCTACCCTTGCCGGACGCGCCGCATTGCAGTGCGGTGTCCTTGCGTCCGGAAAGAAGGTGTTCTATTCCGGCGTGGTAAAAATTTACAAAAACCCACGCCCGGCAAAGGCAGAAAATATTTTGCTGGCTGCGGCGCTTGATTCTGCTTTATCCACCAATTAAGGAGTTTCCCACGTCAAGTATCACACCAGCATATATTTTAAACTTAAAAGGCAGTCACCGCAGTTTCTGCCCCTCACTACTTCGCCCGCAGGCTTTTCGTTATTCTTATTGGTGCGTAGGGCTGGAATTGCACCAGCGTTGTATCTTACGTCACGGATTTACAGTCCGCTGCCTTCGCTACTCGGCTCACCTACGCATATAAAAGCAGGGGGTAAAGGGATTCTTGACGCCAGCTGCACAGCTGCGCTACGAATATTTGCAATGTCCTATTCGCAACTTGCATCTACTCCCATTCGGGAACCTTGCCCCTGCACCCGGGTATCTTTAAAATCTTACCATAACGCCACCCATGACGTTATCAGCTCTGCCGGCTACCCAACCACCAGCATTGCCTTTCAGCGGGAAGTTAATAACGCCTACCGCGCCATCTTTAGAGATGCCAGCACCAATGCCCCAGCGCCGCGTTTTATCCACTACCGGTATCTTTATATTAAGATCCGTGCTGCTGGTCTGCGTCAGCGTCAGTTTATTCTTGTCAAACAGGTACTGTTCATTCTCTGCTTTGGCTACAACGAAGTCCTTGTCATTAACCTTAACATTCAGCACCGGCTTATTGAGCTTCACGTCAATATCCGTTTTTTCCGGTTCGCTTTTAGTGCTGCCGTCAGCAGCTGTATATATAACAGTTTCTTTAGGCACATAAGCGATTTCCGTTTTCACCTTGTCCCGGTATTCGACCTGGGTAACTACTTTTGTGTCAGCCACCGGGCAGGTATGCAGAACGCCGCGCAGAGCGAAACCGCAGGCAAAGGCAAGCACAGCAGCTATTGTTAAAACTATTTCATTTTTCGTTATCACTGTGCCATCTCCCTTACCAAGGCATAGTAAAAGCCCCACCGCCATTACAGCAGCAGGGCTTTACTCCCTTGCGTCTCTTGTTTTCTTCTCCGCTTATTATAATTATATCATCAGCGGATACTGTCAAACAATGTCACAACATATATTTTTACAATTTTTCATTCCATCTCTGAACTATTTCAAGGAAAAATTCCCCGTCTCTCGCCAGCTCAAATCTTTTACAGCATGGGCAGTAAATCCCTAAAACGCCTTGCTTATTAAATGCACACCTTGGCTGCATGCCGCAGCAGTCATTGATTTTCAGGTTCAGTTTCTTTCTTTTCTTCTTCATCATGCGCCAGCCTTTCCAAGATGGCTGCATGACGGCGGTGCACGCTGCGCCAGTTGATACCCATACGTACAGCCACTTCTTCCCATGTGTAGTTGCTGAAATAATACATTCTCAGCATCATCTGGTCTTCTGCAGGCAGCGGTTCGATGGCCTTTTCAATATCCATCTGCAAACCTACCAGCGCGCCAAACTTTTCGTAATACAGACTGCGCAGTTTATCAGCCTTGGCAATGGCATTGGTTACATTGTCACGCCCGCTATTGCCGCCACCTGGCATCCCTGTTAATTGCGAAATCCTTGGCGATGTCATCATGTTGGTAAGCTCGTTCACCTGGTCCTGCAAATCCATTATCTCCATTTTCAGATGCTTGCATTTACGCAGATCATATTTTGTTATCAAGTTTTTGCCCCTCCTCAGACTTCTTCAAAAATCATATCCGGATACTTATACAGCAGCATTTTCCGCTTCAGCAGATAGTCCTTTGTTCTAAAGCCCTTAGTGTCAACCACTACTGTACGCCCATCTTTATACTTGATGACAAAATCAGCAATATACTTGATTGCTCTTTCGGTTTTGCCGGCATGTTTGAATTTAGGCTGCAACTCGAACGTTACCTGACGTTCAAAATCTATAACCTCGCCTGCCCTGCGCAACACTTTCAGTTCGCAGTAGTAATTTTTCTCTTTGGTGCTGTCAAATATGATGCCATCACATTCAACTTTTTTGTTATGGTATTTCATTGTTGCTTGCGCGTCCTTTCCCATTCAGCCAACGCTTCCGGCGTGCCAAATTCTTTTAACAGCTCACGCTGGCATTTTTCACAGTAAACTGGTCGACCGTTGTCGAAAATGCTCGATACAGCCTTTTCTTTATCGCACCACACGCAAACTTCACCTGCGCTAGTTTCCATGTTGCACCCCCCTAAAACGGAATTTCCTCGTCAAAAGGCACCTGCTGGCCGAAACTTTCCATGCTCTGCGGTGCTGGCTGCTGTGATGTCTGCTCCTTGCGCTCGATGAATTCGGCATGGTTGACGATTACTTCAGTCACCCAGCGCTTGCTTCCGTCTTTGGCATCGTAGCTGCGGATTTGCAAGCGGCCTTCTACCAACAGACGTTGTCCCTTATGCACGTAGTTGCCGATTGTTTCTGACGTCTTTCCCCACGTTACGCAAGGGATAAAGTCCGCTTCACGGCTGCCGTCTTTAGTGTAGGGGCGGTCAACAGCCAGCGTAAACTGTGCTACGCAGGCACCGCTAGGGGTATATCTGATTTCGGGATCTTTGGTCAAACGGCCTAACAGCATAATTCTATTCATTCTAATTCTCTCCTTTCAGCACCAAACGCAGCGCCAGTACAATGACCAGCGCCAAGCAGATGGTTCCTGCCGCATTGTAGATTAACTCAGTAAACGGTATATCCATCATCAGCTCCGGCTAAGCCTCCTTTTCTTCTACACCGATTTGGGCTTTGATATAGGCGATGGGCTTATACAGATAATCAACATCACCGCTATCACGCCACATATTCAGATTGTAATGTACCGCCGTCATAAAGAACTGTTTTTCCTCCGCTTGGGTTTCATCCTCAACGACTTCATTTTCTTTAACCAGTTTGTCGATATACCAGCGGGCTTTTTTCAGGTCCTCAACGCCATTCTTCTGGCCCCAACGCCACAGATATTTGATGGCATTAGCGGTACAAACAGCATCAAGGCCTTTCAGATTAATCGTGGCAGCCGCCAGCGCGTCGATGCACTCAACGCCGCCTTGGGTGTAGTGCTTGGGATGGTTTACATTGTCAGTCATTATTTATGCCCCCTTATCCATTTCTCATGTCTTGCGGCAGTTCCGGCTGTCGCTAAATTTTTCAAGTTGGCCTGCCGTTTAGCTTCCAGCAATTTGTATTGCTCGGTTTTCCATTCGCTAAATGCATTGCAGATAGCATGGCAGCCTATTCTTCTTACTTCGCATCCTCTGCAGGGTGATTTGCCTACCATCTTTTCTTGCTCACCTCTTCCTTTACCAGTCTGCCGGCTTTATGCGCCCGCCTTGCAATCTTTGCTTTATCATCACTGCTGAACGCAAGGCATGCAGGGCAGATGGTGATAATGTTAGCAGGACTGAAGTAGTAGCGGTTGCAGCTTCCGTTCTCCTGCCCGCACACTTGGCATTTACGTTTCATCTGCTCACCTCCTAAAATAAATCCTCTTTCGGCAGCACGAACCAATACTCTCCCAATGGACTAGGTGGGTACCACTCCCATTTATAACCCTGCTCCTTGCAGTACATCACCAAGGCATCAGAATCCAGGCACATACGCCCGCTCTTTCTGTACTGCTTTGCTATAGGTTCAAATTTCGCACGCATTTCATCTGCAGTATAGTGTTCAAGAGCACGGCGGCCGTCGAATATAAGACGTGATGCAAGTTTTTCCGCGTGCCAGATTTCGCCACGGCGTTTCAATTTTTTCTCTAATTCTTCATTCCACTCCATGATATCTCCCTCAATCTGCTATAACCGCATTTCGTCGGCGTGTTTAAGCACCTATCTTCACAAGTTTCACGCTCATAGCAATCTAAACAGCACATCCCATGCCTGCTTTTATAACAACAATTAGCAGGAAAAGGACACTTCAACGCCAGCAGTGCTTTATTTTTTGCTCTAATCGCTTCACCCTCAGCCCTTTTAGCTTCTGCTGCCCTGCGGCGCTCCTTCAAAATGCAACCACAACTCTTTTTACCACCACGCAAACTATCACTATAAGCTTCGCAGGTGTTACCACAGTCACATTGGCACAGCCATAGAGGGGTTTTCTTTAGTGCTGTCTTGCGGGGCAATTCTTTGATAACTATCAGCCGCCCAAAACGTTGCCCTGTTAAATCTACTTTTGCACTCATCTTCTGCCTCCCTAAAGCCCAAGCAGCTCATTCATGCTTCTGAAATCAGCTGCTACCTTCTGGCGGCGACGGCTCTTGCCGGTTACTTCTACCGGATGGCACATCTCCAGCACTCTGTCATAGATACGGCTGTTGCCGATGCTGTCAGGCTTTTTAATTTCGTCGATGCTCAGGTTGGTTGTAATGATCATCGGCAGCTTAGCCCGGTAACGCGCATCAATCACGTTGAACACCTGCTCCTGCGCGTATTCGCTACGGCGTTCGGCTCCCAAATCATCCAGAACCAGCAAGTCGAACTGATTGAAGCTGTCAATATAGGTTTGCTTTTCCTCGATGCTCCACAAGGTATTGAGTACACGCGCAAAGTTGGTCATCAGGCAAGTTCTGCCGGAATCTATCAGCGCATTGGCGATGCAGGCAGCAGCAAAAGTCTTGCCGGTTCCCACACCACCATACAGCAGCAGGCCTTTGCCCTGCTCCCGAAGCTGCGTGAAATTGCCAACGTAGTTTTTAGCAGCTCTCATTATGCGCGGGTCCGCACCGTCATCAGCTGCAAAATTCCAATGCTGCATATCGCTTTCAAGAAAGCTGGCACGGCGATGCTGCCTGATGCGCGCCTGCCGCTTTTCAGCTTTACGCTGCTGTTCTTCTGCCGCCAATTTTTCGGACTTGCACCGGCAGAGGCACGGCACCACCTTGACCATGCCCAGGAAGCTGCCGCGGAACTCTTTCGGCGTATGGCACTTACCGCAGTACAGCAGGCCATCTTTTTCGTAATCGCCCGGCACTGGTTCTTCTGCTGCAATCATTTTTTCCGCCTTCGCAACAGATTCCATTAAAACCTCCGTTATGTTTTCCATGTGCTCACCTTCCTAAAAGTATTTGTCCAAATCAGTCATATCTTCACCGCCTGCAGACTTTGCAGCCGGTTTGTCGCGCCTTGCCCAATTACGGATAGTAGCAAGGTGGTTTTTATAGCTCTTGCCACTAGAAGCCATATATTCAGACAAGCGCTGTATACGCTGGTCCCAATCAGCAGGGAACTCTGCCTTCAGCTTCTCCAGATCATCATCAGACAGCAGAACGTTTTGATATTCGCCGTGTTTATGGCGGGGGGATTTTTTAGATATACTCTTATTCTTATCTTTATCTATATCTATATCTCCTTCTATATCTATGCGTGGAACGTCCACGGACGTCCGCGGACATTCCACGGAATTTTGAGGCAAAAGCTTTTCAGCTTCCCTTTTTCTCCGTTTGCGTTCTCTGTCTTTTTCTCTTATCGTTGCCAGCCTGTCTGTGCTCTGGTACTTCTCCCAGCTTGACAGGAAAATCATGTTGTTGATGATTTCTATCATGCCGAATTGTTCAAAGGTCTTCAGCGCAAGCCTTACAGCCGAAATAGGCTTGTTAAACTGCGTGGCCAGCATTTCGTCCGTATATGGGATTTCCTTTGTCAGATAGATAAAGCCGCCATCGTTGACATTACCGGCAAGGCAGAGCAGCTGCACCCACATCAGCAGAAGGCTGTCACCCTCTGGCATGCTGCCAATCTGTTTGATCTTGCGGTTGTCGAACATATCAACAGCAATCTTTATCCATTTCACGTCCGCCACTTTATCAGCTCCCTTTCCATGCCGCTTTGATTATATCCAGTTCCCAAGGAGGTAAAGTCTCAACGCCCACACTTTTAGCCTCTGATACAACACTGTCTATCAGTCTTGACATCTCGGCTGTTGTATAGGTGCTGCTGCCATAATATGCTATTAGACTGGTATATTCTCCATGTTGGTCAATAGTATCTGTCAACCAGCCCAGGCCATTACCACCCCACCGCGTTGAAAACTGCGGCACGGAAGAAGTAAGCATCTCTAAAGTTGTGAAACTACCAACCTCACGTATATTTTTCTGATATACTACCGTTTTCGGTGCGTTAATCTTTTCCCCAATCTTATGGCACAATTCCCAACAATAGTTGTTAGCCCTAAGACTTCTTCTTTCTTTTTTAGGTTCGATGGATATCGTATACGGCTTCTTGTCGCCCTGCATAGCGTTCAGGACTTCAAAAACATCCTGCCTATACAAACTATCAAGCACCACCGTAAACTCTATTGCAGAGCCCATACAGGCCACGTCAGCTATATGTTTAATCTGCGCTTTCATCGTTGTTGCTCTTTTCAAGTAAAATTCTGCCGCATCCCTTGCAGATTTTGCCCGGCGTGCCGTCGTTGCTGTGCATGCAGTAAGAGCAGCGGTAAGTAAAGCTCAAAGCTCCGTGGTAATAGGTTCTGATTTTAGAGTAATTTTGACTTTTCAAATCTTCACCCCCTTACAAATAGTTCTTGCCGACTTCCGCCATCCACAAAACATAACCGCTTTTGGTGCCGTTCCGGTCCATATAGCACGATTGTGCGAACCGCTTGTACCGCAGGTCTACGTCACGGCGCCGGTGGGGGCTGTACGCCCCCCGATGATGCTCAGCACACAGCCAGATAGTAAGGCCTAAGCGGTCTGCTATCTTGCGCCCCGCCGTACCATGGATTACATGGTGGCGTTCCAGGTTCAACGTAGTACCGCAGCAGAAGCATTCTTTTCTGTCCTGCAATATACTTTTTCTCATGCGTCCGCCCGCTTTCTGAGGCTGTTCATGCATTGCGCCCATTGTGCTGCCGTTATATCCTGCAAGTTATTGAGCTGCAGGCTTTGCGCGATGCCTGCCACATCAACGCCCTTCTGCTTTGCCATCGTCTGCAGCTGCGCCAGCTGATAGCTGCTCACCTTGTCGGTATGCTTCGCTGCAGCCTTCGTTTGGCGGGGTGCCTGTGGCTCGCTTCTGTGGCTTTCCCCATACTTGCTGTCCCACAAGCCACGATACACATCAGCCGCAACGCCGATGCACTTCATAGCGTTGCCCAGCGCGTCGGTAAGGCACATTTTATAGGCTTCGTCATTGGGAACAAGCCCGTTTTTGTTTTTCTCAACGATGAAGTCACCGCCGCAGCCGTAAACCGGTTCACTCCAGCCTTCTCCATCGTGATACATAAGCGCAACAGTCAGGAACAATAAAATCTGTCCGTCACCGCACTGGAATGTCTTTTCATCGGCGATGCTGAACTTCCAGCCAATACCGCACGGTCCGAAAACCGAAGTCATAGCTTCAATCTTCCATTGCGGATTAATGTCGCTTTTGCCTTTTAAGTTGCCGCCCTGGATAGGCTTGATGGCTTCGGCAGGCGGAGCGGCAAGCTGACTATAAAATTTCATGTTATCCATAATAGGCCGCCTTATTTAATCTGCAGGTTCTGGCGCGCTACCAGTTCGCAGCCCGGTACAGTTTCACCGGCCTTGATAGCCTTTTTGACTGCAACCTTGTCCAGTTCCGGATCTTTGAATTTCAGGAATTCTTCCGGAACATCGCCGATGCACTTTGCGTCAAACTCCACCGCTTCGCTTTTGCGGAAGCTCATGGCCACCTTCGCACTTTCAAACTTTTTGCCGTTCAGATAGCGGCTCAAAAAGCCTCTAAGGCTTTCCGCCTTGGCCTTCTTAGCCTTTTCACGTTCTGCAAAAGCGTTCTTCTGCGCTTTCAAAGCTTCTGCCTCCGCTAACAGGTTTTTATACCAGCAGCCCAGGTTCTCAATCTTCTTGTCGCGCTCCATTTCCAGAGCTGCGATTGCTTCAAGGTCGATGATTTCGCCGCTTTCGGTATCTACAACACGGCTTTCGTCCAACTTGACGCAGGCCGCCAGTCTTTCGTCTATATCAAACAGTTTCATGCTATGCCTCCTTTAAACTTACGTTGTTCACGATGTTCTGCAGCTCCCGGGTGGTAAGGCCGGCGAACTGATCCATGTTAAACATTTCTTTGGTGATGCCTTTTGCAAGCAGCTGATTTTGGAAGTAGTCCATTGTCAGGCCGTCATAATCTCTTTCGTTCATCTGCGCACCTCAATGGGAATCAGCACGATGTCCCCCGGCTGAAGGTCACCCTTCAAATTGCTAATTTTCTTTGTATAAAAGATGACCTCGCGAATATCTCTGCGGTCTCCTTCGCGCTGCATGGTGTCACCCACCAAGTGCCAAAGGGTATCCCCTTCGCCGGCCGTAGCCTTGACAACATAATTATCAACCGGGCGTGTTGCATCCCATGCAGCCCAAACGCAGCAGGCTGCCAGTAAAGCAAACAATGCTTTTTTCATATCTACAACTCCTTCACATTAAACGGATCAGTAACATCCTTGCCGTCATATGTGCTGAGGAACTCTTCCAAAGATTCGCGACGACATTTAAGGTTGCCAAGCTTCATGAATCTCAGCAAACCGGATTTTTTGAGCTTGTAAACATAGTCAACATTACATTTCAGAAGTTTGCTTACTTCAGCAACAGTCAAAAGCTCAATACTTGCCATAATCTCACCCTCCCTTCTTCCCTCACTTCTCCGCATCCATAATTCTGATTTCTTCAAGCATTACGTTTCAGCAACCAACGAAACCAGAAATAGCTTGCAGAAATCATCATCATATTGGCAGCAGCCACTATGGAAGCTTCTTGTACTCCAATTAAAGCCCAAGAAACCATGACAGCTATAATGCTTAATACATTTATGCTCAGGCAATACACCCAAAGCTTTTTAAATGCTTGTTCCAGGTCAATGGGTCCGCTTATCGCCGTGCGTCCGCAAAACGGACACACGGTTATTTTTTTATTATCCATAACTCCCCCTCCCTTCATCCTCACGCTCCGCAAAACTTGTTGATAAAGTACTGCTGGCCTTTGCCGGTAACCTTGGTTGTTTTGCTCACGCTGACGTGACCGTCACTGTGGGAAATAGCCGTTTCCTTAATCTTGAACAAACCCATTTCCATCGCTCTCTGCGTGGGGCTGTTGTAGTCTGCGCCCTGACGCTTAATCAGGTATCCTTGCTCACGCATCCAGCAGAACAAACGCTTCTGACCAATCGGATGGCCGTTCTGCTTCAGAATCTTCGCAAGGTCGCCAATCAGAATTGTGCTGTCCGACGCGCTCACCGCATCTGCAAAGAGCACCTTCGGCTTCGCCGCTGCCACATCGCTTTCCAGCTCCTTAATGCGCTGGTCACGCTGCCGGATAGTGCTTTGAGCTACCAGCACAGCCTTCGCCATAATCTCTGCGTCCGTCATGTTCTCACTGCCTGCGATGTAACCGCCGGTCTTTCTGATTGCCGGAATGACTTCGCTTGTCACCCAGCGCTTGAACTCCTTTGCTTTGGGCATCTTGCTGGAGAGGATGAGAGAGTAAAGACCGCTTTCGTTGATAATGGTCAAACCACGATTACTTTCAAAAGTACCGTTTTGGTAGTTTTGCCTGTCATCTTCATCTACATGGCGGTTGACATCTCGACTACCGTTTTGATAACCGAGAATGTCAGCCACGTCCTTGCCAACGAACCACGGTTCTCCATTCTGTTGAATGGTGCGAATCTGTCCGAAGTCGGGACTGTCGAAAATCTGTAAGTTGTTCATGTTGCACCTCTTTTTCTATTCTACTTTTAGTAGAGTTATTGGGCAAAAAAAATATCATCATAAGATACGCCAAGAAATTCCGAGATAATTTTAGCTTGCTTAATAGTTACCTCATCAGGATTTTCCTCTAATTTGCGATAAGTTTGGACATGAACGCCCAGCTTTTCAGCCATTTCGTCCTGTGTTTTTTCTCTCACAAGGCGTATCTGCTTCAAAGATAAGCCCATTTGGAACACCTCCTTTGTTTGATTTACAAGTCTATTATAATCTACTTTTGGTAGAGTGTCAACTACTAAAAGTAGATTATTTTCGTTTTCATGTTGATTTTTTTCTACTTTTAGTATATGATAGTGATATAAAAATAAGAAGGGAGCAACATCATGGGAATCAGTGAAAATATTAAGTTGTTGCGCGAACAATATGGATTATCGCAAAAAGAGTTAGGTCAAATTGCAGGTGTTAGTGATAAAGCTGTATCAACATGGGAACAAGGCATAAAAGAGCCACGCATGGGAGCTATTCAAAAAATAGCTGACCATTTTGGCATACAAAAAAGTAATATTATTGAAGATAATGGTTTGCAGAGCCAATCCGTCCCCCTCACCCCCCGCGATGAACGCCAAATCGCCGCCGACCTCGAAAAAATGCTTGCCGACCTCGACAGCAAAAACGCAATGGCAGCCATGGGCGGTACCGTTGAAGATGATGAAGACAGAGAACTCCTGAAAGCAAGCCTGCAGGCTACCATGCGACTGGCTAAGAAAATCGCCAAAGAAAAATACACTCCTAAAAAATATCGCCACGAAGAGGAATAAAATCATGGATATCAAGGCTGCTGTGAAGCAGCTTACACATAAGCACAAAACAAATAACCCCTATGAGCTGGCGCAGATGCTGAACATCATCGTCATGTACGCAGAGCTTGGCAAAACATGGGGCTACTACACTACATATAAGCGTTCCAAGTTTATCATCATTAACCAGAACATATCCGAAGAATTGCAATCATACACCTGCGCCCATGAGCTTGGACACAGTGTTTTACATAAAGGCGTATCGACGCCATTCCTCAAAGCCCACACCCTCTTCAGCGTGGAACGTATAGAACGGCAGGCCAACACCTTCGCCGTGGAACTGCTCCTGCCGGATGAGCTGCTGCAGCAGTATCCGGAAACCTCCATCCACCGCCTTGCTGACATGGTAGGCGTGCCGATGGGGCTGGAAGTCCTGAAGAAATAAGAAAGAACTTGGTAAAAACAGCCATTTTTACCAAAGACGTTAGGCATAAAAAAATACCGCCAGCGGAAGGCTGACGGCAAGGAAGAAATTGACGATATTATTGATGTTAAGCTGGCCAAGCTCCAGCGCAAGGCTGACGGTGGGAAGTTTAGGATAATAGATTTCGAAAGCGAGGAATGAAGACATGAAAGATGTAAAATTGTTTCAGAGTGCGCAAATTCGCTCCATTTGGAACGATGAAGCCGGAGAATGGTTCTTTTCTGTTGTCGATG
>ENA-ORNP01000172-ORNP01000172.1-human-gut-metagenome-genome-assembly--contig:-NODE-172-length-76670-cov-6.336253_pt1 | contig 76670 bp, 63 predicted proteins | sample MGYA00242119_ERZ509030 | MGnify/ENA primary metagenome ERZ509030 (study PRJEB26280, sample SAMEA2338708) | human gut metagenome | biome: human gut; feature: human-associated habitat; material: faeces... | reverse complement strand
TTTATTATTTATTACAGTATTTGTAATAATATGCCAAAATAGCAGCCATTGTCTTTACATCCTGAATTTCATTTGACATAACTTTTTCAATTAATTCTTCAATAGTGTATGCAACCAATTCAATATCTTCGTCCTCGTCAAAATTCTGATGCGATTTTTGCAAATCAAATGCCACATAAATATCTATTATTTCTCCTGAATAAGCAACAGCCGGAACTATTGTGTGGAGAAATTCCATTCTTCCCGGTTTGTAACCAGTCTCTTCTTCCAACTCTCTTGTTGCACATTCAAGAGTTGGTTCTTCCACAGTGTCCTTTGCTCCTGCAGGAATTTCAAGAGAAACTCTGTTCACAACATTTCTCCACTGTTTAACCATAAGAATCTTTCCATCATCCATTACAGGCACAATAGCTGCCGCACCTTTGTGGTTAAGGAAATCCCATGTTACATGATGGCCTTTAGATGTTTGGATTTCATCCTGACAAAACTCAAGAATCTTTCCCTTATAAACAACTTCACGTCCTACTCTTTTAAAATTGCCAATATTGCTCATATTTATATTAGCCTCGCTTTCTATATTTTTTAATATGCTTATTTAATATTATTGCATTTATTAAAGCATGCATCTGTTGCCTCAAAAATTGCTTTTCTGAATCCATTCTTTTCTAATTCGGCAACTCCTGCAATAGTTGTTCCGCCAGGTGAACATACCATATCCTTTAATTCTCCCGGATGCTTTCCTGTTTCAAGCATCAACTTAGCAGAACCTAAAACTGTCTGTGCAACAAATTCATAAGCATCCTTTCTAGGCAATCCGCATTTTACGGCACTGTCTGCCAAGGCTTCAATGAACATAAACACATACGCCGGTGAACTTCCGCTAGCACAGACAACACTATTCATAAGTTTTTCGTCAACCTTCTTTGCTTTTCCTGTTGCCTCAAAAATCTTATTAATAACATCTATTTCATTTTCATCAAATTCATTTTCATCAAAACATACTCCCGTCATTCCTTCTCCAATCATAGCCGGAGTATTAGGCATGCTTCTTACAATTCTGCCGGCTTTTAATTTTTCTTTTAACTGAGTAATTGTAAATCCCGGTGCAAGAGAAATAATAACTTTATCATTGTCTAAACTGTCATTTATTTCATCTATAACTTTTTCAAACATTTGAGGCTTTATTGCCAAAATTATGTACTTTGACTTTTCAACCACTTCTGAATTAGACATGGCATAATTCACCTTTTCTTCTTCTGCCAATTCTTTCATTTTATCCACTGATTTTCTATGAAATATAATCTGGGAACCATCAAATGTTCTTTTTGCTCCCTTTAGCATAGCCGTTCCCATATTTCCCATACCAATAAAACCAATCATATCCATTTTGTATACCTCCATATTTTCACACATTTATCATAAAGATTAAGTTATCAAAAAATCTTTTGACACTGTAATATATTAAAGTATATCCCATTATAGAAAAAAAGAAAAGGTGTTATATATAACACTAAGTAATATATAACACCTATTATTTGTAGATTTATTTTGCGTAATCTATTGCTCTGGATTCCCTAACAACGTTAACTTTAATCTGTCCCGGATATTCTAACTCAGCTTCAATCTGTTTAGAAATATCTCTAGCCATTAGCACCATATCGGCATCTGTAACCTTTTCAGGAATAACCATAACTCGAATCTCTCTACCTGCCTGAATGGCAAAAGATTTGTCCACTCCCTCGAATGAATTTGTAATATCTTCTAACTGTTTAAGTCTATTTGTGTATGTCTCAAGTGTTTCTCTTCTTGCACCTGGTCTTGCAGCAGAAATAGCATCTGCAGCCTGAACGATACATGCAATAAGATTTTCAGGTTCAACGTCACCATGGTGTGCTTCAACAGCATTAATAACAACTGCTGACTCTTTGTATTTTCTACATAAGTCTACACCAAGCTGAATATGTGTGCCTTCCATTTCATGGTCAACTGCTTTACCTATATCATGTAATAAACCTGCTCTCTTAGCAATTCTTACATCTAATCCCATCTCAGCCGCTAACAATCCTGAAAGATGTGCAACTTCAATTGAGTGTTTCAAAGCATTTTGTCCATAACTTGTTCTGAACTTCATCTTACCAAGAAGACGTATCAGTTCAGGATGTAAGCCATGTACACCGACTTCCAGGGTTGCAGCCTCTCCCTCTTCACGCATCATAGTCTCGACCTCTTTCTGAGCCTTCTCGACCATCTCTTCAATACGTGCCGGATGGATTCTTCCATCCACAATCAGCTTTTCAAGTGCGATTCTGGCTACTTCTCTACGAACCGGATCAAAACTTGAAAGCAAAACTGCTTCCGGTGTATCATCAATAATTAAATCAACACCTGTCATAGTCTCTAAAGTACGAATGTTTCGTCCTTCACGACCAATGATTCTTCCCTTCATCTCATCGTTAGGCAACTGTACTAAGGAAATCGTTGTCTCTGATACATGATCAACAGCACACTTCTGAATAGCTGTCACAACGTAATCCTTTGCCTTCTTATCTGCTTCTTCTTTTGCTCGTGTTTCTAATTCTTTGATCATGACTGCTGTTTCATGCTTTACTTCGTCTTCAACAGTCTTTAATAAGTATTCCTTTGCTTGTTCAGAGGTTAATCCGGAAATTCTTTCCAGTTCCTGAGTTCTTTTTGCTTCCAAATCTGAAACTTCCTGCTTCAGCTTCGTGAGTTCTGCCTCTTTACGTGATAATGAAGCTTCTTTCTTCTCTACGGCTTCGGTCTTCCGGTCGAGATTTTCCTCTCTGGAAAGAACACGCTTTTCCATGCGCTGAAGCTCATTCCGACGATCCTTGACTTCTTTGTCAATCTCATTCTTCGTCTTCATGGCTTCTTCCTTCGCCTCAAGAAGTGTCTCACGTTTCTTTGCCTCCGCAGCTTTCAGTGCTTCATCTATAATCTCTCTAGCCTTATCCTCTGCCTTACCAAGCTTTGCCTCTGCCACATTCTTACGATACGCAATAGCTAAAAACCAGGTAACGAGAATTGCAACCACGAGTATTACAGCGAAAATCACATACTTGATTGCTTCGTCTGACAACTCAGGAGCACCTCCTTATTTAGTTTTATTGCATAACTACAACACTTAAATATTATACTTTTTTTATACTAGTGTCAAGGAATACTTTACTTTTTTTATGCAAATTGTAAGAAAAAATAGATTACTTTTCTATATTTTTTCAATATTTTTTCTATATTCTGACACCGCTCTGCGAATATCCTCATACTTAAATCCCCGCCGTGCAAAAAAGGAATACATACGCCGCATCTGTCCTTCATCCGAAAAATCTAAGTTACCATAACGTCTTTCCAGTAAATCATAGATGGTTTCCGCTTCATCAGGCACCAGTTCCATGCATAATTCACGTGTCATCTCTGAATCTACACCTTTACCGGAAAGCTCCATTGTGATTCTTCGTCTGCCTTTTGCACGCATCTGATTCCGAATATACGATGAGGCATATCGTTCATCATCAATGTATCCATAGGACATCAGTTTCTCGACTGCCTCTGCAATCTCTGCTTCCTCATATCCTTTTTCTGCCAGCTTGTCACAAAGCTCCTTCCGGGAACGATCCCGGAAGGTAAGATAATAAATCGCTGTATCAAATGCACTGTATGTAGTTGGTTGCTTATGACTCTTCGCTCTCTGTCTGTTCTGCATCTACGCCAATCCCACACTTATTCCGTACCTGCTGCTCAATCTCTTCCATCACTTCTGGATTATTTGCAAGATAAAGCTTCGTATTCTCACGTCCCTGTCCGATCTTCTCACCATTGTAAGAGTACCATGCACCTGCTTTGTTGATGATATCGTGCAAAACAGCCAGATCCAGAATATCGCCTTCCTTGGAGATACCCTTTCCAAACATAATATCAAACTCTGCTTCCTTGAATGGAGGTGCAACCTTATTCTTTACAACCTTGACTCTTGTACGGTTACCAACAACTTCTCCGCCAACCTTCAATGTCTCAATCCGGCGTACATCCAGACGGACGGAAGCGTAGAACTTCAATGCACGACCACCGGTTGTCGTCTCCGGGTTACCAAACATCACACCTACTTTCTCACGAAGCTGGTTGATAAAGATAACCACACAATTAGACTTGCTGATAATACCAGTCAGTTTTCGGAGTGCCTGAGACATCAGTCTCGCATGTAATCCAACATGAGAATCTCCCATCTCACCGTCAATCTCTGCCTTCGGTACAAGGGCCGCTACAGAGTCCACAATAATTACATCAACCGCACCGGAACGAACCATCGTCTCTGTAATCTCCAGTGCCTGCTCGCCATTATCCGGCTGTGAAATATACAGGTTATCAATATCGACGCCAATATGCGCCGCATACGTTGGATCAAGTGCATGCTCTGCATCGATAAAGCCTGCAATACCACCCATCTTCTGTACTTCAGCAACCACATGCAGTGCAACGGTTGTCTTACCACTTGATTCTGGACCATAAATCTCAATAATACGACCTCTTGGCATACCGCCAAGTCCGAGTGCCAGATCCAGACTCAGAGAGCCGGTCGGAACTACATCAATTCCCATATTTGCAGACTGATCTCCGAGCTTCATCACAGAACCCTTACCATACTGCTTCTCGATCTGCGCCAGCGCTGCATCTAATGCTTTCATCTTTTCTTCACTTGCCATACCATAAACCTCCATTATCTTCCATCTATGTTATCAAAACATATGTTCGTTTTTGTTTCTTCTACTATACTACACTTCTGTTCGAAAAGTCAATAAGGAATTCGAACATTTGTTCATTTTTATTTTCTAAATGTATTTGAAACAATGCGCTGTAAAAATTGTACCCTATACATAATGCAAAGTAAAGCAATTATTTGTTGCATTTTGTTCGATTGTTCTAAATCAGATTCTCTGCTATAATTACGTTAAATATTTTCCGAAATCACTAAAAAAAATAACGAACATATATCAATGGGGTGTTACCATGAAAATAAGCAATAAAATATACCGTGATTACGTATATAAGGACGAAGCTGTACTACGTGCACAGTACGATCCGGAATTAGAATTTTATACAACCATCAAATCCGGAAACATTGAGAAGGTAAATGAGCTTTGTCAGGCAAAGATCAGCCACAAAAAAGGATTGGGCGAGCTATCCGACACCCCTCTGCAAAGCCTGAAATATCATTTTGCAATCACAATGGCTATGCTTGCCCGCTACTGTATCGAAGGTGGTCTGGATTTGTCCACTTCCTACAGCCTGAGCGATTTTTATATCCACACAGCAGACCGTGCAAATTCGATGGATGAACTCGATGAACTGCACACAACCGCATGCCTGGACTACACCGGCCGCATGAAAAATCTGCGAAAGAAAAAGATTACATCAAAACCAGTAGCCAGATGTATTGATTATATTTATGACCACCTACATACAAAAATCACACTTACAAATCTTTCAGAACTGACCGGACTGAATTCATCCTATCTTTCCCGTCTTTTCCACAAGGAAACCGGTATGACTGTCAGCGACTATATCCAGCAGACAAAGATTGAAACTGCCAAAAATATGCTGCTTCACTCTTCCTATTCCGCAGCCGAAATTGCTTCGATCCTTGCATTTTCAGATCAGAGCTACTTCTCAGAGGTCTTCAAAAAACAGACAGGACTGACACCAAAACGGTACCAGTCCCTAAATCTGAACGCCTCCGGTCTGCCTGACCGGTAAAATCTATGACATATATAATGTGATTATATTATCCCCGTTTGACATAAGCCACTCGTCTTTCACATAATTATTGAAGATAGTCTGACCATTGATTTCCATGCACTTAAATCCAGACTCTGCATGTCCCGGATTTTTCACCTCAATATGGAGATGCTTTCCGCGGAAATCCTTCTCCACTGTAAATCCGTCCCATTCTGCCGGGATGGATGGTGCTATCCGCAATCCATAGAAATCCGGGCGCATGCCCAGAATACCTTCGACACTGCCAACCATAACTGTTGATGCAGTTCCCGTCAGCCAGTGCACATGGGATCGTCCAAAATGAGGACTTGCCTTACCCTCTGTAAATTGACCATAGCAATAAGGTTCAAGCTTTCTCACTTCTGCTTTATCATTCTGAGCTGCCGGTGAATTCTCCATATAATACTCAAACGCACGGTTTCCATGTCCAAGTAATGCTTCTGCCAGAATCAGCCAGCCCTGTGACTGTGAAAAGATTCCCGCATTTTCCTTTACCCCCTGATTATAGATAACCGCCAGAGCGCCATCAAATGCATGCGCATGGTATGGTGGATCCATAAGTACGGCACCAAACGCTGTATTTAACTGCGTATACACATTCTCCATTGCAGCTTCCGCCTGTGCCTTAGAGGCAAATCCGCTGATAACCGCCCAACTCTGTGGATTCAACCACATATTTGCCTCCGGATCTGTTCTTTTACCGATTACTTCTCCTTTTTCTGTAAAGCCCCTGATAAATCGGTCTTCATTCCAGCAGAGATTCTGAATCACATTCCAGAGATCTTTCTGGCTCTTATCCAGATAAGAAATATACTCAGAATCATTTTTATACTCAGCGAATTTACGAAGAATCGTCATTGCATAATAAAACTGCAATGCAACAAAGGATGACTCCCCATCTTTTCCAAGCCGCAGGCAGTCATTCCAGTCTGCATAAAGTCCTGCCGGCATGCCATGTCGGCCAAGATGTTTCATAGAGAAATCAATCGCACGTTTCAGATGATCATACACCGTACCTTCATCTTTATTTGCGTAAGGAATCACTTCATCCATAAATGCCAGATTTCCGGTTTCTGTTACATATTTATAAATTGTTGGAAACAGCCACAATGCATCGTCCGCACGATATGCCGGATGTCCTGTCTCCTTCACATAAGAAGCATCGTCCGGTGTATCCTCATGTCCGGCATTGTGTGTGAACTTCACAAGTGGAAGTCCACCACCATTGGCAACCTGTGCCGAAAGCATAAATCGAATCTTATCTGCTGCCATCTCCGGTGCCAGATGAATAATTCCCTGAATATCCTGCACTGTATCCCGATATCCGTATCCGTTCCGAAGTCCACAATAGATGAATGATGCTGCTCTTGACCAGATAAATGTCATGAAGCAGTTATAGGCATGCCAGGTATTAATCATCGAATCAAATTCCTTGCTTGGTGTCTGTACCTGGAAATGGGAGAATTTCTCACCCCAGTAAGTCTTTAACTCAGCCAGTTCCTTCTCACAGACATCCGCTGGATCCGTATAGCTGTTCATAATAGCTTCTGCCTCATCATTTTCCTTTAATCCAAGGATAAACGCAATATTCTTTGTCTCACCCGGCATAAGCTCAACAACTGTGGAAAGCGCGCCACAAGAATTTTCATTATAGCTTAAAGCATTTCCAAGATCTCCGTTTACCACGCCATCCGGATTGCCATAGCCATTACATCTTCCAATAAATACTTCCTTATCCCCACAATAGGAAGAAACATCTGCACCGGCAAGTCCGAAGATCCGGTCTGTCGGACGCTTATCATCGACTGTCTCACCAGCTCCGAGTACATCCAGATTCCCATGCACCGTCTGGCGAATCCGGTTTTCTACAAAGCTTGTCCTGGAAATAAATAATGAATACTGCAGATTCACCTGATCCTGCTCATAATTGCTGTTGTTTGTAAATTCTGCATATCCGGTCAGGGTGAGATTTCTCTTTTCAGAACCATTGTTTGTTACTTTCAGGTTCCATACTTCATATGTCTTATTCAATGGCACATAATACAATGCCTCTGTGTGAATATCACTGTAATCTGCCATAATCTTCGTATACGAAATACCATGATGGCACTCACTCTTATACGTATCCAGGCTCTTTCCTACCGGCTGCCAGGATGCAGACCAGTAATCTTTGCTGTCATTGTCTCGAATGTAAATGTAACGTCCCGGCTGATCGAAATTATTGAATACATAGCGCAGGATTCTGCCATTCGCACCAGACTTTGCGAAACTGTAACCACCTGCATTGTTTGAAATCAAAGCACCATATTCCGGGGAGCCTAAGTAGTTCGCCCAAGGTGCCGGTGTCTTAGGATTTGTAATTACATACTCCCGATTCTCATTGTCAAAATAACCAAACTGCATACCAAATCTCCTTTTTTTTTTTGTTTTCCATGATATAGTCAATGCCCATATACTTTTACTTTGATACCGTATCATTTAACCTGTAAATATATTATATCAGATTCTTGCATGCATTTGTATTGTTATTTTGATATTATTATGGTAATTTTTACGTGTGTAGAAATACATATATCTTTCAAAAATTTTGTAAGAAACCAGCAAAAGAAATGCCCCGCATGTTCTTTCAACATACAGGGCATTTCTTATATCTCACTAATGTTTCTTCTTTGAAGAAGCTGCCATCTCCGGCTGATCTGCGTTATGATTTGCTGTTGCACAAACCTTCGGCATAACTTTCTTTTTCTTCAATGGATGTTTTGGATTCTTGTCCATATCTCACACTTCCTTCCCTTACTTTACGTTAAGTTTCAAAGTCGATTGTGTATATGGTGTAGATTTATATGCACCGCAGCTACATTCTCATAGATTATTCAATGGCAATGTAGTTATTCTGCGCAATGGCTTTTGCTTCCTTCTTCGGAATTGACAACTGCAGGATACCATTCTCAAACTTTGCATGGATATCTTCCTGCTTAATCTCATCGCCAACATAGAAGCTTCGCATCATGCTGCCTGCATAACGTTCACGGCGGATATACTTACCAGTCTTCTTGTCCTTCTCGTCCTTATCCAGCCCCTTCGCAGCGGATATCGTAATGTATCCATCATGCAGCTGTGCATTGACTTCGTCCTTCTTGAATCCAGGTAAGTCAATATCAACTTCATAGGAATCCTCTGTCTCACGGACATCTGTCTTCATCATATTCTTCGCATGCTTACCATACAGCGGATTCTTCGCTGGCCGGAGTTCCTTGTCAAACTCCTTCTCAAAATCGTCCATCCAATCGTCAAACAAATTTTCTCCAAAAATACTAGGTGTAAACATAAGTCATATCTCCTTTCATACTTAAACAACCAATGCCTACGGTATTCTTTAAGCACTATCAGAGAAATCTGAGGTGTCGTTTGAATATCACAACTTTGCAATCACTAAGGGATTTTCTCTATTTCTTCTTTCCTTTTCTTTTCCCTTTCTTGATTGTGACTATACTATACACCCAGTTATTAGCACTGTCAATAGGTGAGTGCTAATTTTACTGTGAACCTTTTGTGAAGTGTGTACCCAATATTTTAGTTATATCATCACCTTATGGCTTCATCACTTTTCCCCCTTGATTATTTGGAAAGGTCAATTTACTGTGAACCTTTGCGACGTACACACTCAATAAGTTACTTCTCTACTAGAACTTCACAACCTTCGGTTCCTGTGTAAATGAAGAAAATGTGGCTGTCGCGTTCTTGAAATAAAATACTTCTGTGTTGCCATCATCAGCAGAGTACATCTTCTGCAGGGATGGATATGCGTCGAGCATCGACTGTCTCGCCTCTCTGCGGTCATCCTCAACCAGCTCACCTGCGACACGCAGCCATTCTCCGCCCTTAAATGCACAGATCTCTACCTTCGGATTCGCATGAATCTGCTTCGAAACTGCCTTCGACTTGCCTGTCTGGATATAGAGCTTTCCTTCAAAAATATGAGCTGTGCCAAATGGTCGTACTCTCGGCTGGTCACCCTCGACCGTTGCCAGATAATATGTATCTGCTTCCTTCAAAAATTTTGCTACCTGTTCCATGTGGTTGTCCTCCTGTAATTATGTCAATCTATTTATTCTTTAGGCATTCAACTGCCCAATTCATATCAACGATATAATCCCGCTTGCCATCGCCCTTGGAATCAATGTATTCCGCCTTGACTGCATCATACACCTTCTGGGAAAATGGGCTGTTGCCCAATACGCCATTCTTCAACCGGATCACAAATCGTTCCGGCTTTCCCTTGGTGATCTCTAAGAATATATCTCCAACCTCCAGATCCGGATTCGTCTGCGACAAATGCGCCACCATCATAACCTTCATGATCTCAACGACACGGTCATCGAGTCCTATATCGAAGATATACGCTTTCTCCCGGAGCTGATTCTGAGAATGAACCACTCGTAATGTATAGTCCGTACTCTCCATGCCCGGAAGCATGTCACCATTCTCCATCTTGGCAAATGTATCTAAAATCTCCTTCTCATCTTCCTTCGAGATTGCATAATAAATCATCAACTGTTTCTCCATCTGATGATACAAAAGTCCGTAATTAACATAATGGACTTTCTTGCATTTCGGGCAGGTATACGCAAATAACTTGCCAGACAAAAGATCCTCCTTCGCCTGTGGATTCAATTTCGTATTGATACTCTGCCATATTGTAAATTCGCCTTCTGTGCCGCAATCCGGGCATTTGATTTTCTGTGTGTTTTTTAGGGACATGGGGTTCTCCTTTGTTGTTTATTTTTGCTCTTTATTAACATATAGACTGTAGATTTATATGCGCCTTGCTTTATCAAAGCTCCTTTATCTACCATCTTACTTAATACTTCTTTACATTTTAAATGGCATCATCTTTTCCCAGCGACATAATAGCTGGCAAGTTAAATTCCTCATCTCCTGTAACTATATCTCTGCCATACAATCCAGCACTCTTTAATAATCCATCTGGGTATTTATAAAGGTATTCTTGAAGTGTTATTTTTGTTCAGACATTAATAGTCATCACTCAAATCCATACAATTTCATTCTACATTTTCATATATAAGTATATTAGTCCTTTAATATTTGAATCAATGCATCTGCTACCATCAGAACATCTTCATCAGAATTATTCTTACCTAATGAAATTCTAATTGTTCCTTTTTCATATTTCTCAGGTAACCCAATTGCTTTAATAACATGTGACACCTGTGTATTTACACTATCGCATGCAGATCCAGTAGATATACATATTTTTTTTAGATCCATTCTGTGCAGAAGCATCTCGCCTTCAACGTCAGCAAATGATAAACTGAGGTTTCCTGGTAGTTGATTTGTACCATTTCGAATATAATCCAATCCCGATGCATTCAATCTATTAATAAGTAATTTCTCTAACCTTAATATCTTCTTGGTATTGGCTTTCATTTCCAAGCAGTTTTTTTCTAATGCAACTGCCATACCAACAATAGCTGCCACATTTTCAGTTCCTGCCCTAGCTCCTTTCTCTTGCGCTCCCCCGTCAATTAGATTAGGAATCTCTCCAGCTGAATAAAGAAATCCTATTCCCTTTGGACCATTAAACTTATGAGCAGAAGCTGAAAGCATAGATACCCCTAAATCCTTTACATCAATCGGAATATGTCCCACTGCTTGTACCGCATCTGTATGGAACCTTGCTCCATATTCTCTTGCCACTTTCGACAGCTCTGCAATCGGCTGAATTGTACCAATTTCATTATTTGCAAGCATAACTGATACAAGCGTAGACTCACAAGTTGCGATTGCATCTCTTGGTCTAGTCAATACCTTTTTTAATTCTTCCGGACTTACCATACCCTTTTCATCTGCATTTAGATAGAAAATGTCTGCATTGCTATATTTGCGTTCTGATTCAACAGAATGCAATACCGCATGGTGTTCAATATTTGAGGTAATAATATGCCTAATATCAGTAGATGATAAAGCAAATCTTTTTATTGCCCAATTATCGCTTTCACTCCCCCCCGAAGTAAAATATATCTCTTCTGGCTCCGCTCCAATGCATTCGGCAATCGTTTTTCTCGCCTTTCTAATAGCCATTTTAGGCCTTTTAGAAAAGAAATATGGCTGCGACGCATTACCAAAATCATCTAACAGATATGGTTTCATTGCTTCAAATGCATCAATATCCAGTTTTGTTGTAGCCGCATTGTCGGCATAAATATATCTGATCATTTCATCCTCACTTAAAAAGGGTACATCCCTCATCTTTAAATTCCTCAATTTTTTCAAGCAACTCATCTTCTGTTACTTCCAACATTTCCGCTAAACACCCCAGGCAATAGAACTTATCACTTTTTTTATCGATTAATTTTTTTACTAAACCAATTTCGTTTCTACTTAGTGGAGTTTTATTACATACATAACAAGTTTTTTCCTTTAACTTACTCATTTATCTCACGTACCGTAAATACCGGCAAATCCTTTCCCGCATATTCAATATCAAGCAAACCTAATTGGTACTTAATTGTATCTCTCATTCTTCTTGCTCTGTCTAAACAATAACGTTTAAATTCTCTCAAAGAAATATCAGATGCTTTTTGAACATGTGGAAATAACAATTTTAAGTATGCTGTTGCAATTCTTTTTACCGCTTCCGTATCTCTGGTATCCGCTCCATCAGGAACTTCAATTAATTCATCGACAATAGTACGATATGACATATCACTTCTAAGTTCGTGCATTATTGCACAGAAATACTCAGAATTTAGTGCCCAACCACATACTTTTAAATCGTCATTCATTCTAGGAATATTCCATCCTTTAATAAAACCATGAAATCTTTCGATTAACGCCGACTCATGAAACACCTCTGGCAACTCAACAAACATATTTTCATAACCATCTGCATCCATTATTTCTTTTCTAATATTTCCACATAAAACCATTCCGGCGTCTGCAACGCCCTTATAATCACCAACAGTAAAATTACCTTGCTCAAGATAACCTTTTAATGCAGCTCTCATTTCATCTGTGTCAGTAAATTTTATTGTTTGAACCTCATCTAAAGTTACAAAATCACTTCCCGCAATAAGACCTTCTCGTTTTTTTGTTTGGTCATAAAACATTTTTGCACGGCTCATAATTCCGCCAGAAGAGAGCCATCCATATCGACTCACATTACCAAAGAGATAAGATTTTCCAGTTCCTTTAGGTGCCAATTCGATCAAGTTTAGTCTTTTTTCTACAAACGGCAATAACCTTGTTATCATCGTAAGTTTTTCTTCTTCAGACTTATATCCGTTTGCATTATAATCAACCGCTCCTAATATGACATCAAGCCATTCATCAGTTGTAAAATCTTTTCTTGCATCCTTATATACATCCAAATCAATGTTATAAGGACAAAAATTCTTGAAACTAAGTAATTTAATTTTTCCAGACCTCGAACCTTTTGCTTTAGATGATTTCTTTTCGTATTCAAACTCAATATCAAAGTCATCAGGTACACGGTATCCTAGTTCAATCATTCCCCACGTGTCCTGATTCCTAACTAACTCGCCTTTGCATTCATCCCATACATAATTTTCTATTACGGTATCCTTAAATCCCAAGCCAAAATCAGGCAATGCAAACGATACTTCTCCAGTTCCTATATCTATGTTAACTGAAATCTTGGCTAAAAATTTTACACTCTCACCTTCAATGATTATCCTGTTTTTTATTGCAATCCAATCATCTTTACGCGGAATAAACTTTTTGACAAATTTTATAAGCTCATCTTTATCAAATTCACCGTTATCATCCTCAAATTTTTTAAGCAACCAATCACGCATAAAAGCCGGAAGGCTCAATGCAGAAAAGAAATTTGTTTTTTTTAAGTCTTTATATACCACCATTTCATCAAAACAGTTTCGTAGTTTTTCAGAATAATCCATCTTTTCCTCCCTTAGAACATATCATCAAATTCGCTATTTACTGTTGCTGTCCTTCCTTTAATATCAAGATTTATAGAGCCAATCAAATCAGCACCATCAAACAATTCAGCAACACACTTCTTTTGTCTCTTGATATCAGATAACCATACTGCATAATGTTTTCCATCTTTTGCAATTGTTTTATACCTAGTTCCATCAACCACAATTGTTACATTTTCTTTCTGTTCAACATAAGAAATATAGAATTCCACATAAGTACCATCATGTCGATCAGCAGTTATTTTTTCAGAATTTAATAACCTAATATCAACATCTGCATTACGCTTTAAACTAAGAGTAATGACTGGAACAACAATCTCCTCAAGTGTTGCGCCACCATGTACTTCAACATTTGCAGCTCTACTACCTGCATATCTTTCATAATCCGTTCTAACAAAGTACCCATTTTCTTCAACGACACATTCTCTATTATCTTCATCATATGCCTTGCAACATCTTCCTGAATGTTCACCCTTTGTATCCGTCTGATGCGGATTTTCTTTTTCTTTTATTACAGCTAATCTAGATGCACCATGATCACTTGCTATAACAAATTGCTTGCATTTATGTAATGCCAAAGAAGATACTGCAGCATCAATAGCTTTTTCAATTATCTCTAGTTCTCGAATAATATGAACCGGTGTTTTATCCTGAGTGTAAAAGAATCCACCCTCTTTTTTATGCTTTGTGTTGTCTAAATCCTCTTCCTTATATTTCAAATCGCCTGGCCAATTCTCATAGAAAGATTTATTAATTGAAGTAATAGTAGGTAAATCTGCTCTTGTAATATCTACTTTTACCGATAACCCCCTCTTATTTGCCATTCCTACGATATAAGATAAATACTCCACTCCCAACGCATCAATCCAATAAAGATATGTCGCCTTTTTATTTTCGATTTTATTAATTGCAGAGTCCCGAGTAGGAAGTTTGGTGTAAAGATATTTCTTCCCATACTCAACCACTAATTCTAAAAATTTATCATCTATCTTATTCTGTATTTTTTGGAGTTTATACATTTCAAAATATTCTGTAAGCTGATCTGAAACACTTCCACAAGTAAACATATATTTTTTCATATACAAACCTAATTGTGGATATAATTCAGATATCATATCACTCCATCCATGGTTTGATATCCAGTTCACAATTTGTCTCTTTTCCAGAACTGTCGTATCTGTATAGTTATATATCTCGCCAGCTGGATCTATTTGATTCTCACTTACAAAATAATTAAGTTCTGATTCAGGAAAGCTTTTTATCAGCTTTTTTCTATTTTGGTAATACTCCTTAAACCTTTTATCAGTATGGGGAATTCTAATAATATCAATAAGAATTTTATTTTTTAATTCCCCTGCATCATTTGTATCATATATTACATACTTCAAATAGCTATTTTGAATTTGATTACTAAACATCTTTAGGTTGACAAAATACATCCAGATTCGATATTCATCACCAACAATATAATCATAAATTTCATTCTCATTATTTTTATATTCTGAAAAATACTGTTGAACTTCATTGGGTTTCTGATGATACATATCTAGCAATCTCATCCACTGCTCATTAGTCCCATATTCCTCACTTACTTTTAGTTTAGTAAATGTTCTAATTAAAGCTTCGTATGCATTGTCAATCGTCTTAATTGGTAAAAGAGAATTTGGCAAATCGATAAACAAGGTTGAATTTATGTTTCCTGTTACTCCATCTTCCAATTCAGAAATAACGTTCTTTATGCCGACACATTTTTTTTCTTCAATAACTCTATTATCTATTATCAAAATACAAGTCGAACAATCATCATCAATATATCCCAGATTTTTTGCCACTAATCTTGGATCTTCCACAAAAATATCCCTCAGGCAGGAAGCTACTCCCCTAAGTAAAACAACTACTCTTGCATTCCCCAACGTAACAGATTTTATACGTCTAAGAATCCTTTTTGCTTCTTCTGTACCTTTAAGTGCCAAGCTTTCACCCAACCCCACTACGACAAACCTGTTATCATTATAATTAACATCTAACGTTCTAAAATGTTCAATCAGCGAATCATAATCCGGAAATCGGTCTTCTTTAGAACAAAAGTCGCTCACTCTGATAACTTTCAAACCAACTTGCTTTAATTCAGTTAAAATGTCTACATATGCACTATCACCAACTGCATATAAAAATGGAAGGCCTTTTGTATTCTCTAAATATCGACCAACTTCCGGACAAATCATTCTATTTTCCTCCGTTTGTAATAATTCTTAATCCCAATTCTATATCCTTCTTCACAACATCCTTTAGCCAGGATTTCAATTCAGAATCGGACATCTTATCAATTTTATTGATGACAAAATCACTACCTCCTGCATTGTATTCAGCTTCTGCCAAACTTTTAACTTTTGATTTTACATCAGGATTTTCGACCCAATCATACACTTCATACCCAAGTGCTTCAATAGCATCTTTTACCGCATTCACATTTTGAAGTACATTTGCATACTCACCTAACATGACTTTGACAAAACATTCATCTCTAAACGATGAATTTGCTATTTCATCAAAGAACTTAGCTTTCTCCAAAAACTCAATTGTAGTCTTGATATCAGAATCACTATGTACATTACTGTTCAAAACACTGAATGCCTTCTTCGCTTCGACATACTCCTTTGAACTAATACAACATAAAATTGGAATTCTATATCTATCGGACCAAACCTTAGGGTTCTTTGTTCCATCAGCCTTATCACTCCATAACTTATACATCTGAGTTTTTATCTGATTTTTTCTATACTCATCTGAAGCCTTCTTAACGATAGAATTACCCTGAGTAATATCAACGCTAAATAATTCAGTTGTAATAGACTTTCTAATCTCATCACATTCTACATCAGAAAAGCCATCCAAATATGGGGCATATATATCCATAAACACGGAAAGTTTATTGTCTAAAATACCCTTTAATTCTGCAGCATTTTCATCGAGTTCAACATTCAGCTGCCTCATTGTTTCAGGTAAAATATCATCTTTTTTTGCAATCTTATAAAATAATCCGATGCATTTCTTCAAATTTGGATATTTACCTCGTAATGCTTCATAGGAAATACCAATAAACTTTAATGTCTCTCTCCAAGACTTAAACGCATCATCTATTGAATTACTTACTGTATTTAATAAACCATTTGTCTTCTTTACAACTTCATATTCAACAATCAATTTTTCTAGTTCATCTTCTCCTGTTGTACCATTCCAATATGCAGAATACTCAACTGAGAAAACATTCTTAATATCAAACAGTACTCTATCCGCTGCCCCAATTTCTTTAGCCAAATGGAATAGTAAACCACCCTTGAATCTCTGCTGTAAGAATATCTCCATTCCCTTTTTACAATTATCTGCTGTAAGCAAGAGTCTCAAATTATCTGCCGAAGAAGGACGTTTCATTGCAACTTTTCCGATTTCATTTGCAATATCATGGGCCTTATCTCCATCGCATTGAACTAATTCAATGAATTTCTTTACAAGATCAAACACCCCATAATCATCCACATCTTCCAATGCCCAAACAGGATATATAAGGGCTTTCATTTTATTCTTAATCAAAGAGCCCGCATGACTAGGAGATGTACATGTATCCTCTTCCATCCCCCATGCTTTCTCCGTTAAATCATAAAAAGCCTTTTCTTCTTCTGTAAGATTTACAATATATGTTGACTTTGATTTCTTTCCAACATAATTACCAATCATTTCTGCCAATTTCTCAGGAGTCATTGCCTCCCTATGGCCTTCTTCATTCATGCTTCTATATGGATTATTGCTATACTCCTTTAATAAAAATCCTGTAATAAAAGCAGACAAGTTGCTCTGTGAATATCCAAAAGTATTTTCTAAATAGTCATATATTTCACCTATTGAGATTCTTCCACTATTATCAAAAGCTTCTTTAATCATTTTATCCACAGCTTTTTTTACAATTACAATATGATTCTCTGACAGCGATGGATCTAACCAATATTCTGGTTTGTTCCAGACAGCTCCCAACACAGATTTTTCACAACCTTGTATTAAACCCTTTACATCAACATCACCCATACCATATCGTGCTACCGGTTTAGGAGTTGTAAGCTTTAACTGTGTTTCGGATAGTCCTTTTGTAAAGTCCATAACATGACTATACTTATTCAAAACAATGGTCTGCAATATTGGATATACTTCAGTCGCACCATTTGCTTTCTCTCCTATCGAATTTGCATAAGTATATACAACTATTTGTCCATCATATATTCTATCTTTCCACTCTCTATTTAATACTTCTTTTGCTTTTCTATAACTATCTTTTGATTGTTGGTTATTATTTCCGTTGTAATACATTGACATCGCTGCATATTCAACATATTGTTTAAATGCTTCGACACCCAATGGTGTAGATAATGCATCAATAACAACAATATCTTTGTATTCTTCATTAATAATAGTATTTTTAATTGTATTTCTAAAATTTTGTGCTTCCTCTTCTGTTTTAGCAACTGCTAATACTGCTTTGAAATGCCAAGAAGGGTCTTTGTGTTTTAATGTATCCATAACCTTCATAAAATCACTACTTGTAACAATTGGCAAAGCTCCAGTATCTGTAGCAATCGCATATCTTAATTTCAATGATGGAGGTAATGCCAATGCTGTTGGAAGCATATCTGCCTCTGAAACTAATTTAGCTGTTGTACTTTTCTCTCTAATTTCTTTCTTATATCCCTCAATTTTTGCGCCATCACCAGCTAAAACTGCAGCATTATACACCTTCTTGTTGTCAGCAATAGTAGATAAAATTAATACACCTTTTCTCACCAAGCCTTTTGCAATGCCTTTGCATTCATTTTCATAGACATCCCAATCACCCTCAAATGCATAACTAAGATTCTGATCAGTAGGTTTTAGTACTTCGACAGATCCACCCAATCGCTGATCAATCGCTTGCATTATTAAAATTGTTTTTAATACAATTTTTTCTTTTTCTTGAAGCATTGTCTGCTGAGGAAATGTATCAAGTATTAGTTTTATATCTGATGACAAATAGTCAGATCCTTTCACATAAAAGAAATCCCAAAGCATATCAATAGTGATTAATGGTCTTTCAGCTAATGGTCCATAATTTTGAATAAACCATTGGAACGCCTTAGTATCCAATTCCTTAGGTGTCTTTATAAAATCAAACATACTTCTTTGATTAGCTTGATATGCCGTCGCAATATTTTTAAGTACAATTGCAGTCATTGGATGAATTGGAAGCATGTTTCTCATAACAGACTCTTTTGAGACATCTGTTGATTTCATTACTGCTTGTCTTGAAGAATGCAGCCTAGAATTTAACTCTTCCGCCAACTGCATCCAACTTTCTTCCGCTTCTTTTTTAGGTTTAAATGCATCTCCAATTAAATCAAAAGCGATATTCGGAGGCATTGTAATTTCAACTTTATCAAATCTTTGTTGAACTATTTTCCATGAATCATCATTTGTACTTAATGATGAGATTGGGTGTGTAACTAAAACAAAATAGAAAGGTGCTTCTTGACAAATGGATATCAATTTTTGAAATTCACTCAATGAATTTCTATTCTGTCTAAAAAAATCACTAAACTCGTCCCATACAAATACGATCTTAGCATCGTTATTTTTAATAATATCTAATATCCAATTTCTAATACCATCAGAATCAAGAGATAATGCTGTTATTCCTTCCTTTGCCGCAAGCTTAAATAGATTATTCATTAGTTCTGATACATCCGTATTTTTCTTAAGAGAGTTAATAATTTCATCAGCCGTACTCTGAGAAAAAAAAGATTGCCATTCATTTTTCTTAAGCAATTCGTTCATAAATGAATTATGCGCACTGTCTTGTAACCAGAGAATTACACTCTCTTTAAGCGTATTTTCTCCCTTATAAGCAATATTTTGTTTTTCTAATGCTGACTTTATACTCTCCTGAACAGCCATAAATAACTGTTCAGGTGTAGATATACTTCCTGAAGCATACCTATATGCGCATATTATCCCTTGCTCTTTATGTCCTAAGATTTTTCCAAGCAATGGCTGGTTATTCCTTAATTGCTCATACTTATCCCAATATGCGTTAAGCTCTTCTTCTGAAACTTCTAAAATTTTTTTTAGTGCATATGCACACTTTGATTTTCCAGTTCCATATGCACCGTGGATCCATAAAGATTTATTAGTCTTCCCTCCTAGCATACGTTCTGTAGCATTTAACAATTCCACAAAAGCAGCGTGTGGATATGTATCATCCCAATTTGCCCCATTATTTATTGCTGATTCATCAAAACATGGAAAGTATTCTTCATTTACTTCAAAGTAATCACTATATTTATTAGCCATTTATTATTCCTCCGAAAACAGTTCTAACACATCCTCAGGTGTCTTGTCATACAATGTTATTGTCTTCAAGTCATTTGTGAATGTAGCATTAATAAACTCTGGATATGCGCTGGTAAGTCCTAGTAAAATAGATTTCAATTCTTCCTCATCATATATTCCATATATTCTTACAGGACTGATACCATCTCTCTCGATTTCTTCATCATATAAATACGATACATGAAATTCTTTATCTATATTACATTTCTGTGCAAAAATATAAAGGGCATATAAAATTACTCTATTATCAGTTATATTACATTTTGTCCTGCATAATGAATCAATCTGCTTCCCCTTCATTTCAACATAGCCAAAATCAAAAGCTGTTCCAAGTGGGAGTGCACATAATCTTTTAAACGCATTGATTATAGAATCTGCATCACCCTCCTTAATATTCTCTTTATTCACCAAGAGATTCTTAATTTCTGAACGTTCATAGTAAACTCCTGTATCCATGTTTTCTATATACCAACGGCACTGCTTATTGTATGCAAAATTAGCCATAAACAATCCCCATGTAACAGGATGCCCATATCCGTATTTTGAAACAATTTCAAACAAAGGAGTTGTTATTCCCTTAGCATCTGTGAATCCTCCATCTCTTAAGAATATTTTTAATTTAGGTTCTTGATTCTTTTTATTAAGAGTATTTTCTTCCCAATATTCTTCTCTCATATCAAAGAATTCTTGCACCCATTCAACCTTTGGTGCATGATTTGCAAATGAATTAATGCTTCCCTTAGCCATTGTTCCCTCCGTACTTGATGTTCTTAATGAATGATACACCAGACAACCATCATCTATTTCATGACATTGTCCACATGCAACACAGTCTGTAATACTAAGTTTTCTCTCATTAAACGAAATGCATCCTTTCCTGCAGTTTGTCTCACAGACTTTACAACCCACACAATATGCAGCCTTCTTAAACACTTGCTTAAATTTCTTAAACTCAGCCGGATATTTCTTAACCACGCTCGAATCACACGAGATAATATATCCATCATTTTTATTTTCATATTCATATTCAAAAGGCAATGTTCCTACAGTTTTTATCCATTCTCTCCAATCAGTTTTCGGAGAAGTTACTGTAATTATTATCTTCTTATCTTTTATCTCATCTCTATAATGAGGTTCATTAATGGAAAGATCTCTTCCATTTTTTCTAGCATTCCAACCGCCATTTGATACATATGATTTTAATCCCTCGTAATCACCTGAATTTCTTGCGTTCATCGCATTAATCATATCTACATATGAATCTACTTCTTCTTTATAAGAGGCTCTTTGCAAAAAATCCCCTTTGCCTCCGCCCATCGGGCAAAACAAACATCCAGCTCTAGAGTTGCCCTTTTTATAAGCCCCATTAATTGCTATATTATGGGTGTACAAATACAACCACACTTCGGCAGAAGTCCATTCTAGAATTGGATTGAAGCTATATTGTCCTTTTTGTTTCTTTCCGAAATTCTCATAATCATATTTACTTCTAGTAACACTTTCTTGCGCTCTTACACCGACAAAATCCATTCCCACATAATTATTCTTTCCTGTAATTTCACGCAATTTAATCGTCTGAGGTGCGCTCTTATGTACGCTACAGCACCATCTCAAAACTCTAGCTGGCGGTCCAAACATATACCAACTATCTTTCGGATCTAAATGTGATTTTGCAACATAGAATGGTGTACCATCCTCTTCGCATTGCTGTTTTGTTTTTTCAACAACTGCATATGTGTCAGGGAATTCCATACCCGTATCTCCAAAAATCACAACAAAACTATCTCTTGGCAATGCCTTTTTTACCAAATCAAGTAATACAGCACTATCTTTTCCGCCACTATATGCCACATGAAATATATCCAGTTTTTTTCTGAACTTTTCATATTCTTTAACAATCCGTTTTACCGTAACATCTTCTATTACCGACATAAGTTCGATATTCTTTTTGCACATTGAAACTAAATCAATTTTTTCCAATTTCTTTCCTGCTGCTTTTCCAAAAAGAACATCCCCATTTTCATCTCGCTCTGGTATGAGTTCTGGAGCCTCATATAAATTGCCACCCTTTACCTTTGCAATCCGAACTCCTCTATACCAATATGTAGCTGATTCTGCCCACATATACGGAATATCGTCTTGCCTTTCATATTTATAAAATCTATCAAACCCCAATATATCCATTTCACTTGAATATACTGGACGTGGTTCTTTTGAAAATACAGTCGGAGACGAATTAAGTAATATTCCACCTGTCTCCATATCGTATGTATATGAGTACATCAACCATTATCCTCTCTTATTATTTTTGCACGCTCAGCAATTTTTTTAATTCCACCAAATTTACTACGAGCCATATATCCGGTTTCATATAAAAATCTACCTACTGCTTCTTCGTTTAGATCAATGTTGCTACGAGCTACCGCCTGTGCCATTAATTCTTGATAATCCCACAACAAATTCTTATCTATTACAGCCCCAGCATTTCTACCATTAAACAAGTTGGTTCTGTATACATATTTCTTACTGAACCTATAGCAGAAACTTTCAAGAATGAATTGATTCCATGGATATCCACACTCCGGGAAAAGTGCGAAAGTAGTTATTTCCTTCAAGGCGCAAAACCCATCTATCGCAAATCTACTAATTTGCTCATCAATCTTCTCACTCTCAAAACAAACCTTCTTTTGCGATACAAATTTTTGTTCACTTATCCTTATCATTGTTTCATACAAAGCTGGGTAAGCAATCCTTCTATCAGCCACACCAGTAAATTCTTCAACCTTAGCAATAGCATTATCTAAAGTTATTTCATCTTGATCATTACAAAACTGTTGCATCAAAACTGTTGCATCAAATTCGGAATTCTTTTCTGTTATTATCCTTCCATGCAAACAATACCGTTCACTCAAACATTTACTGTAAGTTCCGAATAAAATTGCATATTCAGAGAGTTCATAATTCTCTTCTTTTATTTCGTCTAATGGTAACTCACTAAGCGATAAATAACCTTTTCTATCAATTTCACTTGCCGAAAAATCTTCAATAACCTTCTTTTGATCATCAGATATCTTTATTGTAGATAATCGCGTATAAACACCCTCTGAAACCCATATAAATTTCTGGTTTTGTGATAAATAAAACTTAATTTTATCATAAGGAATATATGGCAGTTTCTCTGATAAATTGCCAGCTGATGACAAAACATCCTCTCCCCATACACGCATTATTTCCCGAGCAACCGCTAAATCTTCCGTCAGCTTTTCTCCAACAGAAAAGAAATTTTTAGAACATTTGATATCATCTCTTTTTTCTTTCAAAAAAGTTTTTAGTGACTCAGCAGAGGAAATATGTGTTTCTTCCATTAGACTTGTATGTAAATAGAAAAATTTCTCATAATAAATAACTGAAGCACCTTGTTTGATAATTTCATCAATTTCGTGGTTGAGTTTCTCATTCTTGCTTTCTGATTCAATCAGAACTTTCCCATTATTAACAAAACCATTTCTAACGATAATAGCTTCAAGTTCTTCATCACTCCCATCAAAACAAATGCCGTGTTCTGTCAAATAACCTCGTAGTCTCATTCGTTCAATTACAGACCCCAATCTATACCCATACACATATTTTTCAGATACTATTCTTATTATCTTTTCTTCATCATTTTGAGATTTTGCATAACTTGCTTCTTTTGCTCTAGTCTCTTCAAAAAATTGTAAGTAAAGCTTTTCTGCTTTAGTAAAAATGCGAGCTGACTTCTTATGAATAACATTGTAAATTCTGTCACTTTTCAGCTTTTCAAAATAATGTTTTAATTCAAATACATTATCTACTTCCCATATTACACGTTTTGATATTCTATGTCTCATTGCATAAGTTGAAGCTTCATCAAACACATTGCAAATATATTCGTTTCTTTTTTCATCACTACTCAAATTCAACCATTTAAGAAAAGCTACTCTATTTTCTTGCATAGAATCTTTTGTCACCTCTATTTCTTCTTAAACACATATGTTTTTATGGCTTTACCAATATCTTATATTCATCCATTTTTTCTAGATACATATTACCAACATGTTGAAACATTTTTAGGACATATGCCCACCATCTCTATTTTTTGAATGCACATTCATAAATCCAATTTTCCACATCATTTTATTTTATGAAATCATCTTCTATCTCTAATCTCTCTTTGCGAGCCTTATCTCGTATTTTCTTGATAACTTTGGGCAAAATTTCTGTTTGTTCTCATGAATAGATACTGTTACCAATGCAAAGATTTGCGCATTTTGATTGTAATAATCAAGTGTTGTTGAGCTGTTCATTTACCTATATTTCTCTTCCTTTTTTTCCGATACTTAATGTATTTATTATAGTTGATTTTCCTTGTAGTTGCAACGGTATTCCCCTTACCAGTTTTCTTCGTTTCTATAAATTTACAGAAGGAAACAAATTTTCTAATGTCCTTGACATACTTAAATCAAACCTGTTATATATAAATCAAGGTTTGAATACACTCTCGCAGTCGTTTTCAGCCAAATCATTACCATATTTACATGCTTTATCACACGCTTAAAATATTATTACAAGGGGGATTAATTATGTTTTTAATAAATGCCGATTCATTACTCAACATCGGGGTTGTATCTCTGATAATCTATATTTGCATTTCATTATTAGTTGCTATATTGGTAGGATATCTTTTCAATTATACACTGATTAAAGAAATCAAAAAGTTGACTACAAAGGTTGACGAGTTGAGCTATCCTCTCAGTCAAATTGCAAATAACACAAGCTCACAGATTTCAAAACAACCTCATTCGGAAAATACCCAGGTGAGAAATACTGTAAACTATGGAACGGAATCTAACTCAAACAACCCCAATAACAACTAATTCATAATCACGATTCTGCTTATTTTTGAAGTTTGATTGGAGGTAAAATATTTTTTATTATTTATAATATTCCGCCATCCAATCCAACTTCTCCTCTTAAGCCAACCGGGCAAAATTTTATTGCATATATTTCACCTTATGAAATGCCCGCTTCCTTCCGCATATCCCGCATGTATAATTGCGGTAATACTTCGTGAATTCGCACTGTTTTTTTCTTTTTATAATCTGTCCACAATTCTCGCATACAAAACAATATTTATAATCAAGTCTTTTAGAGGCGGTGTAATTCTCCACACCCTTCTCTTCGCCGGAGGTGGTTCGCTTTATGTTATATCCATATTTCTTATTCATGATATTCGCATATACGAGCCACAATCCGGTATGTCCCTTACAACCTTTGCAGGTATGTAGGATCTCGTGGATCATAGTTTCCTTGCAGGCTTGTTCGGATATACGCTCATCCTCGATCAGCCTGGCCGCAATCTGTATAATGCATGTTCCATCCGGATTTTTCGTGCACATTCCCCATCTCGTTTTTGCGCGACGGTTTATAACCCATGAGACAATATTTCCCGGCTCGATACCTGCGCCAAGAACTTCATCTATACATACTTTCTGCAGCATCTCAAAATTCTTCATATATACATCCTTTATTTCGTCGTTACACCATCTTTTGCATTTCCGTTCCTGATATAAGAAATTCCCTGATATTTCCCTTACCAGTCCCCTTCGTCTCCATCCTCGATATCTTCCTCGATGGCATCATCCACGCCGGTTGCATAATCATCATCCCGGTCGTACCGGTCCTGATCATAATCGCCATCCATGTAGACATCATCGTAGCCGCTATCGTAAGAATCATGCGAATGGCTGCTGTTATACTTGCTGTTCGAACTGCTTGGCTTGTAACTGCTAGACGATGAACCGGAATTCGAACTGCTGCCCGAACTATTTGATGAAGAACCGCTGCCTGTCGTACTGCTTGTTGTAGAATGACTGTGTGAGCTGCTTGTTCCATATGCAGCTTTTCTGCGCTTTCCGGGTGTGTTGTGTTGATAGCAGTAACCGCCCTCCGTCGATACCGTGTTATCGCATCCTGCAAATGCACACTTCGGATCTTCTTTTTCGGTCAAAGATACGAAGAATCCGATTATTGCGAGCACTATGATAACTCCAAGTATTGCATAACCTACTGATTTCTGATTATTATTTCCGCTCATAATGATAACCTCCGTGAATCTTACGACTCCATGCTTCTTATTTCCGTTTCTTTGTATCTCCATCTTACGCAAAGCAACTGTCATAAATAAGTACTTGCATTATGAACATTCAAGTATTATCTTCTCTTTTTGTAACATAAAGTTATATCACAACCCCGTTGCAATGATCTACTTCATGCTGGATAATCTGCGCCACCCAGCCGGAATATTTCCCATGCTGCCTCTTGAAATGCTGGTCGAGGTAATCGACTTCTATCTCCTGATATCTCGTACATGGGCGTGTCCCGTCGAGCGACAGACATCCCTCTTCCACCTGATACGCGCCCGTTTTCTTCGTGATAACCGGATTCACCATCGCGAATTGGAACGGTCCGCTTGCCACGACGATGATATTCTTCTTTACGCCGATCATATTGGCCGCCATGCCGACGCAATGGTCCAGATTCGCCCGGAGTGTATCCAGCAAATCTGTTATAACCTGTTTATCTGCTTCCGTTGCATCCACCGATTTCTGTGCCAGGAACAGTGGATCCCGCATAATTTTCTTTACCATATTTGATCCTTTCAACTCTATTACGCATACAAAATTATTAGTCCCATGTCTCTCTTACAAGTACATTTCCTGCAGTCGCTTAATCTCTGATTTCATCATATCTACCGTGCGCTCGGGAGCCACGATCTTCACTCCCGGAATTGCCATGATCCAGCTAAGGAACAATTTACTGACAGATACCCGTACCCGGACTGTAAAATGCTCTGCGTCGGTCTTCATGAGCGGAATATCGGTTCCGAAACGGTCAATGATCACATTTGCGGCATGGTTCTCACACAGAAGCGTTACTGTTTCCAGATTGCCATCAAACATACCGAAAAGCCTGTTCGTGTACTCCGACATCTGCATTTTCGAGAATTCCTCTTTTCCTTCCCGCTCCTCATAGACCACGGATACATCTGCCATCTTATCGACGCGGAAATGTTTGATCTTGTATTCTCTATTGTCATATCCTACCAGATAGTATTTCTCGTCATCCCAGCACAGCGCCCACGGGCTGACACTATAGTAAACCCCGCCACGCTTCAATTCCATCTTCTTATCTGCCGTCCATGTGAAATATTGGAATTTGATCTGGCTCTCCTCATTTAACGCCTCGTGAATCTTATCCACGCTGTAATAGATGCGTTCGTTCATCGTCTTCACGCGTCCATTTACATTGACCTGACGTGCCAGCTTCTTCGCCTCGTATTTGCTTGCGTAGCTCTCGAGCTTCGCGATCAGCTCGTCGGATTTCTTCTCTGTGATGAATCTGGAGGACTGCACCGCATCTACGAGAAGCTTCAGCTCGACAAGCTGGAATTGCCGACTTGCAACCTTATAATGGTAGGTCTTGCCATATTGCATGCCTATGATATCCAGACCAAACGTGCGCAGATTCTCGATGTCACTGTACAGGCTCTTCCGCTCTGCTGTGACATTGTATGCTTTCAGTTTCTCAACGATTTCGTTCAGTGTCAGGTCATGATCTTCGTCTGTCTCTTCGAGCAGAATCTTCATCAGATACATGATTTTTAGTTTCTGGTTGAGTCTTGGTCCCCGGACAATCTTCTTTTTTTCCTGATTTTCTGTTTTCTGTTCTGATGTGTTATCCATCGTGTTATCCCCTTCTTATAGTATAACTCTATGACTCTTCCAAGCCGTTACCTGCATCAGCTTTGTGTTTATCTTATTTTACACTAAAATAGCAAAAAGTGATAGCTGGAAATTCAGATCAGCATCTATCTCTCCCCACTTGACAAATATCCTCCCACCCGCTAGAATACAGAAAGTGTCCGGAATCATACCGGACACGCAATCACATACCAAAACCCTTTACGGGAGTGGATTTTTTAAGAGAATTCTTTTTTCGCCACACAGTATATTTGCTGTGTGGCTTTTTTATGCAAGACAATTCTTCTTTCCCTGCCCACAGACAGGACGATATACACAATGATTACACAGGAGTGAAAAACATGAACCAGAATTTTATGAAAGAAAAACCGATTTTACCATTGGTTATCTCGATGTCTTTGCCGATGGTTATTTCCATGGCAATCAATTCCCTATATAACATCGTCGACAGTTATTTTGTAGCGAAGATCAGCGAAGATGCCATGACTGCGATCTCGCTGGTATATCCGCTGCAGAATCTGATAACTGCGATTGCGGTTGGATTCGGTATCGCGATGAATGCAAGAATTGCATTTTGTCTTGGTGCGAAGGATCAGGAGAAAGCGGACGAGGCAGCGGTCACAGGCATGTTCTTAAGTGTGATTCACGGAATCATACTGATGATTGCCTGTATGGCTGGTATGCCGCATTTTCTGAGACTATATACGAAGGATGAAGCAATCATCGAGATGGGACTTACCTACGCCAACCGCGTATTCGTGTTCTCAGTCATCATTATGCTTGGAATCTCGCTGGAGAAGATCTTCCAGTCGGTCGGCAGAATGAAGGTTTCCATGTTCAGTATGATGTGCGGTTTTATCTCCAACATCGTACTCGATCCGCTGATGATCTTCGGCATCGGACCATTTCCGAAGATGGGGATGGCCGGTGCTGCTTACGCAACCGGAATCGGACAGACGATCACATTACTTGTCTATGTGCTATTCTGCATCTTCCGTCCGTTGCCGCTGTCCTTCAAGCGTAAGAACCTGTCGTTTAACAAGGCATTGCTTGGGAATCTGTACGCCGTCGGCATTCCGGCTTCCCTGAACATGGCGCTGCCATCACTCATGATCTCTTGTCTGAACGGTATCCTGACGACATTTTCGGAGAAGTACGTCCTCGTGCTTGGGGCTTATTATAAGCTGCAGACATTTATTTACCTGTCTGCAAACGGAATCATCCAGGGTATTCGCCCAATCATCAGCTTCAACTACGGTGCCGGTGAGAAGAAACGTGTCCGGCAGATCTTCCGGACTACGCTCTGCCTGACCGCCGGTGTGATGGCGGTCGGTGTGCTGCTCTCCCTGCTCATACCGGGGCAGATGATCGGACTTTTCACCGACAATGAGACGACGGTTGAGATCGGTGTCAAGGCACTCACGATCATATGCATCGGATTTATCATCTCAGCGATTTCGGTCACCTGTTGTGGCGCACTTGAAGCCCTGCAAAAGGGAATGGCGTCCCTGCTGATTTCGTTGTCGCGTTATGCCGTTGTCATGATACCTGCTGCCTTTGTTTTAAGCCGCGTCCTCGGTGCCAATGGAGTCTTCTGGGCATTCCCGGTCACAGAGACCATCTCCGCGGTTGCTGCATATGTGATTTACAGGAAGGACTCTCGTATCTGAAAATTTGCATAACTAACAAATGCACTGTAAATGTAAAATATGCTTACATTTACGGTGCATTTTTGTATTCATTTCAATAAAATTGTAACCGGTGTTCCACGAGTGTATCGCCCACATACACAAGCCGCAGTGTGAAAAACCTTGGATCGTCTGACAGGATCTGCTTCAGGAATATGGCGTCTCCGCTCCAGGTCGGAAGCTCCGGCACCTGTGTTTTATCCACCCAGACCAGATCCCCCTCATTGCAGGTGATCAGCTCTCCGGTAAATCCGTCTGCCGTGAACAGGCACATCAGCTCTGGCTCACACTCGTTGCTGATAAATGTAATCAGCCCGCGGAACCAGTACGACGTAAGTGTCAGCCCTGTCTCTTCCTTTACTTCGCGAAGCAGACATTCTTCCGGTCCTTCGCCCTCTTCGGCATGTCCTCCGACACCGATCCATTTATCCTTATTGATATCTTTCTTTTTCTTCGTCCGATGCAGCATGAGGTATTTCCCATCCTGCTCGATATAACATAACGTTGTCATTCGCATAGTGATTCCACCATTTCTTTCAGCCATATACAGTCTTTATATTTGTTCATCGGCAGTAATTCGGAATTTCCGAACTACTCCACCCCGCGTTTTAACCGCTCCATACCGTCTTTTAACAACGCTCTTGGGCAGGCGATATTGAGCCGCAGGAATCGGTCTCCATCCCCGGAGAATCCACTTCCGGCAGACAGGAACAATCCCGTCTTCTTGCGGATGCGGTGTGCGATCTCGCGCGAACTTCCCGGAAGATCCTTGCAGTAGATCCATAACAGGTAGGTTGCCTCCGAAGAAAGAATCTCCACCTCCGGTATCTGTTCCTTCACATACTGAACTGCATATTGCTTGTTCTCGTAGATATAGGCACGGAGCGCATCTAGCCAGTCTGCGCCCTTGGTAAATGCCGCGATTGCCGCGTCAACCGCAAATGCATTCGGCTCTGCAACTTCATCAGTGTTGATCCCACGCCATACCTTATGGCGAATCACCGGATTCGGTACAGAGATGGCTGCCGTCTGCAAACCTGCCAGATTGAATGTCTTCGTCGGAGCTATACAGGTAATACTGTTATCCCGGCAGATATCGGATACCGATGCAAACGGAATATATCCGCATCCCGGATCTGTCAGATCACAATGAATCTCATCCGAAAGCACAATCACATGATTCTTTGCACATAATACACCGATTCGTTCCAGCGTCGCTTTGTCCCAAATCTTTCCAATCGGATTGTGCGGGTTACAGAGAATCAGCAACGTCGTCTGCGGATCTGCGAGTTTCTTTTCCAAGTCTTCAAAATCAATATGATATGCATTTCCATCAAATACAAGCGGACTTTCTAACACCTGTCTGCCATTATTCAGAATCGAGTTAAAGAATATATTATACACTGGTGTCTGCACCAGTACCTTTTCGGCTGGTGTTGTCAGCTTCCGCACAATCGACGAGATTGCCGGTATAACACCGGTACAAAACATCAGCCAGTCCTTCTCCATTGTGAAATCATGGCGGATCTTCCACCAGTCGATATACGCCTGATACCATGCATCCGGAATCTCTGTATAGCCGAAACAACCATGCTGCGCACGCTTGCTGATTGCTTCCATAATTGCAGGCGCTGTTTCGAAATCCATATCCGCTACCCACATCGGAAGCTCACCTTCTGCCACGTTCCATTTCATGGAATTCGTATTGGAACGATCAACTATTTTATCAAAATCATATGCCATAATATCTTCTCCATCTGCAATATTCATATCATTTGTCACCTCGCGATAGTGTGATGACCTACGTACACATCAACCTGCTTCATTATAGCCTTAATCTTACTTCGGAGCATGATCCCTCGTCTCTTTGATCTCTTTACAGATAATCTCTGTATCCGCAGGGTTCACCCGCTCCGGCTCCATGATGAGCGTTCCGATGGAATCTGCCCGTATCACACCGGACGTCGGATTGATCACGCTGTCGATACCGCCCTGTATCTCCACATCGACCGTCGAATACTCAAACGCAAGTGTTGTATTAACGAGCTTGCAGTTCTTCATCACAAGGTTTTCAATATAACACATGCCCTGCAGGCTCTCGATCGTACAGTTAATCAGTGTCAGATTCTTCGAATTCCAACCCAGATATTCGCCGGAAATCACCGAATCATAGACGGTCACATTCTCACTGTTCCAGAATGCATCCTTCGAGAGCAGCTTCGCATTGTGGATCTCCACATTTTTCGCTCCATCAAATGAATAATTTCCCGCAAGCTGGAAGTCCCGAATCTTCATATTCTCGCAGTCCATCGCGAAATAATCGCCCTTTGCCATCACGTGATCGAGTGTCACATCTGTGCAATGCCACAATGTCTCTAAAGCATTTGGCATGGCAACCTCTTTGAGCGTCAGTCTGCGGCAGCGCCGGAAATTCTTCGGTGCCTCGATCAACGCACGTTCAACCGTCATATCATCGGTGTACCAGACACCGGCACGCGCCATTTCCGCCCATGTGCCGTCTTTCACGGCAATATTCTTGCTATACCAGAGTGGATATTTCCACTGGAAGATGCTTCCCTCCAACGAAATATCGCTGCTCTCCTTGAGCGGGGATTCTCCTTCCCCGAAAATCGTATCTTGAATGGACAGATGCTCCGCACCAAACAATGGGCGTTCGCCCTCGAAATATGTCTGTCTGATCTGCTTTTCCATCTTGTTTCATCTCCTGTATCGATAATTGTTCTCTTACGTTATACCACCTACACCTACCTTTAGGTCAAGAGCAAATTAACAATTCTCATTTTTTTTATTGACAATATAGATTCCCACACAGACAAGCACAAGAGAAATTATGCTCAGCACCCCAAACGCCTGCTCCCGCTCATCCAACAACCATGCGGATAAGATCACACCGAACACCGGATTCATGAATCCGAACACCGCCACCTTTGATACCGGATTGTATTTTAAGAGCAGTCCCCACAGGGAATAGGCAACAGCGGACACAAATGTCAGATACACAAGAATTCCGATGGCGGATGCCGATACCGCACCCATCCGTCCGCCAAGCAGCAGACCACACAGGATCAAAATAATGCCACCCACGATGAACTGATAGCCGGAAAGCATCACCGGATTGTGCTTTGCAGAATATCGCTTCAGGAACACGGATGAAAATGCGTAGGCAATCGTCGATAACAGGATAAATCCCTCTCCATTTGCCTGCATATGGAAATCCACGCCATTTAAGTTGATCAGCACGACGCCCGCAAATCCGATCAGACAGCCGATCATCTGTCTGGCATGGATCGTCTCCTGCCGAAACAGACACCCCGATACAAGGATTGCGACAAACACATTGACTGCCTCTATGATCGACGCCTTCACGCCGCTTGTATGTGCCAGTCCGATATAGAAGAACATATACTGTGCGACCGTCTGCAGAAGCGACAACCACAGAATCTTCCCTGCCGCGCCCTGCTCCGGTTTCAGAAACCGCCGCTCAAGCATACTTCCGAGCACGATTGCCAGTATGCCCGCAAGCAGGAACCGCATACCTGCGAACAGGATCTGCGATGCTGTGTCCAGCGAATTGATCTCCCACAGTTTATAGCCGATCTTGATACACGGAAATGCGCTTCCCCACAGGAAGCAGCAAAGCATGGCACCAAGCCATACTACAACCGGCTTCTGCATCCATTCTGTTTTTTCTTGTTCGTTCTTCATCGTCTACTCTCCATTTTATCCCTGAATGTCAATGTCCTATATCATCAACGATTCCATATTATATATCATAGTTAAAAAAATGCCAACCAAAATAAGTTTCCACCAAATCCCAGCCGGCAAGCCTTGATGAATCCTAACCGGATTGGTATAATAACGATATGAGTAACGTAGCAGTCATAGCAGAATTTCATCCATATCACAACGGACATCACTATCTCTTCGAGGAAGCGATGTCTCTTTCGCATGCCGACCACGCAATTGCGCTGATGAGCGGAAATTTCTTGCAGCGTGGCAGTATCGCTCTGTGGGACAAATACACGCGCGCAGAAATGGCAGTTGCAGATGGATTCGACCTTAGTTTAGAGCTTCCATTTGTGTATGCGACCGGAAGCGCCAGAGATTTTGCGGATGGTGCTGTCGCAATCTTAAGTAAGCTTCACGCGATCGACTATCTGGCTTTCGGCGTCGAGCAGGCAGAACCGGAAATGTTTGATGAGATTGCAGAGATTCTGGTTGAGGAACCAGAGAATTATCAGCTTGCGTTAAAGCAGGCATTAAAAAACGGTGCTTCCTATCCAAAAGCTAGGCAAATGGCGATTGCCACGATCTGCGGGGATTCGGCAGCAGCCCTTCTGGAAACACCAAATAATACGCTCGCGCTCTCGTATCTGTGTGCGATCCGAAAGCTGAACGCGCATATCAAACCAATCTTTATCAAACGGATCTCGAACGACTATCATGACACCGATCTGCAGGCACAGATCAGCTCCGCAACAGCCATCCGGACAGCCCTTACCGAAGGAACGGACGTTTCAGCACTTGCCTCACAGGTGCCACCGGCAACCTATTTGCGCATGGAGACACCCGACCACACCTATCTGTCGGATGCAATGCTGACACCTTTCGTACAGGCTTGCAGACTTCGGGAACCGGAGCTTTCGGATATCTGTGATATCTCCCCGGCACTTGCGGATAAACTGCAGCATGCCCCATATCCAATCGACTATGAAGTGCTTGTCGAGCAGTTAAAGACGAAAGACATCACAAGGAGCCGCATCGCCCGGGCGCTCCTGCATCTGCTGCTTGGCTATACCGAGTCCGACCGGCAGAAGTTTATCGGATCCGGCTATGCATGTTATGCAAATATACTGGCGCTGAAAAAGGAATCCAGCAGCTTGATCCGGCAGCTACATGAATCATCTATGATTCCAGTCATCACGAAGAAAGCTGATTTTGACACTATACTTTCCGCCTATCCTGCCATTGACACAGAACTCGCACGCACCATGTGGCAATACGATCTGCGTGCAACTGAACTTTACAACTGCATCTACTATAATCATTACGGCATCACACTTCCGAACGATTATACAAGAAAACTCCCGGTTCTATAACACCTTCCACGTTCATACATTTTATTATGGAAGATATGGGAGTTTTTCTATGCTATTTTGTCTGATTATTTTTCTTCTGACACTCATCGGGGAAAATCAGGTCGTAGTCACCGGGGCACGTGCCGGACTTATGCTCTGGTTTCACGATGTCCTGCCCCTGCTTCTTCCCTTTATGCTCTTATCAAACCTCTTCGTCCTCAAAATCCGCACCAAAAAAACAGGCGCCGCCTATGCGATTCCTGTCTTATTCCTGCTCGGACTTCTATGTGGCTATCCGCTCGGTGCAAAGATGGCTTCCGACTTCACGAAGGAAGGCTATATCAAGCCATCCACCGCCACGATACTGCTCCCTCTGTGTAATAACATCAGTCCAATGTTTCTGTCCGGCTATATCGGTCACACTGTGCTGCAGGATCGGTTTCCGTTCTGGTTTCTGCTTGTAGTTCTCTATGTGCCGTATGTGCTTGTCACATCCATCGTATTTCTTGTTTTTCATGTGATCAAGAAAGATAAATATGCATCCGCATTCTCCAAACTGCATCCTGCATCCAAAGAAGCTGCCATTACCAGTCATTTATCACCCCCATCTGTACATACCTCTAAATATCCCCAGAAAGGTGTATCTCAGCAAGCCATATCCATGCAGACAAACGATCTGCTGTTACAATCCGTCATTCAGATCACCTATGTCGGTCTGTACATCATGATCTGTTCCATCCTGTTTGCACTTGTCTGCGCCATCCCGGACCTGCCACAGGATGTATCGACCGTCCTGTGCGGCATACTCGAGATCACTCAGGGAAGCACCGTGCTTGCCGCAAGTGCATTTCCCCTTGCAAGCAAAACAGCCCTGATTCTTGCGTGTACCTCGTTTGGCGGCATCTCTGCCTTTCTCCAAACCTTACAGGTCACGAAACAATCCGGGCTGTCCATGATTTATTATTTCGTTGTCAAATGTATCTGTGGATGTATGACTGGTTTTGCAATGTATCTCTTACTCGTCTAAGAAATCATCAAAATCATCGTCGTCATCCTCTTCCTCGTCACGCTCGCCGTATACGTCGATATCGTCATCGTCCTCTTCTGGCTCTTCCTCATCCTCAGCGGCTTCCTCCTGATAGCTTGGAGCTGGCTGTGGTGCCGGAGCTGGAGCTGGAGCTGGCTCATTTGAGAATGCGCTGTCAAGATCATCCGTCTCCTCATAAGACATGTTAGAAGAAGCAGTGAACATATTGATGTTCGTATCCATCTCTGTCATATTTGTCTCGATCACATACGTATCGTTCTCCAGAGACTCGATCAGAACACGGTAATTTTCCTTCTCCATGTCATGAATCTTCTGGAAGATATCACGCATTTCTGTAAGCTTGTCCTTTGTATAATACATTGCACCCAGACGGATCTCATTTGCTTCCTCAGAAGCTTGATCTACGATCTGCTGTGCCTGATTTCTGGCATTCTCCAGAATCTCGTCTGCACGAATGTTGGCAAGACGTGTGATCTCGTTCTGTTCAATCATACGATTTGCCTCATTTACGGACTCTGTAATAATCGCATCGGAACGGGTTCTTGCATCAGCAAGAATCATTTCCTTGTTACGCATAATTTTCTTACAACGTTCAATCTCGCCCGGAAGCTTTAACTCTAATTCATCCAACATAGAGAGAAGCTCTGGCTTCTGTACTGAAATCTTTGTCTGTGACAATGGCATTGGCTTACAATTTTCAATGTATACCTTGATCTCCTCGATCATACTTTCAACGCCTTTTTTACCCATCTTAAGAATCCTCCTATGACCTCTTTATATCCAACTCATTCATTCGCTCGATTAATTTGGGAATAATGCACGCGGGAACAAATTCAGTCAGGTCAACACCATACCTTGCATATTCCTTTACCACGCTGGAACTCAGATACGAGTACTGCGTGCTTGTCGACAAAAACACAGTGTCGACATCCTTGGCAACCATGCGGTTGCTCTGTGCCATCTGCATCTCTAAATCAAAATCTGTTAAGGCACGAAGTCCCCGGATGATCACGTTCGTATTCTTCTGACGGACGAAGTCCACCAGCAAACCGTCAAACGATTCTACCGATACATTTTCAATCTCGGAAACTACATCTTTCAACATATTAACACGTTCTTCCAAAGAAAACAATGGTTTTTTCGATGTATTATTCAAAACTCCGACAATTACATGGTCGAATATCGCCGCTGATCTGCGAATGATATCCAGATGTCCAAGCGTAACCGGATCAAAGCTGCCCGGGTAAACTGCTATGCTCATACGTTCTCCTTCTGCATCAAAAAGACATGCTTGTTCGTCTTATAATGCTTATCTTTTGTTATTTCAAATCCAAGTGCATCCACATACGAGAAATCCTCGTCCAATGCGGCTTCCACTACAATCAGGGTATCTGTCGTAAATTTCTTTGTGGAAAGCACCTCTAATACTCTGCGCTCCAGTCCCTTGCTATATGGAGGATCCATAAAGATCACATCATAATCAATTTCCGGCAGGGATGAGACAAAACTTACCGCATCAAACTTCCGCACCTGTGCCTTATCTGCAAGCTTCGTGAATTTCAGGTTATCCTCGATACATGCGGCTGCATTTTTTGCCTGCTCGACAAAGGTACAGCTCTCTGCCCCACGGGACAGCGCTTCAATTCCGATGCCGCCGCTTCCTGCAAATAAATCCAAGAATTTTGCCTGCGGCACATACCCGGTCAGCATATTAAATAATGTCTCTTTGATCCGGTCTGTCGTCGGTCGCGTCTCCAGACCTTCTATCGTTTTTAACGGCAGACTACGTGCCGTTCCAGCTATTACACGCATATTCTTCTTCCTTTTACTATTTATTTTAGAATGCCTGGACTATATGCCATGTTCATCCTGATCAGTTTTCTCCATGCATCTGCTTTTTGAGCCATTTTCCTGTCTCAGAATAATCCTCGTCTGTCCAGCCAGATGTCTTTGTACAGGACGAATCAATCAAGGATGACGTCTCTGCCTTGTTCGATAAGTTCCATGCGGCATAAGACAGATTGTTGGAATCAATCAGATCAAACCATTTTGCTGCCTGATCGTAATCAATCGCACCATTTCCAGATGCATCGCAGATGGAAAATTCACTGACAAAGATCGGCAGTCCTTTGGAAAGCGCCGTTGTCACTTTGTTCCGGATGTTATCCGTATGTGTTGCCGCATAGAAATGAACGGCATACATGATATTGTCATATCCGGTAACAGGATCTTCTGCCGCAATATCTACATCCTGTGACCATGTTGGTGTTCCTACGATGATCAGGGCATCCTTCGTATTCTTGCGGATAATCGGAATCACCTCTTCCGCATAGGATTTTACGTCTGCCCATGTCGTTCCACCATTTGGCTCATTACAGATTTCATAAATCACATTATCATAATCTTTATACAGAGAAGACATTTCTTCAAAAAATGCCTTTGCCTCTTCTTTATAGGTCTGTGGATTCTGGTCACCTAATACATGCCAGTCGATAATAACATACATACCAAGGTTCGTTGCTGCATCCACACCCGTTTTCACCAATTCCTTTAACTGCTTCTGGTCACCACCGGTGCAATATCCGTTATTTTCACCGGAATACATCGCGATACGAATCAGATTTGCACCCATATCATCACGCAGACTCTGGAACGCATCCTGATTCACATATTCCGGGAACCACGCGATACCATGTGTACTGACACCCTTTAACTGATATTTGTCTCCATTTTTATCAACAATATCCGTTCCCTTCAATGTAAGCTTGCCATGATTGTCAACTGGGGTACCGCTCTCCGGCTCTGTCTTTTCCTTCGGCTTCGTCTCTTCCTTTGCCTCCGTTGCCTCTGTTGTTGAAGACGCACTGCTTCCTTTGTATTCTTTTCCATCTACATACAGCACGGCGCTGTCACAGATGGCCTTCAGATCTGCCTGTGAAGGCACAGTTACGATGACGCCGATATCCTTCAGATTGCCGTTTGCTGGAACCTCTGCATTGTAATCCACACACTTTACCGATAATGTCGTTCCATCCAGCTTGAATGTTCCATTCCATGAGCTATCTAATGTCGTCTTATCTGGCACCGTCATCCGAATCTCCCAGTTTTTCAGTGCACCGCTTGTCTTGTTCGTGATCGTTGAATCGAGCTGTCCGCTGTATCCGTTTGCACTCTCCCACGAATTGCTGTTGGTCACTTTGACAAAACAATCCTGTGTCGCCTGCGCCTCTGTTGTTGCCGCTTCTGTCGCATCCGAGGCTGTCTCCGGCGTTGCCTCTGTCTCCGTCTGGATTGCCTCCTCGGAGGTTACCTTCTCGACGTCATCCTTCGGTTTTCTGCGCACCAGCACTACGATCAATGCCGCGATCACGACAACCAGCACTGCGATCACCGCAATCCATACCTTATTATTATTTTTCTTCATTGCTTCACCTGATTCCTTCCCCTGTAACCCTCTTACTTTGTACGTTTTTCCTGTATCCAGATATATAATCGGTGCAGGTCAACCTCATCGTATGCCTGTCCTCTGGCACGCTCCGACTCAATCTGATATTTCTTCTTATTCGTCTTGATCACGAGCAGATACGCAAGATTCGTCTTGCTTGTCTGTCCAAGTGTAATCGGTTTGATATCTACACTTTTTATATCATCCATCGCAATCTCGATATGGCGCTTCTTATCATGATATGTAAATTCCCCGTTCTCAATCGCGGCGATTCCTTCGCCCTCAAAGCGTTCCCATTTGTCACTCAATACAAGCACAAATACAACGATGCACAGAAGCAGTGCCGCAACACTTACCATATTCGAAACAAGTGCCGCTTCGATCAGCTTCGCACATACGGTAGATACCAGTCCAAATACAACAATACATGCCACCAGAGTAAAGAAAATGGCTCTTCTCCAGCGTGTAATATACCCTACTTTTACTTTCATGTCATTCCTCTTATCTTATTTAATTAAACACGTGCCTATTATATGCTTTTTTGCCCTTTTCGGCAACCGTTTTCATAGGAAATCTGGCGTTTTTTCTATAACACGGTCTCAGAGATTCCTCCCCGGTTTCTGCGGACCGGCTGTATCGTCTTTCCGTATTTTTTGAGCATGTCCTGTGCAAGCTGCAGCATATCCGCATGATTGTAGATATCCGCAAGCTCAAACAATGCATCGCCGCTCTGTCGGATTCCAAAGAAATCTCCCGGTCCTCGGAGTTTCAGGTCTTCACTTGCGATAAAGAATCCATCGTTGGAATTTTCCAGCACGCGCAGACGTTCCATTGATTCTTCGGATTCTTTCCCATTGATGAAGATACAATACGACTGCTTCTTTCCACGTCCGACTCTGCCCCTCAGCTGATGCAGCTGTGCCAGTCCAAACCGCTCTGCATTTTCCACCATCATCACGGTTGCATTCGGATTGTTGACGCCCACCTCGATAACCGTTGTCGATACAAGCACGTCAATCTCACCTTCCGAAAACCGTTTCATGATCTCATTTTTCTCATCTGCCCGCATCTGTCCGTGCAGCATCTCAATCCGTGTGCCTGCAGGTAAATTTGCCCGCATCGTATCCACATATTCTGTGACATTCGTCACGTCGAGCGTCTCGCTTTCTTCCACCATCGGACAGACCACATAGATCTGACTGTGCTCGGCGATCTGTCCGGCGATAAACTGATATGCCGTCTGGCGGTAATTCGTGCCAACCACACAGTTTTTGATCGGTTTTCTGCCCTTCGGAAGCTCTTTGATAATCGAGATATCCATATCCGCATATAAAATAATGGCAAGCGTCCGCGGAATCGGTGTGGCAGACATGACAAGCGTATGAACACCACACCCTTTGTCCGATAATTTCTTTCGCTGGTTCACACCAAACCGATGTTGTTCATCTGTCACAACCAGTGCCAGATCCTTAAATTCCACCTTATCCTCCAGCAGCGCATGCGTGCCGATCACGATATCAACCTCACCCTGCTTAATTTCTTCGTAGATTCTCCGCTTCTCTTTCAGTGGAGTCGAGCCAACAAGGCATGCTGTGCGGATGTCATAATGCGAAAACTGCTCCGCCAACTCCTCGTAATGTTGTCTTGCAAGCACCTCCGTCGGTGCCATGAGCGCACCCTGATACCCAGCCTTCGCACAGGCAAGCAGAGCTGCAGCCGCAACGACCGTCTTTCCCGATCCGACATCTCCCTGGATCAGGCGGTTCATCACACCATCGCCACCCATATCTGCTAAGATATCCTCGATTGCCTGCTGTTGCCCCTTTGTAAGGGAAAACGGAAGATTCGATATGTAATCCGCAACTGCCTTGCCCTGTACGATCTTATGCAGATTCTCCTGTAACTGCGTTGTCTTCTTCATGGATGCCATATCATAGAGGAACTGATAAAACTCGTCAAAAGCAAGTCTGCGGATCGCATTTTTTAAGACAGCCTGATTCATCGGAAAATGAATGTTCTCATACGCCTCCGATAATTCCATCAGACTGTGCTCTGCCCGTACCTCCTCCGGTACATAATCGTCCATCTGACAAATCAGCTCCCGTGTTGCCATGATGGCTTTCTGGAATGTCTTGTTCGAAAGTCCGCTCGTAAGCGGATAAACCGGCTGCATTTCCTGCTGCATCCCGGCATACACCGGAAGTTTATAATACTCTGCCTGCTCCATGACACGCATGCCATTTTTTACTTTGGCCGTTCCAACGAAGATATACGAATCCCCCTTGTGGAACACATTTCTTAAAAATGGCTGATTAAACCATGTCATATGCATCGTCATATCACCGTCACTGACGGTCAGGATTGTAAGCTTTAAGCTCCGCACCTGCTTGACGGTCACATAGGAGGTGATCATCGCCCGGATTGCATGCCGCTCGCCAACTGCTGCATCCCGGATACACACCGGTTCCTCGTAGCTTAGATAGTTACGAGGATATGTATGCAGCAGATCATCGATCGTAAAAATGCCAAGCCGCGCAAAGCTTTCTGCCGTTTTCTCTCCAATGCCTTTAATTGTCTGGATACTGTCTTCTTTTCTCATATTTTTCTTTCCATCTTCTATAACAAAATCCTGACAAAACACACGTTCTGTCAGGATTTATACATGAAATTGTTTTCCGACAATTTCGTTGATTCACTTTATTCCAGAGACAAAATGTAATAGTAGATTGGCTGTCCGCCTGCATGCGCTTCGACTTCAAAGTCCGGATACGCTGCCTGCACAGCTTCTACCAGTGCATTTGCCTTCTCCTCCTCGACATCGCTGCCGTAGTAGATGCTCAGAAGCTCGGAATCCTCATCTGCCATCGCACCAATCAGATCCTTTACCACCTCTGTGATATCCTGTCCAACCGCCTGGATACCTACATCGTCGATACCCATATAATCGCCGGTCTTGATCTCCTTGCCATCGATGGAAGTATCACGCACGGCATAGGTAACCTGTCCACTCTTCACTGCAGTAATCGCATCTTCCATGCCAGCCTGATTTGCCTCGGCAGTTGCTGTCTCATCAAACGAAATGAGCGCACTGATACCCTGTGGAATCGTCTTGGTTGGAATCACAATCACCTGTTTCTCTTCCTCAATCTCGGCTGCCTGATTGGCTGCTAAGATAATATTCTTGTTATTCGGGAATACAAATACAGTTTCTGCATTTACCTTGGAGATTGCATCTAACACATCCTCCGTACTTGGATTCATCGTCTGTCCACCCTCAATGATATGATCGACACCGAGATCCTTGAAGATATCATTCAAGCCTTCTCCGACGGAAACTGCCACAAACCCAAATGGCTTCTTCGGCTCTTCCTTCGCAGCTTCCTGCTCGGCAGCCTTCTTGCGATCCTGCTCATGAATGACCTTTTCTTTATGCTCCTCACGCATATTGTCGACCTTCATGCTTGTAAGGGAACCATACTCCAGACCTTTCTCAAACGCAAGTCCCGGATGATTCGTATGCACATGTACCTTCACGATCTCATCATCCGATACAACAACGAGAGAATCACCGATTGAAGTTAAGAACTCCTTGAACTTTGCCTCGATCTCTGCATTGTATTCCTTCTCAAGCATAATGATAAACTCTGTACAGTAACCATATTTGATATGGGATGTATCAATCTCTTCTGAAGACATCGTCTGTGCCTTCGCTGCACCGCCGGATGTCACCGGCTCTTTGATCTCTTCTTTTCCTGTCAGGCCGTTGTATGCACCCGTCAGAAACTCCATCAGTCCCTGTCCGCCAGAATCAACCACACCTGCTTCCTTTAATACTGGCAACAGCTCTGGTGTCTGCTTTAACACTTCGTTACCATGATCGAGAATCTCCTGTCCGAGTGTCTCGAAATCCATGTCCATCTCAGAAAGCTCCACTGCCTTCTCTGCGACGCCCTTTGCCACAGTCAGGATTGTACCTTCCTTTGGCTTCATAACTGCCTTATATGCCGTCTCTACGGCACGTACGAAACCATCTGCAAGTACCGATACTGTAATCTGCTTCTTGCCCTTGATCTCCTTGCAGAAGCCACGCAGAAGCTGGGATAAGATAACACCGGAATTTCCTCTTGCTCCACGCAGGGAACCGCTGGAAATCTTCTTGGAAAGCTCATCCATCGATGGGTTCTCCAGTGCACTTACCTCTCTGGCTGCCGCCATGATCGTAAGTGACATATTGGAACCTGTATCGCCATCCGGCACCGGGAATACGTTCAATTCGTTGATATAATCTTTATTTCTCTCTAAGTTGTATGCGCCAGCAATAAATGCTTTCTGTAACAACTGGGCATCAATTACCTTTGTAGCCACTTTGTCTGTCCTCCTGATCTATGTTATTAATCTATCACACGAACGCCCTCAACAAAGATGTTGATTGCCTTCACCTTCATACCTGTCATCTCTTCGATGGAATACTGTACGGTACTGATCAGATTGTCACATACCGTCGAAATGCTGACACCATATGCCACAATAATGTGAAAATCAATAGACAGCTCATTGTTCTCACCGATGACTACATTGACACCCTTGCTGATACTGTCGCCCTTTAAAAGCTTCGCAATACCATCCTTCATGCTGATGGTTGCCATACCAACAATACCGAAGCACTCCAATGCAGCGTGTCCGGCATACTGGGCAATAACTTCATTCTCTATAATGATTTCACCGTTTTCATTCGATAAATAACCCTTCATGCGTTTACCTCCGTTTCCGTAATAAGCCAGACTGATTCCGGCTGTTTAAAGTCATATAGTGACATTATACCCTTTTTAACAGGATTTAGCAACTTTTACCTGCTATGCAATTCTATTTATTTGTCATCTCTGCGTATCAACGGACGGCATAAAAAAAACAGCATACTAATATGCTGTTTTTTTACCATCTGCTTAGGCTCTCTCAACCTTACCAGACTTCAAGCACTGTGTGCAAACATAAATCTTCTTAGGAGTACCGTTAACTACTGCCTTCACAGACTTGATGTTTGATTTCCACATTCTGTTTGATCTTCTATGAGAATGGCTCACATTGTTACCGAAATGAGCTCCTTTTTCACAAATACTACACTTTGCCACCGTTAGCACCTCCTTGACAAATATTAAGCCCTGCCTGCATATTTCTTCTTTGCGGGCTCACAACATAGACTATTTTACCAAATAACTTTTCAATATGCAAGAAAAATTTTCATATTTTTTGATTTTTTTTAAAATTTTTCTATTTCACCCTATTTTATCATAGATAACTGTATCCGATGCTTGTCCAGATCGACACTCATTACCGTCACATCCACGATATCTCCAACCGATACAACCTCCAGCGGATGCTTGATGTATTTGTCTGACATCCGGGAAATATGCACGAGTCCATCCTGATGCACACCGATATCGACAAACGCACCAAAGTCGATCACATTCCGCACCGTTCCTTTCAGCTCCATACCCGGTTTTAAATCTTTCATCTCCAGTACATCGCTTCGAAGGATCGGCTTTGGCATCTCCTCTCGCGGATCTCTGCCCGGCTTCTCCAGTTCCTTCACGATATCGACAAGCGTCGGTTCACCGATTCCAAGCTCTTCCGCAAGCTTCTTCGTATCCTTTGTTTTCTTGCTGATGCCTTTCATGCCGCCATGCTTGATATCATCCTCGGAAACACCGATTTTCTCCATCAAAGCCTTGGTTGCCTCGTAGCTTTCCGGATGAACGCTTGTCGCATCCAGTGCTTCGCTTCCGCCATGGATACGCAGGAAACCGGCACACTGCTCGTATGCCTTTGGTCCAAGCTTCGGCACCTTCAAAAGCTCCTTACGGTTCTTGAAGCTGCCATTTGTCTCGCGGTATGACACGATTGATTTTGCCAGTGTTTTATTGATACCGGACACATACGAAAGCAATGCCGGGCTGGCTGTATTCAAATCAATTCCGACTGAGTTTACACAATCTTCCACAACATTGTTAAGGGCATTGCCAAGATTCTTCTGGTTCATGTCATGCTGGTACTGTCCGACACCGATGGATTTCGGATCGATCTTCACTAGCTCTGCGAGCGGATCCTGAATTCTTCTTGCAATACTTGCCGCACTTCTCTGCCACTCATCGAAATCCGGGAATTCCTCGGTTGCTTCCTTGCTTGCAGAATAAATCGATGCGCCCGCCTCATCCGTGATGACATATTTTAAGTCCACGTTCAGTTCCTTCATCAGCTCGACGATCATCGCTTCCGACTCCCGGCTTGCGGTACCATTTCCGAGAGAAATAAGTGTCACATGATATTTTGCGATCAGCTTCTTCAACACCTGCTTCGCCGCATCATAGTTTTTCTGTCCCTTTGTCGGGTAGATAATGACGGTATCAAGCACTTTTCCGGTCTCATCGACAACTGCCAGCTTGCTTCCGTGTGCAAATCCCGGATCCCAGCCAAGTACAACCTGTCCGGAGATCGGCGGCTGCATCAAAAGCTGATGGAGGTTCTTGCCGAATACGCCGATGGCGCCCTCCTCTGCCTTCTCCGTCAGTTCATTCCGTATTTCACGCTCGATGGAAGGCGCGATCAGACGGTCATAACTGTCTGTAATTGCCTCATAGAGATAGCTTGCACTATCATGCTTCATATTTCCGATAATCTGCTTTACAAGCCAGAGTAAAATTTCCTGTCTTGGTGCCTCGATCTTCACTGTCAGAAATTTCTCTGCCTCGCCACGATTGATTGCTAAAATCCGGTGTCCAACCAGCTTTTTGATTGGCTCTGAGAAATCATAATACATCTCATAGACCGAATCTGCTTCCTCGTCCTTCGCCTTTGCTACAAGGCTTCCGCTCTCCTTTGTCATCGCACGAAGCTTCGTCCGGTAATCCGCATCATCCGCATACACTTCTGCGAGAATATCCTTGGCTCCGTCGATGGCATCCTGTACGCTTTCCACGCCTTTTTCTGCATCAACAAAAGCGGTTGCCTCTTCCTCGATCGTCCTTGTTGTTGCCTGTGCACGTAAGATCTCTGCAAGTGGTTCCAAGCCCTTCTCCTTGGCGATTGTCGCTCTTGTCCGACGCTTTGGACGGTATGGACGGTACAGATCCTCCAATGCTACCATCGTCATTACTGCTTCGATCTGTTTCTTTAATTCGTCTGTCAGCTTGCCCTGCTCCTCGATCGTTGCAAGTACGGACGCTTTCTTCTCCTCTAAGTTCCGCAGATACACAAGACGCTCAGACAGCGCACGTAACTGCTCATCATTTAAGGAGCCGGTCACTTCCTTCCGGTATCTTGCGATAAATGGAATCGTTGCACCCTCGTCGATCAGTTCAACCGACTTTTCTACCTGACCTTTTTTAATCTGCAATTCATCTGCGATTACCTGTAATATATCCATGTTGTCTCTCCTGTTATTCCTTATAAAATTCCGGGATGAAGCTTTCTTTTGCCACTTCCCCTTCCTGATAAAACGCCTGCTCCACGCCTAAGTTCACTGCATAATCAAGCAGTTTGCGGTACGATTTCCGGCGAACTTTATCTGCAAGCTCCGGGAACCTTACCCCGATATCACCAACCGGTGTGTACTGGCTCATCATACTGATATAGATCCGGTTTCCATACGTCTCGTAAAGATATCGTATAATCTTCTCTGCTTCTAACAGATGCTTTGGCAGTAACATATGCCGTACGATCACGCCACGTCTTATATACGCATCCTCCGCATCAAGGACAACCTCACCACACTGGCGCACCATCTCCGCAATCGCAGCCTTCGCCACCACCGGATAGTCCGGTGCGTGGGAATACTTCGCCGCCGTATCCACATCCATATATTTCATATCCGGCAGATAGACATCCACCAATCCATCTAACATACGCAGAGCTTCCACCCGGACATAACTGCTTGTGTTATAGATAAATGGCAGGGAAAATCCTTGGTCCTTCGCCTGTCGGATTGCCTGTGCCACCTGCGGGATAAAATGATCCGCAGTGACCAGATTGATATTCGCCGCGCCCTGTGCTTCTAAATCACGAAATATCTGCAAAAGCGCTTCCACTGTGATCTGCCTGCCGGTGCCGCCATCCGAGATTGCGTAATTCTGGCAATACACGCAGTGAAGCGGACACCCGGTGAAAAAAACCGCCCCGGAGCCTTTCTCTCCGGAAATACACGGTTCCTCCCACATATGCAGAGCAGCCCGTCCGATCCGCATGGCAGCGGTCTCTCCACAGACACCGATCTCGCCGTCCGCACGATTTTTCTTACAATCCCGCGGGCAAAGCGTACAGGCTGACTGCTCTGTATCTTCTATCTTATTCTTTCTCTGACTATTCTCTGTATTATCTATCATTTAACTCATGTTCCCTGTGAATTTCCTGTCTGTGCGGCCGTTCAATCGTGATATACCACTTCACCACAGACGTTCCGATGATCACCACATATCCGATCACGCTCAGGTAATCCGGGATCTGATCTAAGAACAGGAATCCCCATAATGCCGTAAAAAGCACAATAGAGAAATCATACACCGAGATTTCCCTTGCCGGTGCATACGAATACGCCTTCGTGATGAAGATCTGGCCTCCTGCAGCCGAGATTCCCGTACAGATCAGAAACAGCCATTGAAGCCCGCTCATCGGCTGATATTGGAACACGAAAAAAGGCAATGTCACTGCACAGGAAAAGGCGGAGAAGAACAATACGATAATCATACTATTTTCTCCGCGTTGTCCAAGCTTTCTGACAAACGTATACGCAAAACCGGCGCCAAATCCGCCGAGTGCCCCGATCAGAGCCGGCACTGTCTCCATGCTCATCGTCGGCTTCACAACAAGCAGCATTCCGACGAATGCTGCAATTACGGTCACCCAGTCCAGCTTACCCGCAACCTCCTTCAACACGAAGAACGAGCAGATAATCGCAAAAAACGGTGACAGCTTATTGAGCATGGAAGCATCTGATATAGAAATATGATCGACCGCATAAAAATTACAGATCAATCCACACGTACCACCGATGGCACGACAGAGCAGATACTTCAGATTTCCCTTTCCGATTCGAAATGGCTGATGTGCCTTCACCAGTGCAGCGATTGCGATAAGCATCGCAACCAGATTCCGGAAGAAGCATTTCTGCATCGTCGGCACATCTCCGGCTAGCCGGATAAATAAGCTCATAAGAGAAAAGCAGAATGCAGATAACAAAATACATACGATTCCCTTTTTACTTTTTTCCACGTCTCTCACTTCCTGCCTGATTTATCCTGTTTATTAACGACAATATACAATTTCGACGTCTTCGACTGCCTTCGCGATCAGAGGCTCAATCTTACCGACAAGTGCCTTCTCTGATTCTAAGATCTGCTCCATCTTCGGCTTTGTCACCGGATGCTGTGCTACAAATGTTGTACAGCAGTCTTCATATGGAAGAATGGACGTCTCATACGTTCCGATCTTCTCTGAGATATCAATGATCTCCTGCTTATCCATACCGATACATGGACGGAATACCGGAAGCTTATCGATTGCGCTGTCGATGACGAGCAGACTCTGTGTCGTCTGGCTCGATACCTGTCCGATACTCTCTCCGGTGATCAGGCACTGGCAGTCTTCTTTTAGTGCGATCTCCTGCGCGATCTGATACATGATCCGCTTCATGATGATCGTCAGTTCATCATGAGGACAATTGTCATAGATGGCAAGCTGCACATCGGTAAACGGCACCACATGAAGTTTGATCACACCTGAATACTTCGACACAATCTTCGCAAGATCGATAACCTTCGTCCGCGCCTGCTCGCTTGTAAATGGTGGCGCATGGAAATACACCGCTTCGATCTCCACACCACGCTTGGCAATCATATATGCCGCAACCGGACTGTCGATACCGCCGGAAAGAAGCGTCATACCCTTACCGTTCGTGCCGACCGGAAGTCCGCCCGGTCCCGGAATGATCTGGGAATAAATATAGGTGACATTTCGCACTTCCACGTTGATGAATACATCCGGTTTATGAATGTCGACCGTCATATCTGGATAGGCATCCAGAAGATCGGCTCCAAGATCACAGTTTAACTCCATCGAAGTCTTTGGAAATGTCTTATTATTTCTTCTTGCATTTACCTTGAATGTAAAATGCTTATCGTTATATTCTTCTGCCACATGCGCAACGACTGCCTTGGAGATTGCCTCGTAGCTCAACTCCTCCACAACCTTGACCGGGCACACACCGACGATACCGAAGATCGTTGTGAGTACCTTCATGACATCCTCGTAATCGTAATCCGAGAACGCCTCGACGAAAATACGTCCGTATTCCCGGCGTACCTCAAACTTGCCCAGTGGCTTTAAGCGTGCACGCATACGCTTGCACATAATTTCCTCGAAGACGTAACGATTCTTTCCTTTCGTTCCGATCTCCGCATATTTGATCAAAAACATCTTATACTGCATCGTAATCCTCATTTCCTACTACCATAGTTGTTTTATTTCCATCGTTTCACTATAACAGAAATAACGAGGAATAGCAATTATTTCTTCCGTGTATAGCGCCGCAGCATTGGAAGGGTTTCCTTTAATACTTCCACGCAATAATCCACTTCTTCCTTTGTGTTCCACTCACAGAAGCTGAACCGGAGTGTCGACTCCAACTGCTCCTGTGACAATCCGATTGCGGTCAGGACATGGCTTACCTGTGGTTTGTTCGATGAACAGGCAGAACCTGCTGATACATAGATACCCTTATCGCCGATCGCACGCATCAAAACGGCAGCGCGCACCCCTTCAAAGCTGATACTCGCGATATGCGGTGCCTCACCGGAATGGTCATAGACACCCTCGATCTTCGTTACCTCCGATACTAGATAATCCCGCACCTCGCGTACATGCTGCATCTTCGCCTCATGGTCGGTATAGATCATCTCTGCGGCAAGTCCCATGCCTGCGATTCCCGGTAGATTCTCCGTACCGGAACGCATGAAATTCTGCTGTCCACCTCCGTAAATGATCGGGCGGATCAACGTCTTGTCCTTGATATAGAGTGCTCCACTTCCCTTCGGTCCGTGAATCTTATGCCCGCTCACAGAGAGCAGATCCACGCCGAGCTGCTTCGGTGTGAATTTTAATTTGCCATATGCCTGTACCGCATCGACATGCACAAGTGTCTGCGGATTGTGCGCCTTTACCAGCTTTACAAGCGCCTCGATTGGCTGGATACTTCCGATCTCATTATTTACATACATGCAGCTGACTAATATCGTATCGTCACGCAACAGCTTCGAGAGGCTGTCTAAATCTACCTTTCCGTCAGAACCGACTTCCATGAAACTGATCTCGAAGCCTTCCTTCTGCAGGAACTCCACCGTGGAAAGCACTGACGCATGCTCGATCGGTGTCGTGATAATATGCTTGCCCGCACGGCGGTGTGCCAGTGCCGCTCCGATTAAAGCAAGGTTATTTGCCTCTGTGCCGCCGGATGTAAATACGATCTCCTTCGGCATACATTTAAGCGTCTTTGCGACCTGTTCTGTCGCGGTGCGCTCATAGTCTTTCGCCGTTAATCCCTTCTTGTGCTGGGACGATGGATTTCCATAATCCACGTCCAGCAGTGTCATCATCAGTTCCTTTACCTCTGGGAATACAGCTGTTGTTGCTGCATTATCAAAATAACATTCCATAACTTTTTTCCTTCTATCAATCTGTGCTGAACAAATTTCTAATTTTCTCTACTGCTCCATTTGGAACATCAAAATAGATAAAACTGCAAGCCCTGCAGTCTCTGTCCGCAAAATCCGGTTTCCTAATGTGATAATCTTCGCACCAGCTTCCTTTGCTACATCAATTTCTTCTTTTGCAAATCCACCTTCCGGTCCGATAAAAATTCCGATATTCGCGCCGTCTGGAAGGTTTGATGCCTGTGCAATTATCTCCCTTGCGTATGCAATTCCATCCGCACTCTCATACGGTACAATCAGCAGGTCAAACTTTCCTGCATATTGAAGTGCTTCACGAAATGACATAAATCCGGTGACTTCAGGAATTATACCTCGTCCGGACTGTTTCGCCGCAGACTCCGCAATCATCTGATAACGTTCTCTTTTTTTGTCTTTCTTCTTATCTTCAAGTTTCACGACAGTCCGTTTCATCATAACCGGAACAATCCCGGCTGCTCCAAGTTCTACCGCCTTCTGGATGATAAATTCCATTTTATCTGATTTTGGCATTCCCTGAAACAATGTGATATTACACGGAAGTTCTGCTGCATTCTGATTGATATCTACGATATTTGCATATACCTGCTCTTTGGATATCTCCGCGATCTCACACTCATACTCTTTTCCAGCACCATCACACACAGTAATGGTATCTCCGATTGTCAAACGCAATACATTTTTTATATGGTTCACATCTTCTCCCATAATCGTAATACCAGTCTGTGCATCCTGACATCCTTCCACATAAAACCTTGGCATAGCGAATATTTACCTCCTGCTTTTCTGCATGTCTCCTATCATACCTTATCTGATAACGTTTTGAAAGAATATTTTATATATTCTTACAGATCTGTTGTTTCCGTTATACAAATAGATTCATCTTCCTGTTTATTTAATTCACTTTTCTGCTCATTTATCTTTTTCTCCACCTGTACACAAAATGGACACACACTATGCTCCACTGTGTTATAGTAATGTTTTCCCTTTTCACATTTTATGATCATTTGTCTCACTCCCGCTTTCCACTATCCCAATCGAAATTCCTGTGATTCATCACACAGCCATACCCGGTTTCCGGTCTCCGCCTGTACCTTATTTCCTTTTCCAAGATAGGCACCTTCCACATAGACACCATTTTTTGAGCAGTCCTCCACTTCATAGGTGTCATCGTCAAGCCGTCTTACAATACAGTGTTCCCGGCTCACGTTGGATTTTTTCAGCACGATCTGACATTTTTCGGCATCTCTGCCAATCGTCAGACTTTCACCATCTTTCATGCGGTAGATGATTCCAAGCAACTCGCCCTTTGTTCCAATGATTGCGCCATTATTTTCCATGCTTTTCGCCAGACTCCGTGTGACTGTCGGATCTATATCCTCCTCTGCCACCTGTATCTTCTGCTTGAGCTGAAACTGCATCTGCACCGTTTTATAATATTTCCGGCTGATTGGAAGCGTATCCTCCCCGACAACGGCCTCATATCCATTGATTGCTGCAATCGCGGCCTTCCGTACAAGAAAGCTCTGATGGATACGCACAAATCCATGTTGTAACACCTTATGTTCAATATCCGCCAGCTTTCCATAAAATGGAATCACTTCGTTTTTTGTATGTAACAACAGCACTCTGGCGCGGCTTTCTATATAGCGGATTGTGGCAATCGGAATACTGCGCACAACCGACTCTGATTTCACAAGAATCGTACCAGTCTGCGCCCGTCGTTTCATATATTGCCGCAGACAGTCTGGAAGCTGTGTCTTCATATCTTCTTTTAAGACATATCCCTGTGCCTGCACATGATAGCCTTCATACACATGATCTGACTCATCTGTTACAAACAGCAGATCAACATCCAGATTTTTCTCCCGTATCTGCTTTGCCAGCTGTAACCCACTTGTATTTTTATATTTCATTTCCATTAGCAACAGATCAAACGGCACTGTACTTGCCTGTATCTCCTGTTCCAATGTCTCTGCTTCCGCATATTCAATATAGCTTAATTCTTCTTCCCGGAACAATGTGTCCGTCACAATCTGTCGGATTACCGTCCGGTCTTTCGTATTTTCATCACAGATTCCAATTCGCAACATCGTTTTGTCCTCACATAAAAAAAATCGAGTATTTACATACTCGATTTTTATTTTACCATGTTCTTTTATTTTTTCCAATATTCCTGATAAGCTTTTCTGACTTCTTTGTCGTATGTCCTGCCGATCGGGATTGTCTTTCCATTCTGTACTTCCAGCGTTTCCACACCTAAATAAGTGATATACGTCAAATTCACAACATATCCACCATGCACACGTATCATATTGTCTCCCAGCATTTTGCGGATGCCTGCCAATGACTTGTAACTGGTGTATTCCCGGAACCGCGTCACGATTTTAATGGTTCTTCCACACTTCTCGATATAAATAATATCCGGACGATTGATAAATACATGATGCCCGTCACAGATAATCTCCAGTGATTTCCGCGCCGTATCCTGCTTTACCATATTAACGGCTTTTTGCATTGCAAGCTCCATGACTTGATCTGCATCCTTTTGCCGGACAAAATAGCAATGATTGGTCTCATACACATCCTTGATTGCATTTTCATTCTCGGTCAGATAGATAATCTTACAAAATGGAAATGCTGCATTGATCTGCTTGGCAATCGTCACCCCCCGCAAGCCGCTCTCTGGATAATCCGTATTCATGATCAGGATTTCACAGTCAAATACCATATCTTCGATATCAATTTTTATTTCGTTTGGAGTATATGAATGAATTAAGAATCCTTGTTCCTCTGTATATGTTTCCTGTAATATTTCCTTTACTTTGTGCCGTATTTCATAACGGTCATCGCAAATTCCAATTTTCATCGTTTGTTCTCTTCCCCAGTCCCAAATATTCATTTTATAAATAGTATCATAAAAAATACCATCAAAACTGAATCCTGCTAATTTGGCTATATATTCGGTATAATTTACGTTTTATTTACAAATATGGATTGAACACATCTTAACAAAAGCGAGGAATCTCAAACAAAAAATGCAAATAATATACAAAAATTTGTAAAATTTGGTATATCTTACGCTTTTATGCAAACAGGAGCGCGAATTACATCGCGCTCCTGTTCAGATAAAATTCAATTGTCGCCTGAAACACCGATTTCTGTGTAGCAGGATCTTCGTAAGAAAAATATAGCTTGTACCTTCCATCCTCCAGCCCCGAAGTAAGCGGAATATACAATGTAAAGGAATCATCTGCAAAATGAAACTCTGGCGGATATAAAGTTGCATAGTCCCAGTAACCCGATGTATCATCCGCGTCATAGATTGCCCGGTATATTCCATAGTCGGAATCATATCGTTCAAAGGTATAGGAATAGGTCAAATCATCTGTCACCTGCGGCGAATCCCCCAGAATGCTGTCATAATACTTTAAGCAGAGTTTTACGCAGTCTCCCTCATATGCAACCGCCGCCAGACCATCTGCGGATTCCATCCTGTATCCCTGATTTCCATCCTTCATATATTCAAATGCATCAATACTGACGCGTTCCGTCTCCGAGGACGTGATATTCAGGATTGCATCGGATTTTTCCTGCTCGGCAAGCTCCTCCTTCGTTGGCACATGCATAACCATCGGATTGTCCGCCTGTGTCGTTTTCTCCGCCTCTGTTGCTGCCTGTTCAGCGTCCGTGGAAGTCTGTGCATCCGCCATCGTTGCTGTCTGCGCCTCTGTCGATGCTGCATTCATTTCTGTTGCTGTTGCCGTCCCTGCCTTCTTCGCTACACGCCCCGCCATCCAGATTCCTGTCACTACAAGCATAATTACGATACAGAAAGCTACACCAATCAGAAAGCCCCGTTTCTTCGGCAAATCCCGCTTTGAAATCCGGGATGCTGGGATCACATACGGCTCCATCTGCGCATTCTGCCCCTCTCCGGCAAGCAGCGCCTCCCGCATTGCCTCCACCGTCTGGTAGCGGTCCTCAATCTTTACTGACATCGCACGCATGATCACCTGCGACATTGCACGCGGGATCTCCGGGTTCACCTCACAGACTGGCTTTATCGTATCCTCCAGTACACGTCCAAACGATTCCTCCGGCTTCTCTCCGGTCGCCGCAAAATAAAGTGTCGCACCAAGCGCGTAGATGTCTGTCCACGGTCCCTGTTTATCCTTTTTTGCATACTGCTCTGGCGGTGCATATCCCGGTTTTAAGACAACCGACATCGTCTGTTCCCCATCGAGATACACCTGCTTTGCCGCGCCGAAATCGATCAGCTTGACGGTCAGATCCTCACAGATAAAAATATTCTCCGGACTGATATCTCGGTGAATCATGCCCGCCTTGTGAACAACTGCAAGTGCGTCCAACACCGACAGACAGATATGGAGGATATGATCCGTATCCAGCCGTCCTCCATGCTCCCGAATGTATTGTTTCAGCGTACAGCCATGCAGATACTCCATGACCATATAGGCAGTATCATTTTCCTCCAGATAATCATAGATGCTTACAATATTGGGCTCCGACTGAAACCGCGCCACATCCTGCGCTTCTTTTAAAAAGCGAATTCTTCCCCGATGGTATTCCCGCTGCTCCTGTCCAACCGGCACACAGACCTTCGACGAATCTGCGCTCCGCGTCGCAATCCCGGACGGATAATACTCCTTGATTGCAACATACGACTGTAAGAGCGGATCCCATGCACGGTATGTGATTCCGAATCCACCTGCCCCGATCACCTCTTCAATTTTATATCGCTCTTTTAAAATAACACCCGGCTTTAAACACCGGGTGTTACTCATACTGCGATTTGACGGACTTTCAATCATTCCGCGTTCTCCCCATTTGTCGCAAATTATTTCTTTCTTCCGATCACGGATACCCAATCATTCATATGCACAACATCGATGACTTCAAATCCATTCGCCTTCATCGCATCTGTAACATCGTTTTCTTTCACATCCAGAATTCCAGATGTAATAAAATATCCATCGTCCTTCAAATATGGGCCGATTACCGCAGAGAGCGGCACGATCACGTCTGCCAGAATATTGGCAACAACGATATCATACTGTCTGTCTACATCAAGGTGCTGTGTCTCCTTGATCGTCGAACGGTCAAGCTGGAAGGTTGTTCCCTTTCCAATGTAATTATCTGCAAGCAGATTGCCACACGAGAACTTGATCTTATCCTCGCCCATATGATTGAGTTTCGCATTTTCCTCACTTGCCCGCACAGCCAGCTCATCAATATCCATGCCATGTACAAAGCCTGCTCCAAGCCTTGATGCGATCATGGATAAGATACCACTTCCACAGCCGACATCAAACACCATATCGCCCGGCTTTAAATATTTCTTTAACTGTCCGATACAAAGTTTCGTCGTCTCATGCGATCCGGTACCAAATGCAATCCCCGGATCGATCTCGATCACGATGTCATCTGGCTTCGCATCTTCCACCGTCTCCCATGTTGGTTTGATGACAATATCATCATAGAGACGGATCGGATGGAAGAACTGCTTCCAGTTGTTCATCCAGTCTTTGTCCTCTGTATTCGAGAGTGTTATATTCTTGCTGCCTACCGGTATAAACGCTTCAAGGCGGGTAAGCTCTGCAGCTATATCCGCCCTTAACGTTTCTATATTGAAAGAGTCATCTATGTAGCAGGAAACCTTTGCCGTTCCATCATCCACGCCATCAACCAGCGGGATATCCACAAACATAGCAGCCTTATCTTCCTCGGTAAGTGGCACATGATCTTCTATCATCACACCTTCCACACCCTTTTCATCCAAGAATGCAGAGATGAGATCAACAGCTTCCACCGTTGTATCGATGGTCAGTTTTGTCCACATCATTTTACCTTACCTATAATCCTTTTTTGAACCCTTTCTTTCTCTTATGATCGCCAAAAATCGAAGAACCAGACGATGCCGCATCCGTAGAGGAACGTGCATTTACTGTTGTATTTGCATACTGGTTCAAAATCGATTTCTGCTCTTCTGTCAGCTTATCTGGTACCTGAACAACCAGTGTGATGTAATGATCGCCTCGTACTGTCTTGTTACGAAGTGTCGGAACACCCTTGCCCTTCAGTTTTACCTTTGTATCGGTCTGTGTACCTGGCTTAATCTCCAGTTCATAAGGTCCATCAATCGTTGTAACTGTGATCTTGCCTCCCAGCGCTGCCTGTGTAAATGTAATCGGCTCAGAAGAGTAAAGATCATACTCCTGTCTCTGGAATCTAGGATCCCGGTCAACAAGCACGGTTACAAGCAGGTCTCCACGTTCACCGCCGTTGATACCCGGCTCGCCCTTTGCACGAATACGGATACTCTGACCATTGTCAATACCTGCCGGAATAGCGACCTGAATCTTCTTCTTACTCTTTACATAACCAGAACCTGCACAGTTGCTGCACTTATACTTGATAATCTTTCCGGAACCGCCACAATCCGGACATACGGATACGGTTCTTGCCATACCGAACAATGACTGCTGGGTATAGACAACCTGACCTTTTCCGGCACATTTGCTACAAGTCTCCGGCTGATGTCCCGGCTGCGCTCCTGTACCATGACAGACCGTACATTCATCCTTGAGCGGAAGCTCCAGCTCTGTCTGTGTACCAAATACAGCGTCTGTAAAACTTACACGCACTGTTGTCTTGATATTTGCACCCTTAACCGGACCATTGGACTGTCTCTGACGGCTGCCGCCACCGAACATATCTCCGAAGATATCTCCGAAGATATCTCCCATATCTGAGAAGTCAAATCCACCGAAGCCGCCCGGACCACCGCCCTGCTCGAATGCAGCATGACCATACTGGTCATACTTTGCACGCTTCTCAGGATCGGACAGTACAGCATATGCCTCTGCAGCCTCTTTGAACTTTTCTTCCGCTTCTTTGTCTCCCGGGTTTGTGTCCGGGTGATATTTCTTCGCTACCTTACGGTAAGCTTTTTTCAAATCCGCCTCGGAGACACCTTTTGTGACTCCGAGAACTTCATAATAATCTCTTTTATCAGACATCTGCACTCACCCTTATTATTCGTAATCTGCTTTTATCAACTTGCTCCCCGTCTTAACGCTTAGACTTCCTTGTAGTCTCCATCAACTACATCGTCTGAATAATCTGGTGTGCCTGTGCCTGTACCAGCGTTTGCTCCAGGACCGTTCTGCTCATAGAGCTTTGAGAACAATTCCTGTGCGCTGTTCATCAGTGTTTCCTTACCAGCCTTGATCTTCTCTACATCGTAGTCTGTCATGGCATCCGGATCTGTGCTCTCGATGATATCCTTCAAAGCATTCAGATCAGCCTCTACCTTTGTCTTATCTGTTGCAGAAAGCTTATCTCCTACATCGGAAAGTGCTCTCTCTGTCTGGAATACCATAGCATCGGCATCATTACGAACCTCGATTGCTTCCTTACGCTTCTTATCCTGTGCCTCGTACTCAGCAGCTTCCTTAACAGCTCTATCGATATCCTCATCAGAAAGGGATGTTCCGGATGTGATTGTGATATGCTGCTCACGACCTGTACCAAGATCCTTTGCAGATACATTTACAATACCGTTTGCATCGATATCGAATGTAACCTCGATCTGTGGAACACCACGTCTTGCAGGAGCGATACCATCCAGTCTGAAACGTCCAAGGCTCTTGTTATCTCTTGCGAACTCACGCTCACCCTGTACGATGTTGATATCAACGGCATCCTGATTATCCTGAGCTGTTGAGAAGATCTGGCTCTTGTTTGTAGGAATGGTTGTATTTCTCTCGATCAGGTGTGTAGCGATACCACCCATTGTCTCGATAGAAAGTGTAAGTGGTGTAACATCCAGCAGAAGGATTTCGCCGGCACCTGCATCACCTGCAAGCTTACCACCCTGAATAGAAGCACCGATTGCAACACACTCATCCGGGTTGATACCCTTGAACGGATCCTTGCCTGTCAGCTTCTTAACCATATCCTGAACAGCGATGATACGTGTAGAACCACCGACCAGAAGTACCTTATCAAGCTCTGCTGCTGTCAGATCTGCATCCTTCAATGCTGTCTGTACAGGAACTCTTGTCTTATCTACCAGATGTGCTGTCAGCTCATCAAACTTTGCACGTGTCAGATCCATATCAAAGTGCTTTGGACCATCCTGGGTAGCTGTGATGAATGGAAGGTTGATGTTTGTTGTTGTAGCGGATGAAAGCTCTTTCTTTGCCTTCTCTGCTGCTTCCTTCAATCTCTGCATAGCCATCTTATCTGTTGAAAGGTCTACGCCCTCAGCCTTCTTGAACTCTTCGAGCATATACTGTGTAATTGCGTTATCGAAATCATCACCACCAAGCTTGTTATCACCGGCTGTAGCAAGAACCTCGATGACACCGTCGCCAATCTCAATGATAGATACATCAAATGTACCACCACCAAGGTCGTATACCATGATCTTCTGTTCTTCTTCGTTATCCAGACCATAAGAAAGAGCTGCTGCTGTAGGCTCGTTGATGATACGCTTTACATCAAGACCTGCGATCTTACCTGCATCCTTTGTTGCCTGTCTCTGTGCATCTGTGAAGTATGCAGGAACTGTGATAACTGCTTCTGTAACCGGCTCACCGATATAGCTCTCGGCATCTCTCTTCAGCTTAGAAAGAATCATAGCTGAAATCTCCTGTGGAGAATACTTCTTACCATCGATGTCTACCTTGTAATCGCTACCCATATGTCTCTTGATAGAAGCGATTGTCTTATCTGCGTTTGTAACTGCCTGACGCTTTGCTGCATCACCAACGACACGCTCGCCGGTCTTTGTAAATGCAACAACTGAAGGAGTTGTTCTTGAACCCTCAGCGTTTGTGATAACGACTGGCTTACCACCTTCCATAACAGCTACACATGAATTTGTTGTACCTAAGTCAATACCAATAATCTTACCCATAATATTTTTCCTCCTAATTATTATCCTTTAAAATATACTAAATGATTTATTGTAAAAGGTTAATTTGCAACCTTTACCATGCTGTATCGTAATACCTGATCCTTATACATATAGCCTTTCTGCATCTCTTCGGCTACGACATTCTCTCCGAAATTTTCATCCTCCACATGTGTTACCGCATTGTGGTAATCCGGATCAAATGGCTTGCCTTCTGCATCCATCGGCTTTACGCCAAGTCCCTCAAGTGATACCATGAGCTGCCGGTAGATTTTATCGACACCCTGTTCAAATGCCCGGTCCATATCCTCTTCCGGAATACTGGAAAGTGCACGTTCCAAGTTGTCAACAACCGGAAGCAGCTTCTCTAAAACTTCCTTGGCTCCGATATCATACATCTTCTTGGATTCCTTCTCGTTACGCTGGCGCATATTCTCAAACTCTGCCAGCAGACGCTTATACTTTTCTTCGTTTCCGGCTGCCAGCTCCTTCGCTTTCTCAAGTTCCAGCTGAAGGGCCTTGCTGCCTCTGCGGTTTCCCTTGGATACCGGCTTCGGCTTTGCAGCTTCCACTTCTTCTTTCTTGTCTGCCGGAACAGTTTCTTCCTCGTTCACCTTCACGTCGGTTCCTTCTGTTACCGGAGCATCATCCACAGCCTTTACTTCCTCGACTGTCTCCGCTTCTTTATTTGCATTTACATTTGTCTTATTGGCCATTCTCATTCACCCCTTCGCCTTTCTTGAATATCTCATCGAGTTCAATTGTCAGATTCTTCAGTGTGCTGACAACCTTCTTATAATCCATTCTCTTCGGTCCCAATATTCCAATCGTTCCCTTTGCGCCTTCCGGCATCTGGTAGGTCGCTGTAACAAGAGAGCAATCTTTCAGGCTTGGTGTCTCATCTCCAATATATACCTGAATTCCGGATTCGTTTGTCTTTCCGGTCGTCTCTTCCAGCAAATGTGATACTTCATTTTTATCTTCCAGCTTTTCAAGCAGCTCACTCGTCTTGGAGATATCTCCAAGCTCCGGATACTTCAAAATGTTTGTCGCACCGCTGGTATAAACCTCAAGTTCCTGTGCCTCATGTATCGCTTCCACAATTCCCTGAAAGATCTGGTCTAATATCTCGCCATACCCTCCGGATTGCTTCTTCATCGCCTGAATCATCTCTAAATTGATGTCTTCTAAGCTTGCACCCTGTAAGAAGGTATTCAATAAGATATTAAATTTCAGAACATCTTCATTATCAAGGCTTACATTGATGTGAATCATCTGATTCTTAATAATGTTACCCTCAACCACTATGACGGCAAGAAGTGTTTTTTCATCAACAAGGGAAAGCTGGATAAACTTGACTGTTTTCTCATAATTTGGTGCTGTTACCATCGTTGCATAATTGGTATTGTACGCCAGTACCTTTGCAACCTGCTTTAAGAGCACCTCCATGCGATCCACCCGCTCTAACAGTGTGTCACGCTCCTGCTTTGCAACCTCAGCAAACTCTTCCTTTTCATCCATCAGCTGATCGACATAGAACCGGTATCCGGCATCTGTCGGAATCCGTCCTGCCGATGTATGCGGCTGAATAATGTATCCCATTTCCTCCAGATCTGCCATCTCGTTACGAATCGTAGCGGAACTTAAATTCAGATCCGTGTACTTTGAGATTGTTCTGGAACCTACCGGTTCCCCAGTCTCTAGGTAATTGGAAATAATGGCTTTCAGGATTTTTACCTTACGCTCATCTAATTCCATCTTATCACCTCTTTTATTTATTAGCACTCATATCTATCGAGTGCTAACCCTATTGGTAGACTACCACTACATATAGTAAATGTCAAGGAAAATTATCATAATTTTGTGAAAAAATTGTGTATTTCCATGTATAAGAAAAGAGTGCGGAAAACCGCACTCTTTAGGGGAGAAAAATCACGGATGATTGTAAATTTTATTTGTTATTTGCGTTTGGATTTTCCATCAATGTAACATCGACGGTTTTCTCCACATACGCATCGTCTTTCAGGTATTCATATGTGATTGGCACTGTCTCACCAACTGCATAATAATTCAGCTTTTCTGTCAGTTCCTCAGCACTGCTGATGGATTGTCCATCAATCTTTGTAATCACATAATTTGCTTTGATACCTGCCTTCTCAGCGGCACTCTTGCTTGCAACATCTGTGACAAGCACGCCCTCTGGAATACCATATGCTTCTGACACATCGGAAGATACGGTTGCACAGGAGATTCCAAGATAACCTTTCTCGCTCTCGTCAACCTTTTCACGTGTCTGACGGTTCATCAGATCATCCAGACGATCCTGTACGGCTGTAATTGGAATTGCATATCCCATACCTTCAACCGTTGTATCGGAATACTTCGAAGAGTTAATACCAATAACTTCGCCCTTCATATTCAGAAGTGCGCCGCCACTGTTACCAGGGTTAATGGCTGCATCGGTCTGAATGAGCGGTGTTGTATTCGTGCTGTTTGTACGATCCTTTGCACTGACAATACCGGTTGTAACGGATTGTCCATAGCCAAGTGCATTACCGATGGCTACGACCTGTTCACCGACCTTCAGGGAATCCGAATCACCAATCGTGGCGATCTTGATCTGATTCATCGTGGATTCCTTTATATCACTGAGCTTTACAACAACGATTGCAAGGTCCGTGTCGCTATCGGTACTCTTTACCTGTGCCTCGTAGCTCTCACCATCTGCAAACGTTACATTTACGGTTGTGGCATCACTGACAACATGGTTGTTTGTCACCATCAAAAGCTCGCTGTCATTCTCACCGATGATAATACCGGAGCCGGAGCCTTCTGCCTCATACTGCTGTGTATAACCAAACATACCCTGCTGCTCCACGATTGCCGAGATGTTAATGGCAACAACGCTTGGCATAACATTTTCTGCGATTGTGGAAACATCCATGCCATTTCCAACCGAAGCGGTTGATGTCAGGCTCAAAGACTGGGTTGTCGCTGCCGATGTTGTGGAAGCGACCTCTGTCGTTGTGTTTGTAAGTGCATCAAGCTTCTTGATCTGGTTTCCCGCGATTCCGTAGAATGCACCACCTGCAACACCACCAAATACGGCTGCACTTGCAACAACTGCCACGCCCTTCTTCCAGAAGGTACGCTTGTTATGTGGCGTCTTCGGTGATTTTGCTTTCTTGACTCTCTGTTTCTTTGCTTTCTTTACCTTTGCCTTTGGCTGTTCTGCGTCTGCATTCTGGAAACCATTCTGATAATAATTGTTCTGTCCATAATTATATGCATTCTGATTCGGCTGCTGGTAATTGTTATTATAATAATGCTCGGTACCCTGGCTCATCTGCTGGGCACGTTCTGCCATCGCCTGCATATATTCCTGTGTACGCATATCACCGTAGTAAGTACTTCCATACTGCTGTGCCTGTGTATAGGCATCCTCCTGTCTATGCTCTGCATTCTGTTCTGTTTGCTGTTCAGTACGCTTCAAATTATCCGTATTACCATCTCCGGTGTCATACGGTGTCTCCGCATGTGGTGTCTGATCCACATGTTCATTTTCTCTGTTATTCTCAAATTCATCCATCATATCAATTCCTCCATTCGACATAAGTTTTATTACTTATCTTTGTTATGGCTTAATCATAACCCCAAGCTATGGTTAAATTTTGAAGAAAATGTCAAGAAAATGTGAATTCCATTTATGGTGCCTGCAAACCTTGTTTTAGCATTTGCAGATTTTCTTCCATATAAGACAGGTATGTGCATCCTTTTTCTATGTCGTCCTTCGTCACGGACTGCATGGACGACAGATGCAGAATTTTGGGTTGCATCTCTGCGGATTCCGCAATCGTATTCGCGAGGCTGTCGGTACCATTGTCCACCACATAGATGGCTTGCAACTTGTACTCCTGCAGCTTCTCCGCCAGATAGGTAACTGTATGCACACTTGCCTCCACATCTGCAGAACAGCCCGAATATGCGGCAAAGTAATGAATATCATAATCCTCTGCCAGATACAGGAACGGGAACCGGTCGCCGACCAAGATCGTCGTCTGTGTGGCTGCGTCCCGCATCGTCTGATAGTCATCATCTAACGCTTCCAGCTTTCCAGTATATGTTTTAGCGTTTGCCACATACTGTTTTGCATTGTCAGAATCCAGTTCCGTAATAGCATCTGCTAACGTCTCGGTGCAGACGATTGCATTTTTCAGGGATAACCACACGTGCTCATCGTAATGGTCATCCTCTGCAGCATTCTGTCCATCCGTATTGTCTGCTTCGCCCTCTGCATGGTCTGCCGGTTCTGCTTCATGGTCATGGTCTTCATCGTCATGATCGTGATGATGGTGTTCTTCCACACCCTCTAACTCCACTTCATTTAACGCGCGGTTACCAACCAGATCTAACAGACTGATTGCAACAATATTTTCATTTCCGGACTCCACAAGCGCATCGCTCACCCATGTATCGCTCTCGCCACCGACATAGACTAACATCCGGCAATTCGCGATCTTCATGATATCCTGTGCGCTTGGCTGGTAGCTGTGTAAGTCCACACCGTTATCGACCAGCATCCGGCATGTAAATGTATCTGTGTCTCCAAGGATTTCCCGCACCCAGTCATACGCTGCAAAGGTCGTACATAGGATCACATTTTCGTCTTTGTCCGCCATTTGCACCGGCTTGGCACACCCGGAAAGCAGGGACAGACAAAGAACAAGAGCAATCCCGATTGATTTTAAATGTCTGTGCTTCATCATCGCCACCTCTACTCTCTGTGCAGTGCGATTCCGATGATGCTGAATATCACAAATAATACGATGTCAATCGCTACGATCGTCGCACTGACCGGTGTCGATGCCGCAATGGAAATGAGGATTCCCACGCCAGAGGATACCACACCATACACAGCAGAACAGATAAACACACTCTTATAATTCTTAAATACACGCATTGCGGAAAGTGCCGGGAATATGATCAGCGCCGATACCAGAAGTGATCCGACGATATTCATCGCAACTACGATCACAACGGCTGTGACTACCGCCATCAGCACATTGTAGGCGCCCGTATGAATACCGGTTGCGCGTGCAAAATTCTCATCAAATGTCACCGAGAAGATCTTGTGATAGTACAAGATGTAGAACACAAGTACCAACAGCGACATAATCAGGCAGATCCACACATCTGTATTCGATAATGTGAGTATGGATGCCGCGCCAAACAGTGTCGAGCACACATCCCCGGATACATTCTGCGATGTTCCGGATACATTCATGATCAGATATCCAAATGCCAGCGATCCAACGGAAAGCATCGCAATCACGGCATCTCCGTTGATCTTCGCATTCTGTCCAGTCTTCAGCATCAGGATTGCTGCCACAACCGTGATCGGCAATATTATAAGTGTATTGTTCGTCATCCGCAGCACCATCGCGATTGCCATCGCAGCAAATGCCACATGGGACAGTCCGTCTCCAATATAAGAAAAGCGTTTTAACACAAGTGTCACGCCAAGCATGGATGCACAAAAGGCAACCAGCACACCAGCAACTAAGATCCGACGGACAAATGGATATTGCAGGTATTCAACTAATGTATTCCACATATCTATACTCCTTCTTCTCTTGTCGCTGCGTAATCCGCATACTGTCTGCCGATTGCGCTCTTCAAATACGCTTCCTTGGAATCGAAAAACTCTGGTTTATCACTCACATGCAGCACCTTGTTCGCATATTGTGCGGCTGCCTGTGTATCGTGCGATACCATAATGATCGTGATACCTTCCCGGTTCAGCTTCTGGATCAGCTCATACATCTCGGCTGTCACACGTGGATCCAATCCCGCTACCGGCTCATCAAGCAACAAGAGCTTCGAGGTTGCACAGAGTGCCCGCGCAAGCAACACTCGCTGCTGCTGTCCACCGGACAGATCGCGGTAGCATTTCTTCATGAATGGTTCAATCTCCAGCCGTTTCATGTTCTTCTGTGCGATTTTCCGCTCCTCTTTGTTATAGAATGGACGCATGCCACGTTTCGACAAGAACCCTGACAAAACGATTTCCTGCACGGATGCAGGAAAATCGCGTTGTGTCACAGTCTGCTGTGGCAGATATCCAATTTCATTTGCTTTCAAATCTTCGCCTCTGACAAACATTCCCTGCATAGGACTTTTCAGTCCCAGAATCGCTTTCATCAGAGTACTTTTCCCGGAACCGTTTTCTCCAAGGATGCAGAGATAATCTCCTTGTTCGAGACGGAAATTCAGATGTTCAACCACTGGTTTTCCTTCGTATCCAAGGGATACATCTTCACATGATAGAACCATCGCGGTTCCTCCTTTCTAATTCTCCTTAATTAGTTGAAATATACAAGTTCTTCTTCGGCTGGTTTGGCCGGTTCGATCTTCGTGGCACGGATCACAGGTCCTTCGCCCTCAAACTCCGGATAAAATTCTTTGTCAATGGTTCCCGTAACTGTTACCCACTGTCTGTCCTTCAGATGCTTTGTCAGATCGGAATAGCACTTAAATCCAATAAATGCGACATCTTCGGCACAGCAGGTCATCGCAAATCTACCCGGTACAAATTCATTTGCCTTGTAGTTCTTCGGCTTGTGTACCATCGCCTTGAATGTGATCTGCTTCCCGACATATTTGTCTGGATTGTCGCAGGCATCGATATAGAAGATACCGTAATCTTCATCTTCGAGTGTGATGCTTGGCTTATCGATCTCATATGGCAGATCTAACTCCTCATCACCGACATCGGCTGCACCATCCTTGTTCTCGAAGATCACCTGCGCACGACGATTTACCGCACGAATGCTCCGGCGGTACTCCGCACGCTTTGTATTCTCATCGCATCGGTTGAAGATGATCATATCTGCGCTCGATAACTGTTCCATCATCATCGCTTTCATATTTGCTACATATACATCAAAGGTGGATGCATCGACAAATGTGATTACCTGTACGATTGTCCAGCCCTTTGGCACGCGGATGGAAAACAGCTTATCCATCTTCCATGTACCGTTATACTCGATCATCACACGGGTCGGCTTATACTTATCCTGCAGGTCAAGCAGATATTCGGTATTTAAGTTGGATTCCTCCAGATATTCCATGAAGATATTCTGACTCTTCAGATACTCCTCATCGTACTCCTCGATTCCCTCTTCGCAGACAAGCAGAAGGGTCGGTTCGCCTTCTGTAAATCCACGGTCAATCAGAGTTTCGTTCGCAAAGGTTGTCTTTCCGCTTTCCAGAAAGCCCATAAACATATATACCGGAATCTCTTCTACTTCCTTTGTTGGTCCCATACTCTATTTCCTTTCTTCTCTATCCTTTACGCAAAGTGCCGGGATTATGCAACCCCGAACAACTCTGCCAGCTTATCTTCCTTCAGATTGCTTCCGATGACACAAAGCTTACCTGTGTAATCAGCTGCGCCCTTACGGATCTCATATTCGCCCGGTGTCAGGTCGAAGTGAATCCACTCGCCGTCCGTATTTGGAACAATACCCTTGGCACGCAGAATGATACCATATTCGTCTGCGTTGTCAGCCAGTGTCTTCAGGATCTGTTCCATATCGGCATCTGCAAACTTCTTAGCAGTCTCCTTGCCCCAGCTTGTAAATACCTCATCTGCATGATGATCATGATGGTGGTCATGGTCGTGGCAGCCACATGTACATCCAGGTCCATGCTCGTGATGGTCGTGATCATGATGATGCTCGTGTTCCTCATGCTCGTGCTCGTGATGATGCTCGTGATCATGATGATGTTCATGCTCCTCATGATCGTGATCGTGGTCATGGTGATGATGCTCTTCCTCATGCTTTCTTGCAATCTCAACTGCCTCTTTGATCAGCTTATCGAGCGTATTTGCATGTTCCATCGCATCCAAGATTACCTTACCGTCGATGTCATCCCAAGGTGTTGTGATAATGGCTGCATCCTTGTTATGCTCACGCAGCATAGCAACTGTATCGTTTACCTTCTTCTCCGGTACATTCTGTGTACGGGAAAGTACAATCGTTCCAGCACTTTCTACCTGGTTGTTGAAGAACTCACCGAAGTTCTTCATATACATCTTGCACTTTGCCACATCAACAACGGTTGTTGCACTGTTGATTACAACATCCGCATCCTGCTTTGCATCTTCAACTGCCTTCATAACATCTGACAGCTTACCAACACCGGATGGCTCGATGATTACACGATCTGGTGCATAATCCACGATTACCTTCTTCAATGCTGTACCAAAATCTCCAACAAGGGAACAGCAGATACAACCGGAATTCATCTCTGTGACTTCCACACCTGCATCCTTCATGAAACCGCCATCAATACCGATCTCACCAAATTCATTCTCGATCAATACAAGCTTCTCACCCTGATATGCCTCGGCAATCAGTTTCTTAATCAATGTTGTCTTGCCTGCACCTAAAAATCCTGAAAGAATATCAATCTTTGTCATCTCTATTGCCTCCTAAAAATTATTTCTATTTTTGTCAACTTTATATAATAGCACATTTCTATTATTTTTTCCATATGCTATACATCCTTATTCTTCAAAGTCACTTCCATCTGGTCAAACGGAATCTCGATTCCCTGCGCATCAAATGCATATTTGATTGCTTCCTGTATCTCCCATTTTGCCTTCCAGTAGTTCTCTGTCGCAACCATACAGCGGACACCCATCTTGATGCTGCTGTCCCCGAAGGAATCCACGAACACATCGACTTCCTTCGTCTTATCATAATACTGGTTCTCCGTCACAACCTGATACAGCGTATCCTTCACCTTTTTCAGATCAGAATCATACGCAACGCCGATTGAGATATCCAGTTTTCTTATTCCTGCTGCTGTCACATTGACAAGCGAATGGGATGTAATGTTTCCGTTCGGAATCACAATGATCCGGTTATCGTATGTCTGCAGCTTCGTGTAGAAAATGTCGATCGACACGACCGTACCTTCACACTGCTTGTCGTTCTCAATGATATAATCCCCGACACGGAACGGCTTGAGTATCAGGATCAGCACACCGCCTGCGAAGTTTGCCAGACTACCCTGTAGCGCAAGACCGATTGCTAAACTGGCAGTACCAAGAATCGTAACTAACGATGTCACCTGAAATCCGACAATAGATGCAGCCGTGATAAATACGATAGCATAAAAAGTGAATTTAATCAGCGATAACAGAAAAGATGCAACACTTTCCTCCATGTTTGATTTCTTGAAGGATTTGCGTATCATCTTCACGATCAGCTTCGACAGCTTCATGCCGATATACATACATATAATTGCAAGTACTAACTGAAACCCTTTATTTAACGCCCAGTCTCCAAGCTTGCTCAGATACTCTTCGATCTTGGACGATTCAATGTCTTTGATGTCTTCCAATCAAGTCCCTCCTTTTTATGTTCATATAAGTAAATATTCATTTATCCATAAAACTTCACAGGCTGCCCTTCTCACGAAGGGCAGCCCGTTTCATCTTAATTATTTGCCAATTTTCTTCTTGAATACGCTGATCGAAAGTGGTGGTACTGTAACGGAGATATAATGTTCCTGTCCGTCACACTCTGCTTTCTTCGCCTGTTTCACTGTCTTGTTATTTCTGCCCTCGCCACCATAACGGTTGTTATCGCTGGAGAAAATCTCCTGCCATCTTCCGCCGGATGGAGTAGCAAGCTTGTATGCTTTGTGTTCCATCGGTGTGAAGTTACAGATGATCAAAAGCGTATCGCTCTCCTTCTTACCTTTTCTAACATAAGAAAGAAGGCTTGTATTTGCACTATTACAGTTGATCCATGTGAATCCTTCCGGTGAAGAATCAAGCTCATACAATGCAGGTTCCGTCTTGTAAAGTTCATTCAACTCTTTAACGTACCCCTGCATAAATACATGTGCATCAAACTCGAACAGTGACCAGTCTACTTCCGCATTCTCGTTGAATTCCGTAAACTGCGCAATCTCCTGTCCCATGAACAAAAGCTTCTTGCCCGGATGCGTCATCATATACCCATATGCCACACGCAGATTCGAGAATTTGTCTTCGTATCCGCCCGGCATCTTCGCAATCATAGATCCTTTCTCATGAACAACCTCGTCATGGGAAAGTACGAGAATAAATTTCTCGCTGTATGCATATACCATACTGAACGTCAGATCGTTGTGATGATATTTGCGGTACAACGGATCAAGCTTCATATAGTTCAGGAAATCATTCATCCATCCCATATTCCACTTGTAATCAAATCCAAGTCCGCCAGCCTCAACCGGATGCGTCATCATCGGCCATGCGGTTGACTCCTCCGCAATCATGATAACTCCCTTGTGCAGTTCATGCATCTTGCTGTTTAATTCCTTAATGAAATCAATCGCTTCGAGATTCTCATTGCCACCATAGATGTTCGGCAGCCACTCACCATCGCCACGTCCATAATCCAGATACAACATGGATGCGACCGCGTCAATCCGGATACCATCAATATGATATTTCTCCGCCCAGTAAAGAGCATTCGCAACTAAGAAATTCCGGACTTCATTGCGTCCGTAATTGTATATATATGTCCCCCAGTGTGGATGTTCCCCACGCTTAGGGTCCTCATGCTCATAAAGTGCTGTGCCATCAAATCTGCCAAGTCCATGCTCATCCTTCGGAAAATGTGCCGGAACCCAGTCTAAGATCACGCCGATTCCCTTGCTATGCAGATAATCAACAAAATACATAAAATCTGCCGGTGAACCATAACGGGAGGTCGGTGCATAATATCCGGTTACCTGATAGCCCCAGGACGGATCATACGGATGCTCCATGATTGGCATCAACTCGACATAATTATAATTCATCATCAACAGATAATCTGCAAGCAGGCTCGCAATATCGCGATAATTGAAAAACTCTCTGCCATCGGTCGGACGCTTCCAGGAACCAAGATGCATCTCATAGATTGCCATCGGCTGTGCGTCTGTATCTTTCGTCTCCCGCTTCTCCATCCATGCGGTATCTTTCCACTTATAGGAAATATCCACGATACGGGATGCATTTGCCGGACGGACCTCGCTGCTGAACGCATATGGATCACTCTTCATGAATACCTGTCCGGACTTCGCCTTGATCTCATACTTGTATATCTCGCCAACGAGCTTACCCGGGATAAACAACTCATAAATACCGGAATAATCCAACTTCCGCATCGGATGCCGTCTGCCATCCCAGTTATTGAAATTACCAACCACCGATACTCGGTCTGCATTCGGTGCCCATACAGCAAACAGTACACCTTCCACACCATCCACGGTCATTGGATGTGCACCCATCTTCTCATAGATGCTATAATGTTTTCCCTCATTGAACAAACTGATATCAATCGGATCAATTACCGGTTCGAACACGTACGGATCAAAATATGTCACTTCGTCACCATTGTCAAACCGGACGTTCAATTTATATTCAAATGGTTTCTTATCTTTTATAACCACAGAGAAAAAACCCGGCACACGCTCCGATACAAGCGTGTACTTCTTCTTCGTGGATACCTCAATGGCATTCACAACCTTTGCCCCCGGCAGATATGCATTGATATACAGATCATCGATACACTCATGCATACCAAGAATATGATGCGGGTTGTTATGAATACCCTGGACCAAAGCATCGACTTCCATCCAGTTTATAGCAAAAACTGCTTTTCTTTTGGACATGTCAAATGTGTCTCCTCTCTACAATTTATGAATGAAGATTCCACTTCTTAGCTTTGGTTCAAACCATGTTGACTTCGGCGGCATCAACCGTTTTGCATCAGCCACTGCAAAAAGCTCTTCGATGGATGTCGGATACATCGAAAATGCCAGTTTCATATCGCTGTCTGCGCGTCGTTCCAACTCTGACAAGCCTCGGATTCCTCCAATAAAATCGATTCGTTTATCCGTTCTTGGATCTTCGATCCCAAGCACTGGTGCCAGCAGATGATCCTGTAAAATCGAAACATCAAGTCCATCCACCGGATCTTCGGATAGTATATGTGATTTTGCACGTAACTTATACCAGATACCATCCAGATACATGCCAAAGGCTGCCTTTTCTTCCGGCTGATACGCTTCCGTAACCGCCTCTACTTCGAAATCTGCCTTGACCGCATCTATAAATGCATCCGCAGTATACCCATTCAAATCATGTACAACACGGTTGTATGGCAAAATCTTCAGCTGGTCATGTGGAAACAGAACCGACAGGAAATAATTGTATTCTTCCTCTCCGGTATGGTTTGGATTCGCATTTCTGCGCTTGATTCCAACCTTTACCGCCGATGCTGCCCTGTGATGGCCATCCGCAATATAGATCTGTGACATCCCGGAGAATGCTTGCTCGATTGCCGCAATATCCGCTGCATCTGTCACCAGCCATACCCGGTGTGTGATTCCATCCTCAGAGACAAAATCGTTCTCTGCAGGACGCGCCTTGATCTTCGTTACAATTGCATCAATCGCAGCCTGTGCCCGGTACGCAAGAAAGATCGGACCTGTCTGTGCATCACATGTATCCACATGTGTAATACGGTCAATCTCTTTATCTTCCCGTGTATTCTCATGCTTCATGATAACACCGGACTCATAATCCTCTATGGATGCACATGCCACAATTCCGGTCTGGGATCTTCCATCCATCACAAGCTCATACAGATAATACATCGGGACTTTATCTTCCACATAGTCACCGCGCCCGATCATATCGTCCAACAGTTCCTTTGCCTTTTCATACACACATGGTGCATAGGTATCCACGCTGTCATCAAACGCGGTCTCTGCCCGGTCAATACGGAGGAAGGAAAGCGGTTTTCCTTCTACTTCTTTTTTGGCTTCTTCCCGGTTATATACATCATATGGCAACGCTGCCACTTCACTGACAATTTCTCTTCTCGGTCTATACGCTTTAAATGGTTTAATGATTGCCATGTATCTTCTCCTCTAATTATCAGCTCTGTCTATTCTGACAGCTTATCCACGAATTGCCTTTACCGCCGCATCGATGGACTTCTTATACTCTTCCTCGGAAGAATTGTTGAATACAAACAACTCCGGAATATTGTCCGGCTGCTTGAAATTCTGTGTTGCAATATACTCATCCCAATGTGCAAGCTTCCATGCATCACGGTCAGATGCACGCTTGATCATACGCTCGTGGCATACTTCAACATCTGTATGTACCCATACTACAAATAATTCTGCATCCTTTTCCTTTAATTTTGCACGCAGATTGTCAAGATATTCGTTATCACGGATCTCTTCTGTGAACGGGGCATTGATCAAAACTGTGTCGTTGTACTCCAATGCTTCAAATGCAAAATCAAGGACTGCATAATACTCATAATCACGAATCTCTCTCTGGAAGAAATCAGATGAACGATTGTACTCTTCGCCAGCCACCTTGAAAATCTGCTTGGACAATACAATCAGGGTATCCTTGTCCAGATATACGCAGTTTGGAAGTGCTTTTGCAAGCTTACGGGAAATAAATGTCTTGCCACAGGCTGGTGGTGAAGTTACTAAAATCAATTTCTTCATGGTTGGTGCCTCCTATATATGTACATAAAAATTCTCTATATGTTCTACCTCTGTATGCAACGCATACAACAAGAACCTAATTATTACAATATTACCACAAAACAAAAGAACAAACAAGCATTTCCATTCCGTTTCGTCATGAAATATGTCTGTTTGTTCCTTTTCTTAATTTTATTTACCTGCTACGCAATCGCGCAAATTACTTCTTTGTAATGTAACCCTGTGCTTTGAGAAGCTCTGCACATAATACAGCACCACCGGCAGCACCACGAACGGTATTATGAGAAAGTCCAACGAACTTCCAGTCATAGACAGAATCCTCACGGATACGTCCAACGGAGATGCCCATGCCATTCTCATAATCCACATCCAGAGTAACCTGTGGACGGTTATCCTCTTCCATATAACGGATAAACTGCTTTGGAGCACTTGGAAGTCCAAGCTCCTGTGGAACGCCCTTGTAAGACTCCAGCTTCTCGATCAGCTGTTCCTTTGTCGGATTTTTCTTGAACTTTACAAATACAGCTGCTGTATGTCCGTTCAATACCGGTACACGGATACACTGGCATGTAATGATCGGGCTTGTCGCAGGAACGATTTCACCCTTCTCCTCATCAATATGTCCCCAGATACGAAGTGGCTCCTTCTCGGATTTTTCTTCCTCGCCGCCGATAAACGGGATGATATTTCCAACCATTTCCGGCCAGTCCTTGAATGTCTTTCCTGCTCCTGAGATTGCCTGATAGGTTGTTGCAACAACCTCGTATGGCTCGAATTCCTTCCATGCAGTAAGCACTGGTGCATAAGACTGGATCGAGCAGTTCGGCTTTACAGCTACAAATCCTCTTGTCGTACCAAGACGCTTCTTCTGGAACTCGATAACCTTCATATGCTCCGGGTTAATCTCCGGAACTACCATCGGTACGTCCGGTGTCCAGCGGTGCGCGCTGTTGTTAGAGACAACCGGTGTCTCTGTCTTTGCGTATGCATCCTCGATAGCTTTGATCTCGTCCTTAGACATATCAACAGCACTGAATACAAAATCAACGGTAGAAGCAACCTCTTCTACTTCGTTTACATTGTGTACGACCAGCTTCTTAACCGCTTCCGGCATCGGTGTATCCATCTTCCAACGGTCACCAACTGCCTCTTCGTAAGTCTTGCCTGCACTACGTGGGCTGGCTGCCACTGTCACAACCTCAAACCATGGATGGTTCTCAAGAAGTGAAATAAATCTCTGTCCAACCATACCGGTTGCACCAAGAATACCTACCTTTAACTTATCACTCATTCTATTATCCTCCAACTCCTGTTTACTGAATTACACGTACTTTCAATACGCCATCGATACTGGAAATAGACTTTACAGTATCTTCATCTGCCTTCTCAGAAATATCAAATACCGAGTAAGCATAATCACCCTTTGACTTGCTTACCATGTCAGATACATTGATGCCCTTGGAAGCAAATGCACCAGTAAACTGCGTGATCATATTCGGAATATTCTTGTGACATACACAAACTCTTGCTGCTTCCGAACACTTGCCGGCATCGCAGGCCGGATAGTTTACGGAATTTTTGATATTACCATTCTCGATAAAATCAACGATTTCTTTCACTGCCATCACTGCACAGTTATCCTCAGATTCCTCTGTGGATGCGCCAAGATGTGGCAATGTGATTACGTTATCAACTCCGGCAATCTTTGCATTTGGGAAATCTGTTACATACTTAGCAACCTTTCCGCTTGCAAGTGCCTCGATCATATCATCATCATTTACAAGAATATCTCTTGCAAAGTTCAGGATCTTCACGCCATCCTTCATCATGGCAAATGCATCCTTATTGATCATGCCCTTCGTAGAATCAAGCGCCGGTACATGTACAGTAATGTAATCACACTCTTTATAAATATCTTCTACATTCTTGATGTGTTTTACATGACTGGAAAGTCTCCATGCTGCATCGACAGACACATATGGATCATAACCATATACTTCCATGCCAAGACGGAAACCGATGTTCGCTACCTTGGCGCCGATTGCACCAAGACCGATGACGCCGAGCTTCTTACCCATGATCTCGCAGCCGGCATAGTGTTTTTTCTGCTTCTCAACTGTCTTTGCGATATTCTCGTCTGATGCATTCTCCTTTACCCAGTTATAACCACCCATCAGGTCTCTGGATGCGAGCAAAAGTCCTGCAATGACAAGTTCCTTTACACCGTTTGCATTGGCGCCCGGTGTATTAAATACTACGATTCCTTTCTCTGCACACTTGTCAAGTGGGATGTTGTTGACACCCGCACCGGCACGTGCGATTGCAAGCAGATTATCGGAAAGCTCTAAGTCATGCATAGCTGCACTTCTGACAAGTACCGCGTCTGCTGCTGCAAAATCGTCTACTACTTCATATGTATCATTGAACAAATCCATACCGCAGGCTGCGATCGGATTCAAGCAATTAATCTTAGCCATTTTCTTCTCTCCCTTATTATGAGTTCTTCTCCTCGAAGTCCTTCATGAATGCAACTAACTTCTCAACACCCTCGATTGGCATTGCGTTGTAGATACTTGCACGCATACCACCGACTGTTCTGTGTCCCTTCAGGTTTACAAAGCCTGCGGCTGTTGCTTCCTTTACGAACTTGGCATCAAGCTCTTCGTTGCCTGTTACGAACGGAACGTTCATCAGGGAACGGTCTTCCTTCACAACTGTTCCGTGGAACATCTTAGAGGAATCCAGGAAATCATACAGGATAGCTGCCTTCTTTTCATTATGGATCTTCATTGCAGAAAGTCCACCCATTTCCTTTACCCACTTGAACACCAGACCACAGATGTAAATACCATAGCATGGAGGTGTGTTGTACAAGCTGTCATTGTCTGCCTGTGTCTTGTACTTCAGCATTGTCGGGCAGTAAGTCGGAACATCGTCACGGATCAGATCCTCACGGATGATTACAACAACGACACCGGCTGGTCCTACGTTCTTCTGTACACCGAAGTAGATCAGACCGTAATCAGATATATTGACTGGCTGTGACAGAATATCGGAAGACATATCAGCTACAAGGATCTTGCCCTTTGTGTTCGGAAGCTTCTTGTAAGTAGTTCCGTAAATTGTATTGTTATGGCAGATATACACATAATCTGCATCCTCGGAGATC
>ENA-ORNP01000161-ORNP01000161.1-human-gut-metagenome-genome-assembly--contig:-NODE-161-length-78201-cov-5.894735_pt1 | contig 78201 bp, 83 predicted proteins | sample MGYA00242119_ERZ509030 | MGnify/ENA primary metagenome ERZ509030 (study PRJEB26280, sample SAMEA2338708) | human gut metagenome | biome: human gut; feature: human-associated habitat; material: faeces... | reverse complement strand
CATCGACAACAGAAAAGAACCATTCTCCGGCTTCATCGTTCCAAATGGAGCGAATCTGCGCACTCTGAAATAATTTTACATCTTTCATGTCTTCATTCCTCGCTTTCAAAATCTATTATCCTAAACTCTCCACGTCTTCTTCCGCCTTGCGCTGGAGCTTGGTCAGCTTAACATCTATAATATCGTCGATTTCTTCCCCGCCGTCAGCCTTCCGCTGGCGGTATTTGCTTTGCGCAGTTAAAGTTGTTCTATTTTATCGTTATCAATATGCCAATTATCCGGAAACCCAAGTTCTTTTAAAACATTATTAACAGGGATTGTTTTTAGCTTATTGCTAAGGGTCTTGAAACGTTTTTTGAATGTGTTATGCATTATAGCGTATTCGTTCCTGCTAATGAAGCACTGAAGTGTTATGAAGGCTTCATATGCGCTGCGCCTTTCGTCCTCCTTCTGGATATTATATTTTTCATGAAGCGGTGCCCAATACTTAGTGCTCTGGTGGCAACGGAACCCAAGCAGGCGATTGTTATGCGCACATATATTTCTGATATCATTGATGTTTTCAAGAAAACTGTTCAATGTTTCCGGTTGGAACTGGCTGTGATTATCAGGAATGTTTTGCCCGATAAATTCAAGACAGTCTTTACAAATCTTATTTTGCAAAGATTTTTTAGAGTGCTTTAACAAATGACGAAGCTCTCCAAATTCAATGTGATTAACCAATACCCATATGGGAACATGCTTGTACTTTCTCAGATAGTGAGCAATACTGCTGTTTTTGTTAGATTTATCCTTGTTATGGGCCAAAATTTTTCTTGAAAGATTTGATATTGTTTTTGCAACTAACAACGTCTTGTCTTGCTCATAGCAGTTTATATTTAAGTACGCATAAGGTTCATCCTTAAATTTTTCAGCGAAACGATGAGCAAAGATTGATCTTAAATGCGTTTCTGCTTCTAAAATACCTAAAAGCAATACCTGCTTAAATTCACGTTCAAAGACATATAAGCTTGTAATTTCGTCAAAACTTGTTTGAGCAGTGTAGTTATCTCCTTCTCTAGGAAAAAATCTGGCGTATCCATTGATAAGGTTATAGTAGTTTTGGCTTAAAAGATATTTTTTTGCACGTTCTTCATCGGGGATAATTAGCCCGCGTTGCTTCAAAAGTTCTATTTGTTCGCTTGTTGTTTTAAATTCTTTCACAAAAAAAGACCTCCTCTGCATAACAGAGAAGGCCTTCTTCCGTACCGGTCCCCGTAGGGATACCGGCGCTTTTCCTATCTCTATTATACGCATTTAAAGTATGTATGTCAATGACAGGTATGGGAAAAAACTTGCTTTTTTGTCAACGTTGTGGTACTATATATAGATTTAATATCAAACACCACAATATATAGTATTTACACTCGCTCCGCTGTCAGCCTTCCGCTGGCGGCTTTAATTTTTCCTCAGCGCTTCCGCTCTCATCGGCGCACCGACCATGCCGGCGAAGCGCCTCTCCTATATTATCCTAAACTCTCCGCGTCTTCTTCCGCCTTGCGCTGGAGCTTGGCCAGCTTCACATCAATCAAATCGTCAATTTCTTCCTTGCCGTCAGCATCCAGCTGGCGAATTTTCGCAACGGAGCTATGCTGCAATACGGCGATGATAGCTGGGAACATATGTATGAGACAGCCAAAAGCTACTGCTTAAAGCATGTTGCCCATGTTTTCGGTGCCGGACAAACAATTAATGAAGAAAAAATTACTGAAAGCCTTGGTGATATTGCCGTATATTGCATCATCATGCAGCACATGGTGGAAAGCAATAAGCAGGCTGCAGAAAAAACAAAGGAGTATGACCATGAATAATAAGGAAGCATCAATCAATAAGGTTGATGAATTAGTCAATCGTGCACAACTGGCTATCAATGACTGGCAGTGCAGCGGTGATGTGAATCGCCTGGAAAAAGCAGCAGCATATTTGCGTGCGGCGATGATGGAAGCGGAGGGAATGAATGAATAGCATTATTAAATTTTTACCTACTGTTGACGCACCGGAAAGCACCAGACTGCCACAGCGTAGCACTAAGTTTTCCGCAGGTTATGATTTTTATGCTCCGACCGACATTTTTATTCCGGCCGACAGCGAAAGCGTGCTTGTACCATTGAACGTCAAAGCTATTATGCCGGGTGATATGGTGCTGCTGCTGTTCATCCGCAGCAGTCTAGCAGTGAAATCAAACTTATCACTGGTTAACGGTGTAGGTGTTATTGATAGTGATTATGCAAACAATCCAAATAATGATGGTAACATAGGCGTCAAATTCAGAAACAGCGGTTGCGAAAACATCATCATTAGAGAAGGTGAACGCTGCATGCAGGGAATTTTTGTACGTTACTTTGTAACTGAAGATGATAATACAGCCGGCGAACGTGTGGGCGGCTATGGTTCGACAGACCGTTAACGGACAATAAAGCAAATATCTCTGCCGCAGAGCGCAGGCCGTAGAGCTGCTGCCTCGCTCATATTTAACTAGCAGATTATATACAAGCATTGCAAATGGCGCAGACAAAAAGAAGAAGTATATCGCACGTATGCGGCCTGCGCTCTGCGGCGGAAAAAGAAGGAGCATGTTACATGGATGACTTCACGATCAATTTTGCTATAACGTTCGTTGTGCTGTTAATTGGTCTGGCATTTATTGGAGGCAATGATGAGAAGTGAAAGAGCCTTCGGCGGAACGAAAGTATACGGGATTACAGTCGACTGTCCTTGTAAAGGCTGCGACCTGCGTGGCTGTGGTTGCGCCAGTATATGTGACGCATATAAAAAATATAAATTCATCCTAACCATTTTAAAGAAGAACCGCCAGGCAAAGGTGCGGGCGGCGTCCGAATGCCGGATAATGCGTGATGAACGCATTGCCGAATGGCGGCGGAACAGATGTTGGACAAAAGGTTGAGATAAAGAATATATGAAGGGAATACTGCGGGGCTGTTCTGCCTCGCAGGTTTCTTCATTATATAATAGAAGTTTTTTGAAGGTCCGCAGAGGCCTTTGAGGCTTGTATGTAAGTAATAACAAAGCGACCACAAGAATTATCAGGGGGATAAATCAATGGCAATGAGAATGGGCATAAGAGAAAAAACATATTACTGCCAGGGAACCAGTGAAAGCAAAAAGCCTGATTACATTGAAATTGATTTATTTCCTTTCGTGGATGTCAAATACAAACCTTGCAGAAGTGGCAGACAGAAGACAACTACTCCTAAACAGAAGAACCTTAACGATAAAAAGGCACGCAGATATTTCAGACTGCTGGCCAAAAGCAATTTTGGCAGCAAAGACATACACCTTACTTTAAGCTATGATAATGACAACCTGCCTGATACACCAGAACAGGGAGAGAAGAGACTGCGTAATTATATGCGCAGATTGAAAAGATTATATAAAGCTAATGGCAAAGAATTAAAATACATCTACGTTACCGAGGTTAGCAGCAAGGGCAGAGTGCATCATCATCTGCTGATTAATCGTGGCGTAGACCGTGATGCTATCGAAAAAGCGTGGGGACATGGTTGGGCGAATAGTAAGCGTATTCAGGCAGAGCATGGAGGTATCGAAGCTCTGGTATGCTATCTGAGCAAAGATCCTAAAGGCCGTAAAAGATACACTTCATCCCGCAACCTTGTTAAACCGTTGGAATCTGTAAGCGATACCAAAACAAGTCGTAAGCAATTCCAGCAGCTGACTCTTTGGCCGGAAGACTGCGAAGATATGCAAAAACACTTTGAGCAGAAGCATCCTGACTATCGTATCATCAGCGTGGAGAAATATTATAATGCTGTAACCTGCGAATGGTATATCAGAGCGAAGATGGAGCTTAGGGATGACTATAAGCGCAAGAAGGGAGCAAAGCGACGGAATGAATAAATTGAATTTAATATTGACCATACCGCCTAGCGTCAATCATTGCTATAAAAACTTCAACGTGATGGGACGCAGGAACCGTGTGCTTACGCCATTGGCAAGAGCCTGGAAGGAAGAGGCGTATTATATTGCTAATGCTTTGGCACATCGGGAAGGCTGGCGCGTGCCTGAACCGGAAGAAAAGATTGTACTGGAAGTAGTTGCCTTCTGGCCAGACGGCAGGCGGCGTGATATGAACAATACGCATAAGCTGCTTTGCGATGCCTTAGAGGGTGCATTATATCTTGATGACAAGATGGTGCTCGTGCGTGATATGGATTTTTCTGTTGACAGGAAGAGACCAAGGCTAGAGGTATGCGTATATGTGAAAGACGATTAAAACGCAAAAATTAACCTCTAAGAATATAAAACCCTAGGAAAATACTCATAATAAAATTTTAAGTTTGCATACAGATTATCAAAACCGGCAGGAGGGCAGCGTATGAATAAAGAAGAACTAAAAGAAAAGCTGAAAGGCGCTATGTATGCTCAGCGCACGTTGGAGGGAGAGCTGGATAAGCTGCAGGAGCTGCGTACCCTTGCGCAGAAGGTTACGCCTGCTTATAGCCAATCGCCTGGCGGCGGTAGTGGCAATGCCCAAAAGCTGGAAAATTCCGTAGCGAAAATAATTGAGCAGGAAAAGATTATTGCTGAGTGCTGCAATGAGCTGTGCGCCCAGCTGGCAGAAGTCCGAGCTTTAGTTACGCTGCTGCCGATGGGACCAATGCGACTTGTGATGCAGCGCAGGTATTTGAATTACCAGAAATGGGAACGTATAGCAGCAGAGCTTAACTATACATGGCAACATGTACATAAGCTTCATGCCAAAGGTTTAAACAGTATTCTTGAAAGATGCGATAGAATGCGAGGGTGAATCAGTGCTATAATGTATAATAGCGAAAGCGTGAGAGAAAAGAATAGCGAGAGCCGTTGGCCATTGGTCAGCGGCTTTTCTATTGTCCGCGTTTTGTGGACATATGCCCTAGGTTCTTCCAGGAAAATAAAAAGCCTGCGGGTCGGCGAACTCCCGGAAATTGTCTAGCTGTGAATTTAAAAAATCACATTTCCTTCCGCAGGTAAAAAATCGGACATGTCCAAAAGGCGCAAAATTTTTTCTTGACTTCCACTAATACGCAAAAAATTTTCGTCGACAATTTCATAGCCTGTTAGGAACGCAAAAAGCGGAAATTTAGCCTGGACAGCATTTCCGCTTTTGCCATTCTCAATTTCCGCACCGCCTAGGCTGCAAAATAGCCTAAAGCGGTGCATCTTATTACCAGATTTGTATTGCCTACAGTGGACAAACAGCGAAGGAGGTGATGTTCATGGCGAAAAAAATAGTACCAAGAGGCTCCGGCGCTGAGCTTGCACGCCTGCTGGGCATCACTGACAGGCGCGTGCGCCAGTTGGCAGACGAAGAAATACTTACCCGAGAGCCTGAAGGAGATTACCTTCTCCCCGAGGTTATCGCTGAATACTATGCCTATAAATACAAAACTGATGAATCCGTTGACCTGATGAAAGAAAAAGCTTTGCATGAAAAGGCCAAAAGAGAGCTGGCGGAAATCCAGCTGGCTCAAAAGCGGCGCGAGATGCACGATGCTGCAGATGTAGAGGCTGTCCTGACGGAAATACTGGTCAACTTCCGCAATCAGATACGCGGCATTCCGTCGAAAATGGCACCGCTGCTTTTTGGAAAGAGCAAGCCGGAGATTGAAGAGCTGCTGAGCATGGAGGTTGAAGGACGGTTGGAAGAAATCAGGGATTATACACCGACCATGTTTGATACTGTTGATGAGAAGGAGGGCGATTAGCATGTGTGCTCAGAAAACAGTATTGCTTTTGCGCCGCATTTTCAATAATGGCCTTAAGCTGGCACCTAAAACTACTGTCAGCGAATGGGCGGATACCTACCGCATGCTGCCGCAGGAATCAGCAGAACCGGGCAGATGGCGCACAGACAGAGCACCTTATCAGCGTAGCATCATGGATGCCTTCACGGATAAGGGCGTGCATCGTGTTGTTGTCAAGAGCTGCTCGCAGGTGGGAAAAGCCTTAGACGTAGATACGCCTATTCCTACTCCTGAAGGCTGGAAGCGAATAGTGGACCTGCGAAAAGGCGATAAAGTATTCGATGAGACCGGAAGCCAGTGCAGTGTGCTTTGGCGTTCCGAGATAATGGAGAACCACGATTGCTTTGAGGTGAAATTTTCAGATGGCTCTACTGTTATAGCTGACGCTGATCATAAATGGTATGTTGAGCCGAACAGGCGTAAGCCTTGTGTATTAACAACTCGCGAGCTGCTGAAAGACTATAAATCAGGTAGCTATAATACATATGCTATTCCTGTAGCTAAGCCGCTGCAGATGCAAACGAAGGAATTACTGATACATCCGTATCTCCTTGGTTTCTGGCTTGGCGATGGCAATTCTTATTCAGCACAGTTAACCGTGCAGGCAAAAGATATCGAGATTGCCGGATATATTGAGGCAGAAGGCTATAACGTCATCGTCAGGAATGTTAAGGATAAACCGAACGTGAAAAATGTGCAGGTTGACCCGCTTGTTAGTAGTCATATCTGTCGCAGGGGACATGACACCAGCGTAACAGGCCTGACAAAGAACGGCCGCTGCGCTGAATGCCATAGGCAGATAAGCCTTCACAACAAATGGAAAGGTGTAAAAGATATACCTGTTGATTCGGTTGTTGATGATAAGCTTACCCTGCGGTTCAAACTGGCGCAGATCAACCCTATCGGGAACAAACATATTCCTGCTGTGTATCTGCGCTCTGATGTCAAGCAGCGCTTTGAGTTGCTGCAAGGTCTGATGGACTCAGACGGCAGCATTACGAAGAAGGGGCGCTGTGAGATAACGCTAAAATCCAAGATACTTATTGATGGTGTATCTGAGCTGCTTCATAGCTTGGGCATCAAACATACAGTGAAAGCAAAAACTGCTATTTGCAGTAACTCGCCAATTAAGGCGCGTTCGGAGGTTTGGCGTATATCTTTTCTTGTTTATGAGGATACACCGGTATTCAAGCTTAAAAGACAACTGGAACGCCAGAAGGCAAGAGAAGGCTGCCGAACAACGGAGACTGAAAGACGCAGGATTGTAGCTATTACACCGGTTACATCTAGACCGGTGTGCTGCATTGCTGTTGATTCGCCAAATCATTTATACCTGGCGGGCAAAGCTATGATCCCTACACATAATTCCGATATCATGAACAATGTCATTGGCCGCTTTGCGCAGCTTGACCCCTGCACCATGATGATTCAGCCTACGTTGAGCGACGGCGAGGATTTTTCCAAGAGCCGTATCACACCTATGATTGAAGCTACCAAAAGCTTGAAAAGCATTTTCCGCGAAAACAAAAGCCGCAATACCAGCAACACTATCATGAGCAAGTATTTTACCGGCGGCAGGCTGATTATAGCAGGTGCGAACGCTCCGAGCGGCCTTGCATCAAAGCCTATACGTATTCTGCTTTGCGACGAAGTGGACCGCTTCCCGGATAGCGCTGGCGTAGAGGGTGACCCTGTTGATTTGGCGGCGAAGAGAACTACCACCTACTTTAACAGGGTGATTGGACTGTTCAGTACGCCGACGATAAAAGGCACTAGCCGTATTGATGACGAGTATATGACCGGTACGCAGGAGGAATGGCAGCATCAGTGCCCGAATTGTGGCGAATTTCACCTTCTTACACACAGGCAGATGCTTGCTGACTTCGACAGCAGCGAGGAACATAATAAAAAGCATGTTGTTGTCAGATCAGTGAAATGGGTTTGTCCTGACTGTGGCTTTGAATTCAGTGAGAACGACATGCGCAATGCCGCACAGAAGTATGTAGCGCAAAACCCTGCAGCTTTTGCCACCGATACGCGCAGCTTCTTCGTGAATTGCTGGACAAGCCCCTGGATTAGCTGGAATGATGTCATGAAGGAATGGCTGGAGGCAGAAGGCGACCCGGAGCGTGAGAAGGTAATATACAATACCCGCTTCGGGGAATCCTACGAGCGTAAAGGCAATTTCGAGAGTGAGGATATCTTCATTAAGCGGCGCGAGGATTATGGCGCTGAGCTGCCGCAAGGCGTTCTGCTGCTGACGGCGGCGGTGGATACGCAGGATAACCGCCTTGAATATGAGGTTGCAGGCTGGGGGCATGGTGAAGAACGCTGGGGTATACGCAAAGGCGTTATTCTGGGCGTTCCCGACACTCCTGAGGTATGGGAGCAATTAGACCGCGTCCTGGACAAAACCTATAAATTTGCCAATGGGCGAGGGCTGAAAATCGCCAGAACCTTTATTGACTGCGGCGGTCACTATACTGATTACGTATATGCCTACTGCTTTAAGAATCGTTTCCGGCAGCGCTTTGCTATCAAAGGCTCAAACATGGCCAACGAAGACCTTGTTGCCAAGATTGGCAAAAAGCAAATGCGTAACAGCTCCATTCCTTTGGTGTTCATCGGCACGGATACAGGCAAGCAGCAAATCATGGACCGTCTCAGCATTGAGGTCCAGGGAGCCAAATACATGCATTTTCCGCTAGACGATAAGCGTCGGATGAAAAAATTCGTTGAAGCGCTGCAAGGTCTGGTAAAAACTGACGCTAAGAGCCTGAGCAGTGATGCTGTCATAGAATCGTATTTAAATCGTGGCTATGATCGCATTTATTTTCGCGGTCTGATTTCCGAGGAGCTGGTGCCGCGTAAGAAAAACGGCGTAGTTGTTTTTCAGTGGACAAACATAGCCAAGGACAAGCGCAATGAGCCGCTGGACCTTGCTGTGTATAATCTTGCCTGTATGCGCAGTATTGCACCTAACTTTGAAAAGCTGGATGCTATGCTGGCGCAGGGCAACAATGCTGAAGCAGGCGGGGCGACGGCTTCTGCACCTGCTGCCAAGCCACAGAAACGCTATGGCTGCATTAAACGAGGAAGGAGAACAGAATGAGCAATGCATTGAACGAACGCTATCGCCAGTACCTGAAGGCAGAGCAGGCTATTTTGGTTACCGGTCAGAGCTACCGCATTGGCAATAGGCTGCTGACACGTGCTGACCTTAGCGCCATTCAGGCTGAAATAAATCGCCTGCGAGCCATGGGCGCTACTGAAGACGATAATGCGCCTGCATCTGAGGGATATAGGCGTGCAAAAAGAGTGCTTTTCCGTGATTAGCGCTCAAATAAAACAGGAGGCTACGAAATGAGTAAGAAACGAACATCCTACAATCGTAAGGCCAGACATCCTACTGGCCAAACCTTAACACAGGAGCGGCCCACTGGCATCATCCTCAGGCCTGTATTAAACACAGGCTACAGCAACGGTGGTGCCAGTGCCGAAAAACAAGCTATGCGTGGTTATTGGCCGATAAGGTCCAGCCCGAAAAGTGATGTTGACGTAAATCTGAACATCCTGCGCAATCGTAGTGCTGATATGGCCATTAACAGCCCTGTTGGCGCTGCTGCCATCAATCGCTACAGAACGCATGTTGTTGGCGCTGGCCTCGTGCCTTCACCTTGTCCTGATTATCGCTTGTTGGGCATGAGCCCGGAGGAAGCTGCTGAATGGCGCAGGCACACTAAGGCAGAGTTTAATTTGTGGGCGCAGAGCGTAGAATGTGACCTGTATCGCAAACACAACTTTTACGATATGCAGGATGTTGCTTTTATCTCGTCTATTGTGGACGGAGATGCCTGGGCGGCGATTAAATACCGCAAGGCCTTGGGTGATAATCCTTATACCACCAAGATACAGCTTTTTGAAGCAAGCCGTGTCTGCAATCCTAATACATATAGTCTTATTGGTGCGCTTAATGAGGTGGAGGTTCGTAATCCCAAGAATGGCAACAGGATTATTAACGGCGTTGAAATCAATACGGATGGCGCTGTTGTAGCCTATTGGGTTGCCGACCGGGTACCTTATGACCCAACGGAAAGCAGGAGCATAAAATGGGTGCGCGTAGAAGCCTTCGGGCGCAAAACAGGTGCGCCTAACATCCTGCAAATCAGCCATGAGGAAAGGCCGGAGCAGTACCGCGGTGTGCCGATTCTGGCACCGGCCATTGAAGAATTGAAGCAGATGCACCGTTATAGCACAGCGGAGCTTACTGCTGCAATCATCAAAAGCTATTTTACGCTGTTCTTCAAAACGAAGGACGCAGGTGAAGGCCTTCCCAACGCTTTGCCGGAGGCCTTTGGCGAGAATGAAAAGGTTGCTTTTGACCAGTATACCTTTGAGCTGGGTGCCGGAACAATGAACGAGCTGCCGCCTGGCTATGAAGTACAGACTGTCGATGCAAATCGCAGCTTGTCCACTTTTGAGGCCTTCGTCAATGCGCTGATTGCTCAGGTGGGCGCGGCGCTGGAAATTCCTTCAGAAGTGCTTTTGTCGCGCTTCCAAAGCTCGTACAGTGCTGCACGCGGTGCCTTGCTGCAGTTTCAGGCAGTTGCCAAGAAGCGGCGCATCTGGTTCGCAAGGGATTTTTGTCAGCCGGTATATGAACGCTGGCTGGCTGAGGCGGTGGCTATTGGGCGAATTCAAGCGCCTGGCTATTTTAGTAATCCGCTGCTGCGTAAGGCGTGGAGCCGCGCGTCTTGGTATGGTCCGACTATGGGCATGCTTGACCCGGTGAAAGAGGTTCAGGCCGCCAAACTGCGTGTTGATTACGGCTTCAGTACTGGTGAACAGGAATCTGCCGAAATCACCGGCACGGAATACGAGGAAAACATTGCACAGCTGCAAGCTGAACATAAGCATTGGCAAGGCAATGGCCTCAATTATCCGCTTCATCAGAATGTAAAGACTGAGGAGGGAGGTGAAAACGATGGTGAAAAATAAACCATTTTGGGAGATTATCAACAAAGCATCCGAAAACACTGCTGAAATCCGTATTTATGGCGATATCGTCAGCGAAAAGCCTTGGTATGACAGCAGTGGCGATGTTTGCCCTATAGGCTTTGCTGATGCATTGGCTAAGTTGGAAGGCAAGCCTGTTTGTATCCGCATCAATAGCAATGGCGGCAATGTTTTCGCTGCACACGCCATTGCCAACCAGATTAAATCTTACTCCGGTGATACCACTGTAATGATTGACGGCTTGGCGGCCAGTGCTGCGACAATCATTGCTATGGCCGGCAAAAAAATCCTCATGCCGGTTAACGCTATGATGATGATTCATGACCCCATGGTCTGCCTGGCAGAGCCTGCCAACGCTGAACAGCTGGGCAAGCTTATTGAAATGCTTAAGCCTGTCAAGGCTAGTATTGTGGCAGCTTATAAGGAGCGCTGCAAGCTCAGCGAAAAAGAATTGGAGACCATGATGAAAAACAGCACCTGGCTTACTGCTGAAGAATGCCTTGCCAATGGCTTCTGTGACCAGATTCAAGGTAAGGTTGAACCTGTTCTTGACGGCAATGTGCTTGTGGTCAACCATGTACGGCATCAGCTGAGCCAGGGAGATGCTGACATAATTAAAAACAAAATCCGCAAAAAGGAGGACAAAACGATGAATGAAAATCTTGTGAATGCCGTAAACACTATTTTGAGTGCTATCGGTGTCAGAACAGGTGAACAGACCAACAGTGCTGCTCCTGCGAACCAAAGCACCGCTCCAGCTAATGAGGAGCAAATCCGCAATGAGGAAAGAAGCCGTTTGGCTGCGCTCAATGCTTTGGATGATGGCAGTGCTGGTGTGAAGGCTGTAATCAATATGGCCATCAAAGACGGCAAGACTGCTGATGAAATCAAAGAAACCGTTGATGCTATTAAGGGTGCTCAGCCTGCAGCTCAGACTTCTGCAGCTCAAAGCTTTATGAATGATTTGATTGACGACCAGATGAAATCTGGCTCCGGTAATGTAACCGGTCAGCCTGCTAATGGCCTGACTGAAGCAGAGGAAGATGCCCTGCGCACCGAAAACATGGCTAAAACTCTGCAGAATATGTATGGAGGTAATAAATAATGGCATATGTAACCAGTGAAAAAAGCAATGTGGACCAGCTTATTGGCGGCACCGCTGTGGCTGCTCTTACCAAAAACATTACCCTTAAAGGCCTGAGCGCTGAAAAGGCGCTTAAAAGAGGCGCTGTGCTGGCTGTCAGTGAAGGCAAATACCAGATTATTGATGCTGCATCCGCAACTCCGGCACTGAAGGTAGCAAACGCTGTGCTGGCCGAAGATGTTGTTGTTGGCACCGGCGATGTAGTTGCTACTGTTTATATTAGCGGCATTTTCAATGCAGAGGAAATGTCTGTTGGCGATGAATCTGATTCTGTGCAGGCACACGAGGAAGAGCTGCGTGCTGTTGGCATCTATCTGACTCATCTGCAATAAGGAGGAATAAACTATGGCATTTGATATCAATTCTACCCGTTCTTTGCTGGGCGTAATCAATCGTGCATATCCGCCCAATCCTTTGTTAGTAAACACCTTTTTCCCGAACGCGATTACCTATAGCTCTGAATATCTGGATGTGGATTTCAAAAAAGGCGGTCGCTCCATGGCGCCCTTTGTTGTTCCGGGTTCTCAAGGTGTTAATATGCAGCGTGATGGCTTTGAAACCAAATCCTACAAGGCTCCGCTGATGAAGCCTAAGCGCGTACTGACTGCTGAGCAGCTGCAAAAGCGCCTGGCAGGTGAAAGCGTGTACAGCGGTCGCACTCCCCAACAGCGAGCTGAAGAATATCGCGCTGAGGATATCAAGGAATTGACTGATATGTGCACCCGCACTGAGGAATATATGGCTGCAAAGCTGCTGATTGATGGCAGCTACACCATTAACGGTTATGCTGATGATGGCAAAACCCAAAAGATTGACACTATTTCCTTTAACTTTACTCAAAAGCAAACCTTGTCCGGTACCGATACCTGGGATAAGGATACCTCTGATGCTTACGGCAACCTGCAGGAGGCTTCCAAAACTATCCGCCGCAATGCTGGCCTGACTCCGACTATTATGATGTGCTCCGAGGCTACCAGCAACCTGCTGTTGAACAACAAGAGCATTTATGACAAGCTGCTGATTCCGTCCCGCGACAATGCGGCGCTGATGTCCTTCGCACCTAAGATTCAAAGCCCTGAGGTTATGCGCTTCGGCCTGCTGGGTGCCTTAGGCCTGGAGATGTATACCTATGAGGGTGGTTACATCAACAACGAAGGTGTATTTACTCCGTACCTGCCTGATGATTACGTTATTATCGGCGTTGCCGGTCGTGGCAAGCGCTTGTATGGCGCTGTTACCCAGATGGAGGACGATAAGCAGTTCCACACCTATGAAGGCCGTTATGTGCCTAAGGTTACCATGAACATCGAGAATGACTACTGCTCTATTGCTATGCAGAGCCGTTGCCTTGTTGTTCCTGAATCTGTGGATGACTGGTATGTTATCAAGGTTAAATAAGGAGGCAGCTTATGTATATCCTCGTTAAGAAATTCTCTCTGCGTCATAATAACGTAGTTTATGCAGCGGGCAGTGTTGTTGAGCTGCCTGACGACGTTGCTCAAAAGCTGTATGATGATGCTCCGGAAGAGTTTGAAATCATTGGCGAGCCGGAGGCAGAAATCACTACTCCGGAAGATGTTGAAATCATTAGCAAAACTGAGGTTGAAAAGCCTGCTTCTGGCAAAAAGGGTAAAAAGCAGACTGCTTCTAAATCTATCTCTAAAGAGGCTGCGTGTGATGATGAAGACGTGCTGCCGGCGGTAGATGAAGCCGCTACTGTACAATGAAAGCGCTGAGCTTTAAAGAGCAGATAGCCGCAGATAATGCGGCTGTCTTTCTCAATGAGATGGAGTTTGCGGAGCTGCATGATCTGAACGGTACGGAGTGCATGGCGATTGTGCAGGATATCTCCGTGGCGCAGTCGCTTTCTGTCCAAGCCGGTAAGGATGATTATTATCCCAGTCTTTATGGCAGTCAGCTGCAGGTGAATTGCCTGAAGGCAGATTTGCCGGAGGTGCCGGTGTATGGCATGCGGTTTTATCTTGACGATAAAATGTATGAGGTTGAAAGCGTGGGCGATGATATGGGTATATTGACAATCCAACTGGTGGCGAATGACCGATGATTAGCATTGATGCTAAAAATATTGAGTATTCACAGCAGATGTTGGGCAAAGCACCTAAAGAGATTAACCTTGCAGCCGTAAACGCTATCAATCGTACAATTACAAAGATAAAAACGCAAACTTCTAAATCCATCCGTAAAAACTATCTGGTAAGTGCTAAGAATGTTAAAGGGACGCTGAACATTAAGCGTGCATCACGCTCTAAATTGTGTGGCGTTCTTGCTTCACAAGGCAGTCCCTTGCTTTTGACAGCGTTCCGGGTACGTAACCATAAACGTGCTCCGGTTAAAGTGCAAATACGAAAGCAAGGTGGCGCTAAGTCAGTACCAGGATTATTCCTTGGAGTATCTCGTAATGGTTATAAAGGTGCAATGCAACGTAAAAAACGCAAAGCACGCTATCCCTTGCGCATTCCTTATGGTCCTAGCGTACCGCAGATGTTTGGAGCTGAAAATGTTATTGGCGAGCTTACTCCATTGGCAGAAGCTACGCTGAATGAACGTTTTCTGCATGAGGTAGAATATCGTTTCCAAAAAATGAAGTAAGGAGCTTTTATGACTACAGTTGAATTGATGGATAATCTGGCTGATTATTTACGGTCTGTTATCGTTGATTACAGTACACAGCAGCCATCAGGCAAGCGCAGTATTAAGGTATATGCCGGCTATCCTCCGGCACGCATGAATGCTGATGAACAGGCATCGTTTATTTATGCTCTTGTTACCTCTGCGCAGGATACTGCGGATGGCGATATGAGTACAGCAACGGTAGAAATTGGCTTCAGTATTTACGATGACAGTGAATATGATGATTGGCGCAGCCTCTATAACATCATGGAGCATGTGCGCCAGCATCTTTTAAAACATCGTTTTATAGCTGACAGACATCGTCTGCTGTTTCCTGTGAAAATTGAAGTGCCGGAAGCACAGCCTGCTCCGCAGTGGCAGGGTAAAATTACTGCAATTTATACTATTGGTCAACCTTATGAGGAGGACATATATTATGGCGAAGAATAAGAAAACAGATAAGCTGATTTATATCGGCCCCAACCTGAGCCGCGGAAGATTACTGCAGTATCAGGTGTTCATTGGCGGTCTGCCTGAGCATTTAGATGCAGAATTCGATGAATTCCCTCAATTGGAGAAGTTGTTTGTTTCAGTAGAACAGCTTAACAGAGCGCTTGAGGAAGTTCAACAAACAGGTACTCCGCTGAATAAGTATTACAAACAAGCTATGGAGGTGTAAAACATGGCATATAAACATGGTGTGTATACCAGTGAGGTTCCGACTAGCGTTGTGCCTGCTGTAAACACTGCTGCCGGTCTGCCAGTTGTATTCGGTACCGCTCCGGTACATTTGGCGAGTGAGCGCGCTCAGAGCAACAAACCCATTTTGTGCTACAGTTACGCTGAGGCAGTACAACAGTTGGGCTACAGTAAAGATTGGGCTAAATACACTCTCTGCGAGGTAATGTATAGCCAATTCGCATTGTATAATCGCGGTCCGGTGGTTTTTGTAAACGTATTGGATCCCAAAACCCATAAGAAGAGTACTAGCTCCAAAAATGTTACAGTGACAAACAAAGTTGCAAAAGTAGATGCTCCGGTTCTGCTTGACACTTTGCAGATTAAAGCGTCTACGGCTGGGCCTGCATTGATTGCCGGCAGCGACTATGAAGCTGCTTATGATGACGATGGCGTATTGGTCATTACGTTACTTGATGATGGCACTGCAACTGCTGCAAGTAATTTAACACTTACTTATGATGAGATTGATGCTGCAGCAGTAGATGCAGATGATATCATTGGCGGCATCAATGTGAGCGATGGTTCTGTCAAAGGTTTGGAATGTCTTAACAAAGTATTCCCTATTACCGGACTTGTGCCTGGCATTGTATTGGCTCCCGGTTGGAGTGAAACTCCGACAGTAGCTGCCGTGATGAAAGCCAAAGCCGGTAACATCAACAGCCATTTCAAGGCGATCACTCTCAATGATGTACCGACCGACGCAGTAAAAAAATATACTGATGTCAAGGCGTGGATGAACCAGAACAGTTACAATGACGCTTCTCAAGTGGTATGCTGGCCTATGGTTAAGATGGGCGATGATGTTTATCACATGTCTACCCATGTTCTTGGTGTTATCTCAACTGTTGACAGTAATAACGATGATATTCCTTACGAAAGCCCGTCTAATAAAAGCATGCAGATTAACGGCTGTTGCTTGAAAGATGGTACTGAGGTAGTATTAGGACCTGATGAAGCCGGGTATCTCAACGGCCAGGGCGTTGTTACCGCGCTTAATTTTATCGGAGGCTGGAAATGTTGGGGCAATCGCACCGCCTGCTATCCGTCTAACACCGACCCTAAAGATGCTTTTATCTGTATTCGCAGAATGTTTAACTGGCATGCGCAGACTTTCATTCAAACTTATTGGGCGAAGGTAGATAAGCCGATCAACAAACGCCTGATTCAAACAGTTCTGGACAGTGAAAATATGCGTTTAAACGGCCTTACCGGACAAGGTGTCATTTTGGGCGGCCGTGTTGAATTTCGTGATGATGAAAATCCCGTTACCAATCTTATGGACGGCATCATTAAATTCCACACCTATCTTACGCCGCCTGCCCCGGCGCGTGAAATTGAAAACGTGCTCGAATATGATCCTGCGTATTTTGAAACGCTGTTCAGTTAATAGGGAGGCGAGATAGATGGCAAATGTACCTGAGAAACTGATTAACTTTAAAGTTTACCAAGATGGTAACGATTTGGTGGGTATTGCTGATGTGCAACTTCCGTCTTTAGATGCTATGACCGAAACCGTTAAAGGTGCAGGTATTGCAGGCGAGTTTGACAGCCCGGTGCTGGGGCACTTTGGCAGCATGGAAACAGTGCTGAACTGGCGCACATTGGAGAAGCGTAACATCATGCTGGCAATGCAGACAGGCGTAAATCTTGACCTGCGTGGCGCACAGCAGATTTATGACAGTGCCAGCGGTAAATACAAGGTTGGTAACGTAAAATGCGTTGTGCGCGGTGTGCCGAAGAAAACGGAGTTGGGCAAGTTGGATGTTGGCACGACTACAGGCACTGCGAACACCATTGAAACAGCTTACATAAAAGTTACCATTGATGGTGAAACTGTTCTGGAGCTGGATAAGTTCAACTACATCTGCAACATTGGTGGCGTTGATTATATGGCTGACGTTCGCAAAGCCTTAGGCATGGTATAAAAAAAGCCTCCGGCTGCACGCTGGGGGCTAAATTATAAAAGTTTGGAGGAATGAAAGATGCAAGTAGTTCAATTAAATAATCCTATTATGGTTAATGGCGAAGAAGTTAAGGAAGTTAAATTAGATTTTGAAGCTATCCGCGGTAAAGATTTAATTGCAGCAGAAAAGGAAGTGCGCAAAATGGGCGACACAACTCCGTCTGTGTTTCTGTCCATGGATTTTCAGGCGTTGGTAGCGGCTAAACTGATCGGCGTACCTGTAGAGGATGTTTTGGACATGCCTTCGGCTGATTTTAAGAATTTGGTACTGCCTGTGGCAAATTTTTTGCTGGGCTAGGAGTTGAAAACTCTAAGCCCATAAAAGAGTTAGCTGTAAGCTTGGCAATGGCAACATTTACGTCTGTCGAATTTTATTTAAACCTAGGCTTACTTGAAGCGTTGGAAATTGCGAAAATAGTAAATAAAAAGTCCGCTCAGGCGTGAGCGGACAAAAAAGCAGTTCTAATATCAATCATGGCAATCACCATTCTGTTTATCAACTCTGCGATAATATGTAGATGTTGTGCCATCTGGGTTGACTCGGGTGAATTTTTTTAATTTAGGAATGCTTTTCTTGTAATTAATATGCATTTCTATCATTGCATGTATTGCAACGACAATCATAAATAATATTCCTAATACCATACCGAAGAAATAAATCATAAAAATCACCTCTAAATATATTATATACTTCTTACGAAAGGGGTTCAAGGCTGATGAAAGAATTTACATTTGGCTTTAAATTAGCCGCAGTATTGAGCAACAGTTTTTCTACATCGTTTCAGCAGGCTCAAAGAAATATATCTAATACAAAACAAGAATTAAAGAATTATCAAGCAGCTTGGAAGGGTGTATACAAAGCTCAAAAACAAGGTATACTTTCAGCAGAATCGGCTGCCAATGCATATGAAAGATTATTGGGCAAGTTTCAAAAACTTCCAGCATTACAAGAAAAATATGCTAAGTTGGCAACCAGTTCCATTCAATCTTGGGCACATTTTGATTTAGCTAAAATATGGATAAATTCGTTAGTTCAAATATCAGATAAAGCAATAGCCTTTGAAAGTTCTATGGCTGACGTAAAAAAGGTTGTTGATTTTAAAACTCCGCAACAGTTCAAACAAATGAGTAAAGATGTGTTGGAACTATCAACAAGAATTCCAATGGCTGTTGATGGACTTGCTAATATAGTTGCAGCTGGTGGACAGGCAGGAATAGCTCGAGAAGACTTATTAAAGTTTGCTGAAGCTGCTGCTAAAATGGGCGTAGCCTTTGATATTACTGCTGAGCAGGCCGGTGATATGATGGCCAAATGGCGTACAGCTTTTAAAATGAATCAGGACGAGGTTATTACTCTGGCTGATAAGATTAACTATTTAGGTAATACGACAGCTGCGTCTGCTCCATTAATATCTGATGTAGTTACTCGTATTGGTCCATTAGGAAGTATTGGTGGTGTAGCATCAAGCGAAATAGCTGCTTTAGGTGCAAGTATGGTTGGCTCAGGTATCCAAAGCGAGGTTGCTGCAACTGGTATTAAGAATTTGATTTTAGCTATGGTTAGTGGAGAAAGCGCTACCAAGTCGCAAGCTGAAGCTTTTGCACAAATTGGATTAAATGCTACTGATATGGCCTCCGCTATGCAAAATGATGCTAAAGGGGCAATATTAACTGTATTAAAGGCTATCGAGCAATTAGCACCAGAAAAAAGAACGGCAGTAATGGCTGACCTGTTTGGTAAGGAAAGTCTTAGTGCAATTGGACCTTTGCTTTCAAACCTTAGTGGGCTAGAGTCTAATTTTGCTAAAGTAGGCGACAGTTCAAAGTATGCTGATAGTATGGAACAAGAGTTTTCTGCAAGAAGCCAAACTACTGCAAATAGTATGCAACTTATGAAAAATCGTATAGATAAAGCGCAAATCCAAATGACGTCAGGTTTATTACCGGTGATAGCTATGGGAAGTGAATATTTAGGTAAATTTGCGACAACTATAGGAGATGTTACTGAAAAATATCCTGGATTAACAGGAGGGGTTATAGCTTTAGGCTTAGGATTGGGTGGAATGTACATTACAGTTAGCCTTGCTACTGCTGCTTTTAATACGGCTAAAGCTGCTATTGCTGGGTATGAACTAATTACTAAATCAGCGAAAAATTCTACTATTCTTTATAATATACATGCAAAAGCTATGGCGTTTTCTACCAAGTTGGCTGCTGGTGCTCAATGGCTTTTGAATGCATCTCTATGGGGTTGTCCAATTCTAGTAATAGCTGGAGCTTTTGCAGCGGCAGGATATATTATTTACAAAGATTGGGATAAAATAAAACAGTTTTTTGTCAACCTTTGGGACAGTCCGACAGCTAGAACGATTATGTTTATTACAGGTCCAATCGGCTGGGTGATTGCTGCTGGAACTGCGCTTATTGCCAACTGGGACATCGTCAAGCAGTGGTTTATAACATTGTGGGACAATCCTTCTTTAGCAATACAGCAGTTTGTTAATGGTATAAAAGACAAGTTTTCTGATGCATTCTCTTGGGTACAGGAAAAATGGCAGGCCATCAGCGATTTTATCTCTAAGCCAATCTTCGGCAAGGTCAATATAACTGCACAAGGAAGCAGTGGTAGTGACGTTGCACACAACGCTTCCGGCGGCATCTATGGCAAGGGCGCCTTTCTGACAACCTTTGCTGAGGACAGTGGCGAGTCCGCTATCCCACATACTCCTAATGCGCGGAACATCGGCCTGCTGGCAGAAACAAACCGTATTATGGGTAATCCGCTGGGCGGCGGTGCCAATATTACTGCTACATTCGCACCAAACATTACAATTCAGGGCGGAGGCGATGAAGGTAAAATCCGCGAGGTACTGGAGCTGGAGATGGCAAAGTTTAAGAAGATGCTGCAGGACTTGCAGAACCAGCAGAGGAGGGTAAGCTATGCGTAAAAATACAGCCGCTGGTATTAACCTAGTGGCTGTATTTTGACTATTTTATTAATCTAAGCATAGGCTTTGTTGGTTTGTTGTCAATGAAAAAAGTTTCTGACAGTCCACATAGCTCTGCTAAATCTTTTGTAGGAAATGAAAGCTCATCTGAAATTTGTGCTGGCTTACGAATATCGGCTTTGACTAAGAGCTTTATAGCATCTTTAATGAGTTCGGGGAATTCTTGCTTTATTTCATTATCATAAGGTTCACTGTTCCGCCATCTTCTACTATAAATATTAGATTTAAGGTTCTCGAATAACGAATCTTTTAATATACCTAATGTATACATATGATAAAGTATAGATTGTGCAGATGTTCCCCACCTACGTTTCAGATAGAGAAGAGAATCAGTTGAAGTGACGGAAAAGGACTCTCGCTCCATTGCATCAGGAGGCATTAAAAAGCAACTGGCAAATAAATCTGCTTCAGCTTCAATATTTGCTTGGTTGGCATCAAATGTTTCTTTGTCCATCCATGAATGCAAAACTTGATGCCCAAGTTCATGCGCTAAATCTCGCCTTGAGCGTACAGCTGAAGTGCTGGAGGTTAAGAAAATCATAGGCCTATTTTTGTTAGAGTCTATGTTTGTAAAGTACAGGGAACAAGCATCTACTTTATCAGCTTTTAATGGTGTCTTAGCAATTATAAAACCATTGTTTTCTAACAAAAGCGTTAAATTGCTAATAGGGCCATTGCCTAGGCCCCAGTGTTTTCTTAATTCATTGGCAATAATTATTATTTCATCTAGAGAGTAATATTCTTGACATTTTCGCAGAACGTTTACTTTAGGAAGAGTCAAAAGATTATTGATGTATGTATATATATCAATAACCCAATGTATATATACTGTGTATTTTTCACGAGTCTTTTTACGAGAGGTTTTCCGGCTGCGGAAAAAAATAGGAGTTTTAATATTATTACTTTCCTCCATTGAAAAATATGATAAAGGCATATTTAAGGATTCGGCCATATCTATAATGATATCACCTCTTGGCATAACAATACCATTTTCGTATTGTGAAATAGCTTGCTTAGTTACGCCTATTAAATCAGCTAGTTCTGGTTGTGTTAGCTCGCGTAGTAATCTAGCATCTTTAAGACGTGTAGCATTAAATTTTAAAGACATATATAATCACCTTATTCGTTTATAGTTAGATTAAACTGTTTTGTAATTTTTTCATCGCTGAGAGCAGCTTCAAGGTCTTTGCCGTAGTTCTTTTCTATATATTCTGTTGTATCGGTATCGATATAGTTTTCAATTCTTTCTATATCTAGCCAACGTTCATATTTAGCATCCGGAATTCCAATTTGAATGTACGTGCAATTAAAATCCTTGTGATCATAAGTTACAAGTACGTAGCACTCGGAGAACTCGTCGATGGTAAATAAAGATCCTTGATTTGATTTTGCATTAGAGGTTCTGTTAAAAGATTTCTTCGGAAGTGCTTCTGATTTATCATTCTTTTTGACTTGGATTTTTATACGTGAATCCCACCAATAGTCTGGTGAACTATTTCCTCTGGTTTCAGTATATGTTAGACGTGCAGTTAATTCATTATCTGCAATTTTGGTAAGTAAATATGATATGATAAATCTAAGCTGACAACCAGCATCATAACGGCTGAGTTTGGGTAGCTCTGGATGTTCCATGCAAATTTTTCCTGCTATCTTCATGCCACAATATACTGTGCTAGCAAAGATTTGTTTTATTCTGGGAGGCAGTATATCATTTATAATCTTTTTTGCTTGCTTTTCTTCGATTGTATCGAACATAAAAATCACCTCGCTTGACTTTTTATAAAAATATCATAGCACACTTTACTTTTAAAAGTCAAGTCAACATGTTTTTTTGCAAAAAAAGTCAAGTACAGCCATTTGAAGGAGGTCAATATGAGAAAAAACTACACAACCACTCAGGGCGACATGTGGGACTTGATTGCCAAGCGCTTGTATAATGATGAAGCGTCACTAAATATTCTTCTGGAAGCAAATCAGCAATACGCTGACATTGTTGTTTTTCCGGCGGAAATTGTGTTGGAGGTGCCGGAGTATACTGCACCGGCAACGTCAATGTTGCCACCATGGAGGCGTTAAAATGTTTAAGATGGATGCAAGGCGATGTTTGGTAATCATTAAATACAATGATAAAGATATAAGCATGGACCTGCAGCAATATCTGAAGAATGTAAGCTATACTGATAACATGTCCGGAGAGGCAGATGATTTGCAGCTTACGCTGGAGGATAAAGCTGGTTTGTGGCAATCATCCTGGATGCCGGAAAAGGGCGCAACGCTGGATGTTAGCGTAAAGCTGATTAACTGGCAGAGCATCGGTGAACAGGTTGTACGTTTTGGCTTGTTTGAGATTGATGAAATCACCAGCAGCGGAATGCCGAGCGAAGTACAAATCAAGGCAGTGAGCGTGCCGGACAACAACAATCTGCGCGGTGCCGAGCGTACACGCAGCTGGGAGAAGGCTGAGGTGAAGCGCATTGCAAATGATATTGCGACGGAGGCAGGCTTGACGCTATATTACGATGTCAAAGAATATAATCCTGTTATAGATAGGGCAGAGCAGACTGAACAGTCTGACCTGTCCTTTTTATATAAGCTGTGTGCTGATCATGGTCTGGCTCTCAAAATCTGCGATAAGCAAGTGGTAATTTTTGATGAGGCAGATTATGAGGCGGCTGAGGCTGTGGCGCTGGTGCCGAAGCCAAACGCTAGTTATTCTGCCGGCAGCCTAAAGGTGCTGGATATGCTGAAAAGCTACAGCCTGCGCAGTAAAGTGCGCGATGTGTATAAGTCCTGTCACGTGAAGTATAAGGATAGCAGCACGAAGCAAAAAATTGAGGCGACATTTGCTGCTCCTGATAAAAAGATAGGAAAAACACTGGAAGTCAATGAGCAGGTAGCCAGCATTGCGGATGCAGAACGTCTTGCAAAGAAGAAGCTTCGGGAGAAGAACAGTGATGAGGTTACCGGAAGCTTCAGCTTTTTAGGTAATCCGGAACTGGCTGCTGCTGTGAATATCCAGCTTAGCGGTTTTGGTGCTTTCGATGGCAAGTATATTATTACTAAGGCACAGCATGATATTAGCAGTGGCTACACAACAAGTATTGATGTGAGGCGATGTTTAGATGGATATTAACCAGATAAAAAACCTGATTCGCATTGGTACAGTATCGGCTGTCAATGGCGAATCGTGCAGCGCCCGCGTTGTGTTTGACGATAAGGACAATATGGTGAGTGCTGAACTACCGATTATAACTATAGGTAGCAAGCAGACAAAAGCCTATTGGCTGCCTGAGGTTGGCACCCAGGTGCTGTGTATCTTCCAACCGAATGCAAGTGGCAGTGGCATCAGCAAAGGCTTTGTTATAGGAGCTTTTTATAGCACGCAGGATACTCCAGTAGAAAGTAATGCTGATGTGCGTAGCATCACGTTTGCCGATGGTAGCTTTATCAGGTATCAAAACGGAAATATCGAGATAAATGCCAAAGGCAATGTAATTATTAAAGGTGCTAACATTCTGCTGAACTGAAGGAGGTGATTACCATGCCAAAGGCAACACGATTAGGTGATAACGATACCGGGCACGATGCCTGCGCACCTACAGCGCTTGTTACAGCAAGTGCTAATGTTATCATCAATGGCAAAGGAGCAGGTCGTGTGGGTGACAGCTATGCTCCTCATGGATGTGTAGCGCATCCGACGCATAGCGGTGTAATTGCCAGTGGCAGCGTAACCGTTTTTATTAACGGGCGAGCTGCTGGCCGAATAGGGGATGCCGTCAGCTGTGGCGGTAGGGTAGCGGTGGGGAGCAGCAATGTATTGATTGGAGGTTGATATTATGCTTGTAGGTTTTATGGCGGATATACCATTTATTGTATCTAGCCATTATATTCGTACATTCGATGATTATGGTCGTGGTACTGGTGGACGCTGGGCGCAGCATGACATTATCGGCGATAAGCCGGTGCTTGAGTTTATCGGTCCGGACGTAGAGAAGATTAGCTTTACGATGCAGCTGCGTGCTGATCAGGGCTTAAGACCGACTAAGGAGCTTGAAAAACTGCGGAAGATGCGCGACACAGGTAAATACTTCCCTTTGGTTATCGGTGGTAAATTAATTACAGATAATATGTGGGTTATTGAAAGCCTGGATGAAAGCGTTTCCTTTTGGGGTAAGTTTGGCAACATTATGAGCGCTAAAGTAAGCGTGACGCTGAAAGAATACGCAGGAGGCTTGAATGTATTATGATTTACGATGTTTTAGCTCAGCCAGTGAAAGGTATTGATTTTGCACCTGCGTCAGAAGCGGCGGAAATCCTGCAAAACCTGCGCACAATTATCACCACCACAAAATACTCTGTGCCGCTTGAGCGCGATTTTGGCATTGACGCTGATATGCTTGACCTGCCAATCAACGTAGCGCAGGCAAAGCTGCAGTCTGAGATGATTACGGCCATCAAAAAATATGAGCCGCGTGTGGAGATAACATCAATCAGTTTTACCGGCACGGATGATGGCGTGCTGGTCCCGAAAGTGCAGGTGAGAATCAAGAATGACAATGAGTAAATTAGATAACCTGGCCGATATCGTGTTTGTAGATGCAGACGCTGGTGAGGTTGAGAGTTATGTTATCGGCAGATATGAGGCGATAACCGGCAGGACGCTATCTAAAGGCGACCCGGTAAGGCTGTTTCTGCTGACGATTGCAGCGCTTATCGTGCTGCTGCTCAATAAAATCAATGAGACCGGCAAGCAGAACCTGCTCAGATACGCTACCGGCGACAATCTGGACCATCTGGGAGCCCTGGTAGGCGTTGAGCGCATCCCGGCAAAGGCTGCCGTGACTACCATGCGCATCAGGCTGTCTGCTAAGCTGCAGACAGCAACAATCATCCCTGCCGGTACACGTTTTACGGCAGGCGATAATGTGTTTTTTGCATTAGATGCCCCGCTGGTTATTGATGCGGGCACAACCAGTGCTGACGGCAGCGCAACCTGCCTGACAAAGGGCGAGCTGGGTAACGGCTATGTAGCTGGCCAGCTCAAGACGTTGGTTGACCCGGTGCCGTATGTAGATAGCGTGGCCAACGTCACTACCTCCGAGGGCGGCGCTGAGGTCCAGTCAGACGACAGCTACCGTGAGGATATCCGCCTTGCACCGGAAAACTTTAGTACGGCAGGGCCTGAAGGCGCTTATATCTACCATGCCAAAAGGGCCTCAACAAAGATTGCTGACGTTACGGTATGGTCGCCGGAAGCGGGCAAGGTAGAGGTAAGGCCGCTGCTGGCTGGCGGAGAGCTGCCCGGCGATGAGATGCTACAGCAGGTCAAGACAACGCTTGATGATAAAAAGGTAAGGCCGCTAACTGATAATATCAGCGTATTAGCTCCGGAACAGGTAACCTATAACCTCAGCCTGACATATTACATCGCCAGCGATAACAAGGCACAGGCGACAGCCATCCAAAATGCTGTCAATGCGGCCGTTGACGATTACGTCCTGTGGCAAAAGTCAAAGCTGGGGCGCGATATCAATCCGTCTGAGCTTATCGTGAGAGTGATGGCTGCAGGCGCAAAACGCGTGGCCGTGACTGCACCGGTGTTTACCGCGACAACTGATACACAGGTGGCTGTCTGCGGGACAAAGACTGTGACGCTGGGAGGGATAGAGGATGCTTGAGCTTAAGGATAATGCCCTGCAGCGTATCCTGCCAAGCTCCATCAGCGGCGATGCAACGGTAAAGGATATCGTGCAGGCCATCTCCGGCAGGCTGGCGCAGCTGGGTGAGCAGGCTGAGCTTGTCTTAATCCTGCCGCGTCTCAAAAAGCTGCCGGAAGAAATCGTCGATGAGCTGGCGTGGCAATATCACGTCGATTTTTATGACGTTTCGGCCGAGATCGCGAAGAAGCGGGAGCTTGTACGCAAAGCCATTGCCCGCCACCGTTACAAAGGCACGCCTGCAGCGGTCGAAGAAGTCTGCTCAGCAGCCTTTGATACCGCCGAGGTGCTGGAATGGTATGAATATGGCGGCAAGCCGTATCATTTCAAAGTGCGCATGGTGCAGGAGTCCATCCCGGATGAAGCGGTTATGGCCGAGATGGTCAAGGCTATCAACAGCGCCAAGAATATCAGGAGCTGGCTGGACAGCATGACTTTTTATTACCGCCCGGAAGGCAAGATTTATACGGCGGGTGTGCTCTGCCAGCATAAAAAGTTATTTTTCAGGATATGAGGGAGGTGAGCGGATATGTTGTGCATAGAATATGAAGGCCCGCACAAAAACAGGATAACGCTGACGCGCGGCGACAGTGCCACGCTGAAGCTCAAGCTGTACGATGCGCAGAATAAGCCTGTGTTGCTGACGGAGGCTGACAGGGCTGTGCTGACGGTCAAGCAGGATATCGACAGCCCGGCTGCCGTGCTGCAGCTGGAGGCAAAGGAAAAACAGTTTGATTTTGCTCCGGCCGATACAGCTGACCTTGCCTGCGGCCAATACTGTTACGATGTGCAGGTAACCTTATCTGATACGGACGTGTATACGGTAATCCCACCCTCCGATTTTATCCTGGCTAAAGGGGTGACCTGATATGCGCGACGGCGAATTAAAAGGCCTGATTGTCCATAAAGCCGGCCTTTTCGGGCGCCTTGAAAAAACGAAGGATATCCGCGGCTATATAGGCTGCGGGATAAAAAAGGTCAGTGATTTTGTGCCGGAGGAAGAATACCACGGCACTTATGAGGCTGTATCAAAGGCTTTTGAGGACAGCTATCTGGAAACAAAAAACAAACGCCTCAGAGACAATATACACGTCAAGGAAATCCCTTACTATGAAACAAGCAATTTGTCTGATGGAGTGACGGTATATATCGGAAGCAAAATCGAATTTGAATAAACGGAGGTACGCTAATGTCAAATTGGGGTAAACCGGTATTGACCAAGCAGGGCCTTAAGCTGCAGGCCAAGGTCGATGCCGGCAGTCGTATGCAGCTTACACAATGCAAGATTGGCAGCGGTACGCTCAGCAGCGGGCAGAACCTTGAGGACCTGACAGCGCTGATTGCGCCTGTACAGACGCTGCCTATTGCAAGCATCAGCTACTCGGAAAACAACAGCGCCTGCGTGATTGCAGCCGTGACAGATAATAGCAATGTAACCAGCGGCTATTATCTGCGTGAGTTTGGCGTGTATGCGCGCGATCCGGATGATGGCGAGATACTGTACGCAGTAGCCCGGGACTCAAACCCGGATTACATCCCGCCAAGAGGCACGTCAGCAGTAATCAGCCAGGAAATAGGCGTGGCATTATCGTTTAGCAATGCTGCCAACGTTACTGCTTATGTTAACACATCGGCTATTGCAACAATAACCTACGTCAATAGCTATGTGGCATCTGCCGTAGCGGACCTTAAAGATATGACCGGTGCATCCCCCGCGCAGGGCGGCATCCATGGGCTTGTGCCGGCACCAGGTCGCGGCGTCACGAAAAACCGCTTTTTGCAGGCCGACGGAACGTGGGCCTTTGTCAACGAGATGACCGGCGCTTCGTTTGGGGCAGCAGGTGTAAGCGGCCTTGTCCCAGCTCCTGCCGCAGGCAATAGCACGCGTTATTTGCGCAGTGATGGTACGTGGGCATCTATCACCGCCATGTTCGGCGCGACGGCTACCGTCAACGGCGCCGCAGGCCTCGTGCCAGCACCTACGGCAGGCAGCAGCATCAGATATCTGTGTGCTGACGGTACATGGAAAGAGGTCGACCTTGACAGTGCTGAGACCAAGCTTGTCAAGTATTACTGAGGTGGCAACTATGAGATATAAAATAATGGTCAACGGCACCGCGTATAAAGTGCGATACGCCAACGGCAGCTATTTGCCGGATATCTCTAAATCGGGATATGCGTTCCTTGCCGTCTATTACGATAACAATCTGATGGCAACAGGGGAGCGTATCACCGTTGACGGCACCGTATATACCGTCACCTATGGCGTTACCGTCGCTATACGCGGCGAGGCAGGTACAAGCAAAGTGCTGTCGGTAACATATAACGGTGTTACTAATACCGTCCCGGTAACCTTTGACGGTGGGACGTACAACGTCACCTTTACGTCAAGCACAAAACGCCGGAGCTTCTCGGCTGAGGTTACTCCTGCAGATACGTATGCGTATATTGACGTTTCGGACTGTGCAACAGGCACGTGGACATATACAATCACGACCAACAGCGCATCCAAAGAGGGCTCGTGTAGCATCCCGCTACCAAACGCCAAGAAGCAGGAGCTTATTTTGGGCGAGTTTGGCGGCGTAGCAACGTTGACATATAAGGTCAGCTCCGGCGGCACAAGCAATTTAACGTCTTTGCAGCACAGCAGCAGCGACCCGACAACAACGATTACAGCCCATATTATATAGGAGGTAAAAGATGGCTCAGTCAACAACAAATCTCGGGAAGATACACGTCTTCCCGTCGGAAACCCTATACAATCAATTTAAAGATATTATCGCAGACAACGATTTAGCATTATTAAAAGACGATGGTGCGTACATCATTGCAGCCAACCTTGCACAGAATGGCTATGTAAAATTTAGCAATGGGCTAATTCTGCAGTGGGGATATTACCAAGCCACTAGCAACAGTTATACATTAACATTTCCGATTGCTTTCAGCCGCCAAACCTGCGCTGTATGCATCACCAACGTAAATAGCGGCTCAGGCTTCCCAGTTACATTTACGCCTAACACAAGTTCAATACGAATTGATAATAAATGCCATGAAAATTTTTGGATTGCGGCTGGCTTTTAGCGCAGCAGGCTCTTACGCTCCAGGCAAAGCCTAAGCCTTGCCGATGGCGAAAACGTAAAGATTGCTTGTGTTGGGAGTATCACCATACACAGCTATTGAGATACCATTAAAGCTATCCAGCAACATAGTGTAGCTTGCTGTACCTCCATTTACACGGTCTTTGGTTATGGCGACAGCATAAAGGGTAGACATCGAAATAGGCAGCGTAACTGTTGAGACTTTCTTGCCTGTATAACTCCATTTTCCCCACTGCATAGAAAGGCTCATAACGTCTTAATTTAAATCTACCTTATCGTTACACCTAAATCATTAAAAATCGCCCACAGGCAAAATCTGTGAGCGTAGAAAGGAAAAATATGAATGATAAAAGAGTAAATCAATATCTTATCCTGCCTGACAATGGCAACAGAAAAGATACCAAATTAGCTGTCGAGCACAGCGAGGAACAAATCACTGAGCTGCTTAAACAAGGCTATGTTATCGTCAACCACGATGATTTTAACAAGCTCATCGGTAATGCTGACGGCGAATATCTTATTGCCGATGACGGCACGGTATATGAAAAGCCAGCACCTACCGATGCAGAGCTGCTGGCTGTTGCAAAGTCTGCCAAAATCGCAGAGCTTAAGGCTGAGCGTGACAGCAAAGAGGTTGAGCCGATTACCTACAACGGTAACAGCTATGATTATGACGACAAGGCAAGGGAGCGCATTAATGCAGCTATCATTGCCCTTGACGTACAGGCTGCCCAAGCAAAGGCTACAGCATCCATTGACTGGACAACAGCAGACAATCAAGATGTTAAGGTTACCGCTAACGATTTACGTTGCGTAATCGCTGCCGTAGCACAGCGCTCAAACGCCTTGCACGTAGCGTATAGAGCCGCTAAGGAAAAGGTAGAGGCTGCGAGTGATGTTGCTGAGGTCGAGGCCATTAAGTTAGATGTCTAAACATGGACAAAGCCTGTAACCATGCGGCTTTGAAGCATGTTCCCGACATGATTGTCAGGGAGTAACACGATAGCAACAGCGCAGATGTAGCTATAATGCGTGATGTAGGTGTGTGGCAAGGCAATAGCAAGCAACAGGTTAGCAACAAATCATATCAAGTCTATTGCTTTTTTCAGCTCATGCAATGACTTGTGTGTATAGGTCCCTTTGGTAACACCGGGGCTGGTGTGCCCTAAAATGCGTTTGACTGCTGTGTCATTAGCTCCGGCGTTGTCGAGCATCGTGGCACAGGTATGGCGGCACTCATGCGGCGTGTGATGACAATTAGTCGCGTCCATGACGTTGTCAAATCGCGTCCGGAAACGATGATAGGACAGAGCAGCGCCATCATCTACAGTGATGAGCGTACGGCCGTCCTGCTGCATCCACAGCTTAAAATAGGGGAGCGCCTTGCGGCTTATCGGCACAGCCCTGTTACGGCCAGCCTCAGTCTTGCTGTCACGGACGATAAGATAACGCTGCTTGAGCTTAACGTCACTTTTCTGTATCGCCAAAAACTCGCCCGGTCGCACGCCGCTGTAACACATCATCACGATGCACATCGCCCAGCGCGCCAGCGTATCATCACTGTTAGCCAGCTTCTTTACCCGGTTGAGCTGGCGGGTGATAAACGGCTTTTTGGGATACCTGACCACCTTTTTATCTATGTCGATGTAGCAGGTTATATCGGCTGCCGCTGGTATGATCTTATACTTTACGGCATACTCGTACATGAGGTGCATCAGCTGGCGGCATTTCTTCTGCGAGGCATAGCCGATATTGCGACGGCTCATGCCGCGGATTACACCCTGCAGGTCGGATATCTCGAGCTTTGCAAACGGACGGCCGTGCAGCTCATGGCAATGCTTGTAGGCTGCCTTGTAGTTGTTGGCCGTTGATTTTGCTATTTTAGGATAGCGCTCAGCAGCCATCAGCCTGTAGACCTCAGCAAAGGTTATCGTGGACGGCGCAAACAGTGACGGGTTTTTGTTGTAGTCGACCAAAAATGCCAAAGCGTCCTCATATGTGGCGTACTGGCCGATTATCTTCTGGCGGCCGTCGATGTATTTCCTGACGATGTAGGGGCGGCGTCTGTTGCCGCTGTAGCAGGCTATTGAGCCAAATCCATTAGGTAATTTCATTTTTTATCATCTCCTATACAGTTAAGTATAGGGCAGAAAGAGAGGTAATTTTTATGGCAGACAAAAATATTTCTAAAGTCGTTTACGGAGGCAAGACCTTAATCGACCTGACCGCCGATACCGTCACTGCTGACAAGCTGCTCAGCACCTATAGCGCGCATGACAAGAGCGGCGCTCTCATCACCGGTACCTGCACATTTGATGCAGACACCAGCGATGCTACCGCGGCCGTAGCTGAGATTCTGGCCGGCAAGACAGCATACGTCAACGGCAACAAGCTGACCGGCACCATGAAAAACAACGGCGTCGTTACCGGAACCATCAGCAAAAAGGCTGAGGCTTACAGCATCCCTATCGGTTATCACGATGGCAGTGGTAAAGTGTCCATCAGTACAACTGAGCAGGCCAAGATTATTGCTACCAATATCCGTGCGGGGGTAAGCATTTTAGGCGTTACCGGTACGATGAGCGGCACCGAGGGTGCTAAAGCTCAGGCCAAGACTGCTACACCGTCCACTACACAGCAGACCATTCTGCCGGACAGCGCCGGCGGCTACAATTACCTTACACAGGTAACCGTAGAGCCGATTCCGTATACCGAGTCTGACAACGCTGCCGGAGGCACAACCGTAACTATAGCTTAAAGGAGGCCTGTATATGGCGGTAAACAAGATTATTTACAACGGGGAGACACTGGTAGACCTGACCAGTGATACGGTCACCGCCGATGATCTGGCCGCCGGCGTGACCGCTACCGGGGCTGACGGCAAGCCGTTAGTAGGCCTGCTGCCAAAGGTTACCATCGACACGGAGCTGTCGACTACCAGTACCAATCCGGTCCAAAACAAGACCATAACGGCAGCGCTGTCCAACCTTGATATCGACATCGCAACAAACGATGAGATTGACAATGCCTTAAACATTGCGGGTAGCGGGGACCTGCCGACAACTGGCGGCATCGTCACTATTGCGATGGGCGGCACCGGGGCAACAACAACGGCCGGAGCACGTACAAATTTGGGGGTGAGCGCTACCGCAGATTTTGCAAACGTAGCATTTAGCGGGGCGTATGATGATTTGACCGGCAAGCCGACGATACCGTCCAGGACAAGCGACCTTGCCAACAACAGCGGCTATATCACAAGCAGCGCGCTCAGCGGTTATGTCAAGTCGGTCAACGGCGCAGCTCCTGACAGCTCCGGCAATGTTACGATAAGTGTGAGCGGGGGCAGCAGCGGCGGTGGTAGCTATACATTACCTACGGGAAGCAGTAGCACGCTTGGCGGTGTTAAGATTGGCTCCGGCTTGACAATCAACACCAACGGCGTTGTGTCAGCTGATGTTACGGCATCTACGTTAACGGCTTATGCTAAGGCAACGGACTTGTCAGCGGTCGCAAAAAGCGGCAGCTACAATGATTTGAGCAACAAGCCGGCTATCCCCGCAGCCTACACGTTGCCAAACGCTACTAGCAGTACGCTGGGTGGCGTAAAAATCGGCAGTAACATCAGCGTATCAAACGGCACTATCAGCCTTGCCAAAAGTAACGTGACAAGTGCTTTAGGATACACGCCTGCTACTACCAACAATGCGTCTTTTACAGGCACGACAATGGTGCAGACGCTGACCGTCAGCAGTGCTCTTAACATCCCCGGTGGCAGTATCTGGATTGAGTAGGTGACATTGTGAGTATTTTAAGCAAAAAATTATACGTACAAAAAACAGGCGGTGCGGCTGTTGCCTGCAACATCTACTCTACATCGGCTGAAGCCGGGGACAAAGCTTTGCGAGTAAGAGTCGACAACACTGACGGCTATATAGCCCTTAAAGCGACAGACGATGCCAATGCTACAGGCATGCGTGTTAAAATCGGCGGCATTATATACGCTGTTGCAACAAAACATGAGAACGGTGGCGATGTCACCGAGAACATGTTTGTAATGACTATGGGACAGCAAAGCGGTCAATATGGGTATAGTCGTAACAATGGCAATTATGGCGAGATTACAGGTAATGTTACGCATGATGGTAGAGCGGTAACCTTGGTAATATTGTCTTATTACGGCGGTTGGCTTGACGTTGCATTTAAGGAGGATGGTGTTACGAGCGGTAGTCGCAATATCAGCCTTAACATCACACCGCTTGAAACGGGTGTAACTGTTAATTTGACAGTAGGCAAAATATCATATCAAGGTAGCTTAGTAGGATTTTATACCTTTGTGCAACGTGTACCGTCAAATATATCAAGCATGTTTACCGCTGCTAATGTGGGGAAAAAATATAAAGTCGAAATTGTGTTTAACTAAGGAGGTGATATTTAGTGGCAGAAAACATGATTGACCTTAACGGCCTTGTACATGTGTGGAGCAAGGTTAAGACGCTTACAAACGGATGCGTTAAGGCTAGTGACCTTGCTACGGTGGCAACGTCGGGAAGTTACAATGACCTTATAGATAAGCCGACCATACCTGCATCAGCTACGGTGGACAGCGAGCTATCATCTACATCAACAAATCCTGTGCAAAATAAAGTCATCAATGCTGCGTTAAACAGCAAGGCAGACAGCAGTATGCTGAGTGAGTATCTGCCGTTGGCAGGTGGGGCGTGTACAGGCGGTGTGAGCGCACCTAATTTCCAGACAGGTACAGGGGCAACAAATTATTTCCAATGCCGCAAATTCCGCGGCGAGGGCGATGCCAATACATATTACCATGCTGTTGATTTCGGTTATAGCGGCCATGACAGCGTGGATTTTTATGAATACGACCCAAATTGGCGTTTTTATAAATGTACAACAGGTACAAAGTCTGGAGCTGTGCTGGTCGGCAATATCAACGAAAACGGATGGAATGGTGGAGCGGTTCTGAGCGGCGCTCCGACAGCACCGACGGCTGTTGCCGGAACAAACACTACGCAGATAGCGACAACTGCTTTTGTACAGACCGCTGTCAGCAGCAAGGTAGATGCATCGACGCTTGCTACGGTAGCGACAACCGGCGATTATAATAACCTGACCAATAAGCCGTCAATACCTGCAGCCTATACGTTGCCGACGGCCAGCAGCTCTGTTCTGGGCGGTGTGAAAATCGGCAGCAACATAAGTGTATCAAGCGGCGTTATCAGCCTGACAAGGGCCAACGTAACCGGTGCTCTGGGGTACACTCCTCCGGTAAGTGATACAACGTATGGCAATGCTACAACAACATCTTCGGGCCTTATGAGTAGCAGCGACAAAAGCAAGCTGGACAGCATAGCAGCTAACGCCAACAATTATGTCCATCCTGCATCTCATCCGGCAAGCATGATAACAGGGCTGACTGCTGTGGCTACTAGCGGCAGCTATAATGATCTGTCGGACATCCCGGCGATACCTGTTGTGGATGACAGCTTGTCCGGTGACTCTACCAATGCCGTGCAAAACAAAGTTGTGTATGGCTTGGGGCAAAAGTTTTTTAACCAGCTCAGCGCCTTGGCATCGGTAGCCAGGACTGGCAGCTACTCGGACCTTACCGGCACGCCCGGCAATGCTACGGCCTCTGCCGCGGGGCTGATGAGTGCTGCGGACAAAGCCAAGCTGGACAAGATCGACGCTGATGCCGGAAGCGTTAAACTGATAACATACAGTTAAGGTTCTTAAGCCGTCTTATACAGGGCGGCTTTTATTATGTAATTTTTAGGAGGTTGAAAGATGAACTATAAACTTTTTTTTGATAGCGTGGTAGGTGCAGGTAAAACGCTTTATACAGGTTGGAATTATAAGGCGATAGCTGCTGCGATTATGGTAATCCTGCTCCACAAGCATGCAATCCTGTTCTATGCGTTTTCTGCTTTGGTTGTGTTGGACTGTCTGACTAAGTGGTTGGCGATTGCTCATGATTATCTGGTTAAGCAAGGCAAAACAGCGCCAACCATTCTTCAATCGCTGATTGCCATCAAAGCGGCAAGAAGCGCAGGGCTTATTTCCTCTGAAGTCATGAAGCACCGTTTTTTAGGCAAGATTTGCATATATTTACTATGCGTAATGGCAGCTGCCAGTGTGGATCTGATTATGGTTGAGCTCAGTAAGCCTGCATGGGCAGTGAGTACAATCATCGGCTATTTAACTGCGACGGAATTGTTGAGTATAGTAGAAAACCTCAACGCTGCTGGCGTTGAGGCCGTACAAGGCCTCATCGACACCATCAAGAAAAAAAGGATGTGATAGCATGGACCTTAGACATCTCTTAGCGCATGAGGTTGCTGCAGGCATCATCGCCACCGGCATCGAGGGAGCATATGACTCTGTAAGCTGCAGCACCGCCGGCAATTACCCCAGCATGGGAGTGAGCCAGTGGGAGGGCGGCCGCGGGGACAACCTCCTGAGCTGGATTGACGGTGGCCGTAAATTTATCGGCCGCACATACTCCGATATTGTCAACTCCGGTGAGCTGGATGAGCTGCGTGCGGCCCTCGACAGTGAGCAGGGCAGGGCTGCTCAGCTGGAGATACTGGCAGCTGACTGCCTCGATTATGTCGACGCGCTGATGCCGTACATCAGCGACAGCAAATGCGTAATTTACGCAGGCATGTGGTGCCCGACATCCACCAACGTGGTGAGGGTGTTTGTACGTAACCGTAAGAGCTGGGGCTATAACGTCAACGACCTGTCCGCGCTGGCGGATGTGTTTGAGGAGGAGTATTATGTAGCTGCTGCCGTCGGCAACGCCTATCGTCAAGGCTACGCTAACAGGGCGAGAGCTACATATAATTATCTGGTAGGACACGATATCGACTGGGGGCTGCTTGATGTATGACAAATCGTGGATATATCGCATCGGCGTTATGTGTCTGTGCGCTGCTGTCGGCAGCTACATCCTGTACACCTGCCTCAGCGGCAGAGGCAGCGCCCCGGCAGGAGGTAATGGTGAGCGTGCCGCTCAGCAAGTTAACCGAGCTGCAGAGCTTAATCAGCAGGCAAGAGCTGCGATTAAATCAGCTGCAGGAGCTGTTGAGCGGGCAGAGCAGCGGGCTGAGTCAGCAGCAGCAGCAAATCAGTCAGCTCAGGCAGGAGTTAACGACTGCCAAAAACTCGTTGACGAGCTCAGATCAGATAATCAACGAGCAAAATGCATCCTTGATGAGCTTATCAGAGGAGCTCAAACAGGAGCAGCGCAGGATGCGGCGCATTGAGCGTCAGCGCCTCTTATGGCAGGCTGTTGCCGGCGGCGTGGTTGTATATGCGGTACTTAAAGAATAGTTTATATTTGGGGCCAACGCTGGGGCCAACGCGCCTAAAAAATAGGCAAAAATAGGGCAAAAAACAGCAAAAATCAACAACTTAAAAGTGAGATTTTTACACATAAAAATACCCCGCAACCTGCATGGTTGCGGGGTTTCTCTCATGGTGATCCAGGAGGGATTCGAACCCCCGACCCACGGCTTAGAAGGCCGTTGCTCTATCCAACTGAGCTACTGAACCATATTAATTTGGAGCGGGCGATGGGAATCGAACCCACAACATCAGCTTGGAAGGCTGAGGTTTTACCACTAAACTACACCCGCATGGTCGGAGTGGCAGGATTCGAACCTGCGACACCCTGCTCCCAAGGCAGGTGCGCTACCAAACTGCGCTACACCCCGAATACAAAAGGTATTATACTATTTAATTAAACAGATGTCAAGAGAAAATATATACTTTGTTAATCATGAAGCAGAAGAAAAATATTTGAAATCATGTTTTTCTTCTGCCGGATAGATTGCTTATTTCAGCAGCTCTTCCTTAAGCTCGTAATATTCGCGCGAGAAATAGGGCGTAAGCTGTGCTTCGCGGTGGTCATAGCCAAAGGCGCGTTTGGTGAGCGACAATACAGGCGGTGCCTGAATGCGTTTGGCAACGGCAAAGCCAGCGAACAGCCTCCACCAGCGCTCTAAATCGGCAATCAGTGCAACAGCATCTGGACAGGCTTCGTTAATCGCTTCCTGCGTACAGCCTAGCTCTGCGGCCAGCGTGCCTGCCTTGTACCAGCGCAGGATATCTGCCGGTGTAGTCTTGTGCCAGTTTTCGATAAAGGCGCGCAGCAGGTAATCATGATAGCCGTAAACAAGCGGGTCGCCGCCGTTGCCTACTGTCTGTGCGTCAGAAAGCTCGGCGCTGGGGCGGATATTGAAGATAGCTTCGGGGATTACCTCACGTTTGTAGACTACTTCGTTCAGATAGCGTCCCAAAGCATATACCTGATGCTTCCACAGGTCACCAATCATGGCCATAGCACCGCAGATATCGCCGTAGAAGGTGGCGTAGCCAATCGCCAGCTCTGCTTTGTTGGAGTTGCAGCTGAAGGCACCGCCGAAGGCTGCAGACGCTGCGGCAATAACACGCGCGCCGCGGTCGCGGGCCTGGATATTTTCTTTAATCAGTCCGCTGAGCTGCAGATTGAAGCTGCTGCCGTCTGCCAGATGGGTGATAGGAGTTTCTTCCAGTTGCTTGACAGTCAGCTCATAGCTTTCGCTGATGGGCATTACGGCATAGTTTGCGCCCAATGCCTGCGCCAGCTGCTGCGCGCTGTTGCGGGTGGCAGCAGAGTTGAAGCGTGAAGGCAAATTGAGCAGCAGCACGTTCTCCGGTCCTAAAATATCTGCATACATGGCGGCGGTTACGGCGCTGTCGATGCCGCCGGAAAGGCCGACGGTCATGCGCTTGATGCCGCATTGCTGCAGGAATTTGGCTGTGCCGTAGCGCAGAGCGCGATACACGGATTCCGGCTCCTTTGGCAGCTCTGCCGGCGGACAGGTGGGGATGATGCAGTTTGCTTCTGTATCCCAGGTGAATTCCAAAAAGGTATCGGCATACATGGGCGCAGAGGTTACCAGACTGCCGACACTGTTATAGGCGGAAGTGCAGCCGTCATAGGTGAAGATGTTCTTGCCGTTGTTCTGAATGCCGACGTTGTTGCAGTAGATGAGCGGAATGCCTGCGGTGCGTGCCTGCGCACTGAAAAGGCGGTTGCGCTTACGGTTTTTGCCCAACGTGTAGGGGGAGCAGGAAAGGTTGCATAAAAGCTGTGCTCCGTTGGCTGCCAACGTTTGCGGTACGTTAAGGTGATAGTTTTCCGTCCAGCCGTCCTCGCACAGCATGACGCCGATACGCAGGCTTGTGCCTCGGATGACGATTTCCAAAGGCTGCAGTGCTTCACTGACGCTTGCACCTTCTTCGGCGCAGAGCTTCTGCAGGCTGTAAAAATGACGGCAGTCGTCAAATTCGCGGTAGTTGGGCAGCGATGTCTTGATGAAGAAGCTGCGTCCCTGATAACCGCCGAGCAGCTTACCGTTTTGGCAGGCAAAGGCGGCGTTGTATTTGCGCACGCGTCCGTCCTCGTTGAGCTTGCCTGGTTCGGTGGCAACGCTGCCGAAGATAACGCAGATATTTTCGGTGGCAGCAACGATCTTTTCGGCATAATAGGCGCAGTCATCCAAAAAGGTCTGCTGCTCCCAAATGTCGCCGATAAGATAACCCGGCAGTGCCATTTCCGGCAACAGCAGGATATCGGCCTCAAGGCTGCGTGCTTTTTCAATAGCGTCAATAATTTTCTTATAGTTTACATCAGGACGGCCGGGAGTTATTTCCAGCTGTCCGCAGATAATTTTCAGCTTCAATTTATTGTCCTCACAATTTTATTTGCATTTTACATTACTATAGTGCTATTATAACAGAGATGAAGTAATTTCTCTAGCTTAGAGGGGGTTTTTCCTGATGAAACATAACAAAAAAACTAATGCAGCCCGCCGTCTGGACGAACTGAAGATAGAATACCGTATTATGGAATATCCGGTGGACGAGGAGCATCTGGATGCTGTGCATGTTGCCGCAGAGGTTGGCATGCCTGCATCACAGGTATTCAAAACACTGGTAGTACGCGGTGACAAGAACGGCATTATGTTTGCCGTAATTCCCGGTGACGGCGAGCTTGATTTAAAGGCGTTGGCCAGAGCCAGCGGCAATAAGCGTGCCGAGCTGGTGCATCTGAAGGAGGTATTGCCGCTGACAGGCTATATTCGCGGCGGCTGTTCACCCTTGGGCGCTAAAAAGAACTATCCTGTATATATGGATGAAACCAGCAATAACTGGCCGGAGATTGCAATCAGTGCTGGTCAGCGCGGTATGCAGATTATTGCGGCACCGGCTGATTTGCAGCGTGCTACGGCTGCAACGGTGGCACCGCTGATTTTTGCAGAGTAACTCTTGTTCCTTCCTATGAAATATGCTATTATAGTCTTGATAACCTATTTGCACAATTGTGTTTGAAAGAAATACGACTGTGCTGGCCTGAAGGCGTATTATTAACGCTGACGGCAGTATGATGTCAAAATTTAAAGAAGAAAGTAGGTTGAATATATGTTATATGTTAGTACAAGAGGGAAAACTGATTTGTTTTCCGCTGCACACGCGATAACCCGTGGCTTGGCAGCGGATGGAGGATTGTTTGTACCGCAGAATATTCCTGCGATGCGTATGGTTGATATAAAGGCGATGGAGCGCAAGCCTTATACGGAGCGTGCTGTTGATGTTCTGCTGCAGTATCTTACTGATTTCAGCGAGGACGAGCTGCGCGAATGTGTAAATGCTGCCTATGCGCCGGAAAAATTCGGTGATAATCCTGTGCCTTTGGTACAGGTAAATGATAACACCGGTGTGCTGGAGCTGTGGCATGGCCCGACGTCTGCTTTTAAGGATATGGCACTGCAGCTTTTGCCGCATCTTTTGACACGTTCGATGCAAAAGACCGGTGAAACGAATAAGGTTGTTATTTTGGTTGCTACATCCGGTGATACCGGCAAGGCTGCTTTGGAAGGCTTTGCTGATGTTCCGGGTACGCAGATTATTGTTTTTTACCCCAGCGAGGGTGTGAGCGATATCCAGAAGCAGCAGATGATTACTCAGGCAGGCAAAAATGTTAAGGTTTTCGGTATTGAGGGTAACTTTGATGATGCTCAGCGCGGTGTGAAGGAAATTTTCGGCAATACTGCGCTCAGTGATGAGCTGGCGAAGAAGGGATATACCTTCTCTTCTGCCAATTCTATTAACTGGGGCCGTCTGGTGCCGCAGATTGTTTACTACTTCAGCGCTTATGTAGATGCTGTGAAGGCAGGCAAGATTACTGCCGGTGACCCGATTAATTTTGTTGTTCCTACCGGCAACTTCGGTGATATTCTGGCAGGCTATTATGCTAAGCTGATGGGCTTGCCGATTGACAGACTGCTGTGTGCATCCAACAGCAATAACGTGCTGACTGATTTTATAAATACCGGTGTTTATGACAGACGCCGTGAGTTCTTTAAAACTGTTTCTCCTTCTATGGATATTCTTGTTTCCAGTAATCTGGAGCGCCTGCTTTACAGCGTGACGGAGCATGATGCTGCACGCGTAGCGGATTATATGAAGCGTTTGAATACCGAAGGTCATTACGAGATTGACAGCGAGGATCTGAAGCAGATTCAGAGCCAGTTCTTCGGTGCCTGGGTTGATGAGCTGGAAACGAAGGAGGCTATCGGCCGTATTTATAATGATTACTATTATCTGATGGATACGCATACTGCCGTTGCCTGGCGTGCGATGGAAAAATATCGCTTCCTGACCAGTGATGAGACTTACACCGTGGTGCTGTCTACCGCAAGTCCGTATAAATTTGCCGACAGCGTGCTGGCAGCGCTTGATGATGCTCAGCCGCAGGGCAGTAATCCTTTTGAGCTGCTGCAAAAGCTGCATGCCGATACCGGTGCGGAGATTCCGCCGCGTATGCTGGCGTTGGAGAACCTGCCTGTGCTGCATTCCGAGGTTATTCCTGCGGACAAGATGGAGCTGGCGGTTGTGAAGAACCTGGTGTAACTTGATGTGAAGAATATTTGCGTTGCGGGTATGTTTTCGCTATAATAAAACCGAAATTTAATATTTATATATGCAAGACTTAGTCTGCCGAACAGCGGACTAAGTCTTTGTCATAAAAGGAGGTATAAAGTGGACTCCAGGAGTGTACTTGAACAGGTGCGCAGCGGCAAGCTGTCGGTGGCTGAGGCGGAGAGTTATTTTAATCGCAAGGCGTATGAAAATTTAAATTATGCGCGTCTTGATACTTCGCGTGAGCAACGTACGGGCTTTGCGGAGGTGGTTTACTGCAGCGGTAAGCCTGACGCGTATTTGGCGGATATTTATAAGCGTCTTTTGGCGGAGCAGGGTGAGGTGTTCGGCACGCGGGCAACGCCGGAGCAGTATGAGCTGGTGCGGCGGCAGCTGCCGGATATTGTTTATGACCCGGTGGCGCGGACGCTGAAGCAGGAGCGCCCGGATAAGGTGCGCTGTGGCTGCGTTGTTGTGTGTACTGCGGGTACTGCCGATATTCCCGTTGCGGAGGAGGCGGCGCAGACGGCGGAGTTTTTCGGGACGCATGTGGAGAGGCTTTACGATGTTGGCGTGAGCGGGATTCACCGTCTTTTGGATAAGGTTGATTTGCTGCAGCAAGCAAATTGTGTAGTGACGGCTGCAGGTATGGAGGGTGCGCTGGCGAGTGTTATCGGCGGCCTTGTGCGTAATCCGGTGATTGCGGTGCCGACTTCTGTCGGATACGGTGCGAGCTTTCATGGGCTGAGTGCGTTGCTGACGATGATTAATTCCTGCGCTAACTGCGTTTCGGTTGTGAATATTGATAATGGATATGGCGCGGGGATTATTGCGACGCAGATTAACAGGCTGGCGTGTAAATGAGTTGGCGTGTGCGTCGCAATTAAATATCGTTCCATTCAGTAGCAATTTTCCTATGCCTTAGGGCATAACGCAAATTTCGTGCGGAACCAGGACGAAGCTTCGGTAAAATTTGTTATATGGTAAGAGAATGTTACGTACCCTTGCTTCTATGGTTCCAGGCACTCATTTGCTAAAATTGCTATTCCTTACACGACATATTAATTGCTTGTCATGGTTTTCTGCCAGACTTCTTGCCTCTCCTAGGGGAGAGGTGGCATCGCGAAGCGATGACGGAGAGGGGACTGTAAGCGTCGCAATTTATATATCGCGTTGCAACGAAAAATTTTCCCGCGAATCGCTTACTGAGTTGTATGTTTGATGCTAAATATGAAGAAGCGATTTGCGGACGGTAATTTCGTGTGGAACCAGGACGAAGTGCCGCAAAACTCGCGCTATGCTAAGAGATTCTGCTACAGTAGTAAGCTTATCGCTCAAACAGTTGCGACACTTCTATGGTTCCAGACACTCATTCCCTAAAATTTTTATGTTTTCACTGCGATATATTAATTGCTTGTTTAACCTTTCTTGCCTGCCCCTCGGGGAAGGTGCCGAGCGAAGCGAGGCGGAAGGGGGATAATCAAGCCATGTCTTTAAATTTTTTTGAGGTAAAAAATATGCCAAAAGATACAGATTTAGAAATGCAGGCGGAAGCCAAGTTTGCCGTGCTGCAGCAGGAGCTGCGGTGCTTGGGCAGTGTGCTGGTTGCATTCAGCGGTGGCGTTGATTCGACGTTTTTGCTGCAGGCGGCGCATTTGACTTTGGGCGATAAGGCGCTTGCGGTGACGGCGCGTTCCGGCGTTGTGCCGCAGCGTGATATAGCAGAGGCAGAGGAGTTCTGTCGGAAGCAGGGAATCCGTCATCTTTACTTTGATTTTGATGAGCTGCAGGTGCCGGGGTTTGCCGAAAATCCGCCGGACCGCTGCTATATCTGCAAAAAAACGCTGTTCAGTAATTTCTTGCGCATTGCACAGGAAAACGGTGCTGTGCTTTGCGAGGGTTCGAATATGGACGACCTGGGCGATTACCGCCCTGGTCTGAAGGCTTTGGCGGAGCTGAAGGTGCAGAGCCCACTGCGCACTGCAGAGCTGACGAAGGAGGAGGTCCGCCTGCTGTCGCATAAGCTGCAGCTGCCGACTTGGGATAAGCCGTCATTTGCTTGTCTTGCTTCGCGCTTTGTTTACGGTGAGCGTATTACGGCGGAGAAGCTGGCGGCGGTGGATAAGGCGGAGCAGCTTTTGTGGGAGCTTGGCTTTAAGCAGTTCCGCGTGCGTGTGCATGGTACCCTAGCGCGCGTTGAGCTGTTGCCCGAGCAGCTGGAGCAGGCGGTGGCTGAGCCGATGCGCAGTACGATTTACAAAGGCTTGAAGGCTGCAGGCTTTGCTTATGTGGCACTTGATTTGCAGGGTTATCGTACAGGCAGCATGAATGAAACCTTGAAGCAGGATTAATTTAGACTTATAGCGAATTTTATCAGTAGTCTGTTACAAGTATGCAGGCTTTGGTTAGGAGGAAGATTTATGAAAAGCTTATATTTGGAATGTAATGCCGGAATCAGCGGCGATATGCTGGTAGCAGCACTTTTGGACTTGGGCGCGGATAAGGAGGCACTTGATAAGGCTCTGCAGAGTATTCCTGCGAAGGGTTTTGAGTATAAAATCAGCAGAGTGTCTAAGGCAGGCGTTGACTGCTGTGACTTTGATGTTATTCTGGACGAGGAGCATGCCAATCATGATCATGATATGGCCTTTTTGCATGGCAACGGCGATGCAGTAGTGCATAGTCATGAGCATGAACATGATCATGACTATGAACACGAGCATGAGCACGAGCATGAACATCATCATGACCATGAACACGAGCATGAACACGAGCACGAGCACGAGCATGAACATCATCATGATCACGAACATGAACACAGCCATGTACCGCATGAGCATCATCATCACCATGAGCACCGCGGTCTGCAGGAGGTTATTGCGATTATTGATGCTACGGATATGAGTGCTGCTGCCAAGGAGCTGGCGCTGAAAATTTTTGATATTATTGCGGATGCAGAGGCGAAGGCGCATGCTGTGGAGAAGAATGCAGTGCATTTCCATGAGGTTGGCGCGATTGATTCCATCGTTGATATTGTGGCGATTGCTGTGTGTGCCGACAGTCTGGGAGTTGAAAACGTAATTGTGCCGGAGCTGTGCGAGGGACGCGGTACTGTCCGCTGCCAGCATGGCGTGCTGCCGGTGCCTGTTCCTGCAACGGCCAATATTATGCAGCGCTTTGGCTTTAATGTACGCTTGCTGCCGGTGCAGGGCGAGTTCGTTACACCGACCGGTGCTGCTGCCGCTGCTGCGCTGATGACTACTGACGAGTTGCCGCAGAGCTTTAAGATTCTGGGCATCGGTCTGGGAGCAGGCAAGCGTCAGTATGAGCGCCCCAGCATTTTGCGTGCGCTGCTTATTGAGGATAATGCGCAAAAAAAAACTCTGTAAACAGTAACGCTTTGCAGACAGATTGCATCTGCCAGCTGCAGTCTGATATTGATGACTGCAGCGGCGAGCTTTTGGGCTACACGCTGGAGCGACTGCTGGCGGCAGGAGCGCTGGATGCTCATTATCAGCCGGTGTTTATGAAGAAGAGCCGTCCGGCGTGGGAGCTTACTGTTATCTGCCGCGAGGAGGACAGAGTGAAGCTGGAAGCGCTGATTTTTGCGGAAACGACAACCATCGGTATCCGTCGTGCGCGCATGGAGCGCACTGTGCTGCCGCGTCGCAGGGACGTGGTGCACACTGCTTACGGTGATGTAGCGGTGAAGCGCTGCCTGCTGGACAGCGGCGAACGCTGTTATGTGGAATATGACAGCGCTACTAAACTGGCGCAGGAGCAGGGGGTGCCGCTGCAGGATATCTATCTGGCGGCACAGCTGACGCAAAAAAACATAAATTAGCCACAAAAGTGTGGTATAATATCTCCATAATACGTCAGAGAATGGAGAAAAAATGACTAATGTTTTCGATTTGATAGAAGAATTTTATACACAGGATGAAGAATGGAATTCGGTATTGCAGCAAGCCTGTGCTGAAGATTTCCTGCGCTATAAAACATGGCAGGGAGCCAAGGATGGCGAGCTGGTCAAGATTTGGGATTATATTACGGTTCTTTGTATTTACCTTGGCAATTCCGAGAACTTTCTCGGTGATATGTCGCGTGAGGATTTTATTGACTGCGTAGGCTGGTGCTGCCGCAATGTTTCCGGCTTCCCGGCAACGGAGAGCAACATCGCACATTTCCTGGATGTTATGCAGGAGTTTTATGCATATATGAAAAAGAAACGCATTATTACCCGTGATAACGCGCCTGCCGAAGCCAAAGCAAAGCTGCTGGTTGACGGAAAACTGCAGATTGTCGGCAAGGATGGCAGCTTTTTGCCTGGGCATGACCGTTACAATCTGTATTCTACACCGGATTTGCCGACGAAGGTGTATCTGAACATCGGCGAGAGAATGCAGAATTTGCTGGATGATGTGCAAAGCTACTATACGCAGAAGCAGTTCCGGCGTGATTTGGAGCGGGCCGATTTTCTCTTCGGCGGTATTTTTCAGAACGGTACTGTTCAGGAAAAGCCGGGCACGGAGGAATATTCACAGACCTTCTGGGATTATTTTCTCTTTGACTATCGTCTGCTTGAAGATGACAAAACGCCTCTGCAGCATTACCGTGATGTAATTTGCCGTGATGCTTCCGAGATGGATACCTCCGTTGATATTTTGAATGAGCTGATTAAGGCAAAGCTGGTTCTCTTTGATGTGCAAAGACGCACGGAGGAGGGAATGTATGTCTGCAGAAATATTTTCACCAATGAAAAATATACGCTGATGCTGCCGGTAGATGATAATATTGACACAGAAGGCTATATTTTCATGGGCCATATTTTTTATGAAAATACTATGGTGATGAACTTCCTGCGCGGACTGGTGATGTCGCAGACCTCGCGTAAGCGCTTTTTCGAGGTTGTCAGTGCGGCGAAAGACTGGTTTGCTGTGCGCCAAAGCGGCGAGATGAGCTGGGAGGAGTTCATCAACCGTAATCCGATGTTCGTACGTCATGTTTCTGTTTTGTATGCAATCTATGTGCGTATGGAGGGTTTTAATTTCAGTACGCAGATAAGTGATTATCAGCCTGCGGCGCTGCTTGAGGACAAGACCTCGGCAATGCTGGAATCTCTTAGAGGAACAGGCCTTTTTTCTGCCTATGATATACAGCTGATGCGTACCATGTGGAGCGATTTTATGCTTCGTGGCAATGCTTTGCCTGATAATACAGACGCTGATTTTGAGCATTGGACGGCAGCGGTTATGTACTGCTTTGTTAAGCTGAATGATGTTTATACCTTTACGGAAAAGCAGGTTTTTGCTATGTGCCGTGCTACCGACCATGCAAAGCTGAAGCAGATGATAGATATGCTAAATGAAACCTTGCAGCTGGAGGCACACGACCCGCGTTATGTTAATGAAGAGGGTTTGCTGCTGATGCTGCTGCAGTGAGAGGAGGCACCAGAATATGAAGTGTGATTTTTGCGGCCACGAGGTTGCTCCCGGCACAGTGGAATGTCCGTACTGCCATTATCAGTTCAAGATTGATGCGCAGGTGCTCAGTCCGGAGGAGCGCGATACCTTTGATGGCGTGACGATAGACGAGAGCGCAGGCACAGAGGAAAACAAAAGTGCCAGGGAAGGCGCTGTATATGACAGCGGTGCTGATACTTATAATGAAAGACAGCAGCAGGTGCCGCCGAATATCAAGGTACATACCTTTGGCTGCGGCAGCGGCATTCTGATTACTTTTCTGATTTTGTGCGGCATTGTGGCAGTTATCTTCTTTTTGCTGCCGACGTTTATTGTCTTTGCCGCTGTCGGCGCAATAGTTTTGTTTATTATGCGTCTTTTTATGGGCTTTTAATGGCGTAAAAATGTATTTCTGACGGCCGGCAGTGTTGCCTTGGGCAGAACTGCTGGCTGTTTTGGTCTGTTGTAGAAATTTTTTCAAAAAAATTTTAAAAAGCCGTAAAAATATAGAGGATTTTTCTGATTGACGGCGAATAATATGCAGGTACACAATGTGTGAAAAGAATAGGAGGCATAAGATATGCATAGTTACAGCATGGATCTTGGCGGCAGAACTCTTACTATTGAAGCCGGCAAGATTGCAAAACAAGCTAATGGCGCTGTATTAGTTCGTTATGGCGATACCGCCGTAGTAGTTGCCGTTACCGGCACCAAGACCCCGCGTGAGGGTGTAGACTTCTTCCCTTTGACTGTTGATTTTGAAGAAAAAATGTACGCCGTAGGTAAAATCCCCGGTGGCTTTATTAAACGCGAAGGCCGTCCGTCTGAGCAGGCTATCCTGACCAGCCGTCTGATTGACCGTCCGATTCGCCCGATGTTCCCGGAAGGCTACCACAACGATGTACAAATCGTTGCTACCGCTGTTTCCGTTGATCCCGACAATGCTCCGGATATGCCCGCTATGATCGGTGCATCCTGCGCTTTGTCTATTTCCGATATTCCGTTCGAAGGTCCTATCGCCGGTGTGCGCGTAGGCCTGATTGATGGTGAATTCATTATCAACCCGACTGTTGAACAGGCTAAAATCAGCCAACTGAACCTGGCTGTTGCCGGCACCAAAGACGCTATCCTGATGGTAGAAGCAGGTGCTAACGAAGTTTCCGAAGAAACCATGCTGGATGCTATCTGGTTCGGTCATGGCGTAATCAAACAACTCGTTGAGTTCCAGGAGAAAATCGTTGCTGAAATCGGCAAAGAGAAAATGGAAGTTCCGTTCTACGCTCCGCCTGAAGAAATGGCTGCGGAAATCGAAGAATATGGTGCTCAAAAACTCAAAGATGCTCTGATGGATGCTAACAAGCTGGAGCGCGAAGAAAACGTTGCTAAGGTTAAAGCTGAAATCGCTGAAGTATTCCTGGAGAAATATCCTGATAATGCTAAAGACGTTGCTTACATCACCCAAAAGCTGGTTAAGAAAATCGTTCGCCGCACTATCTCTGTAGATAAGATTCGTCCTGACGGCCGTCAATTAGACGAAGTACGTCCGGTAAGCTGCGAGGTTGGCCTGCTGGCTCGTCCGCATGGCAGCTCTCTGTTCACCCGTGGTCAGACTCAGATTTTGAACGTTCTGGCTCTGGCTCCGCTGCGTGAAGCACAGATTCTTGATGGTCTTGGCGCTGAGGAAACCAAGCGTTATATCCATCACTACAACTTCCCGCCGTACTCTGTAGGCGAAACCAAACCGTTGCGTAGCCCTGGCCGTCGTGAAATCGGTCATGGTGCTCTGGCTGAGCGTGCTCTGCGTCCGGTTATTCCTTCTGAAGAGGAGTTCCCGTATGCAATCCGTCTGGTATCCGAGGTTCTGGAATCCAACGGTTCCTCCTCCATGGGCTCTGTTTGCGCAAGCACCCTGTCCCTGATGGATGCAGGCGTTCCTATTAAGGCTCCTGTTGCCGGCGTTGCTATGGGCCTTGTTAAGGATGGCGAATACTTCACTATTCTGACTGATATCCAAGGTCTGGAGGATGCTCTGGGCGATATGGACTTCAAGGTTGCAGGTACCGAAAAAGGTATTACTGCTATCCAGATGGATATTAAGATTGACGGTATCAACAAGGATATCTTCACCCAGGCTCTGGCACAGGCTAAACGCGGTCGTGAATTCATCATGGGCAAAATGATGGAATGCATCAGCGAACCGCGCAAAGAGCTGTCCAAATATGCTCCGAAGATTACTACTATCCATGTAGATCCTGATAAGATTGCTAAGGTTATCGGACCTGGCGGCAAGATGATCAAGAAGATTGTTGACGAAACCGGCGCTAAGATTGATATCGATGATACCGGTCGCGTATTTATCGCTGCTGTTAACACCGAGGCTGCTAATAAGGCTATCGAGATGATCGAAGGCATTACTGCCGAAGCTGAGGTTGGCAAGGTTTATACCGGTAAGGTTACCCGTCTGATGAACTTTGGTGCTTTCGTTGAGATTCTGCCGGGTAAGGAAGGTCTGGTACATATTTCCCAGCTGTCTACCGAGCATGTAGATAAGGTTGAGGATGTTGTAAGTGTTGGCGATGAAATTGTTGTTAAGGTTACCGAAATCGACAACAAGGGCCGCATTAACCTGTCCCGCAAGGCTGTTCTGATGAAGAGCGTGCAAAAATAATTTGTGAATTTAAAAGAGCTGTCGCTTTTGTGACAGCTCTTTTTTGTAAATTGGAATGTGTGGAATATTAGCGGTGTATGTGCATGTGTTGCAATTAAATATCGCGCGTCAACGAAAAATTTTCCCGCGAAGCGCTTAAAGAGCTATATCTCTTATACGATTTTATATGAAGCGCTTCTCGGACGGTAATTTCGCGTGGATTCAGGACGAAACGTGCGGCGCCGATTTTGTTCGAGAGTAACCGTTAGGCTTGAGTTGCCTTGTTTCTATGAATCCGGACGCTCATTACCTAAAATTTTTATGTTTCTCTGCGATATGTTAATTGCTCATGATAGATTAAACGTCTGCCTTAATATATGCTCCCTGAAAGGGAGCTGTCAAAATCACTTATGTGATTTTGACTGAGGGTTGCATGTGTTGCTGCTTAATCTTCACAACACTTCCGCTTGCTCGTTAAAACTTGAAGTACTAGATTGCTCTTTGACAAGTGGTTTGTTACAGAATAGGAGGTTTACTAATGAAAACACGTGGTTTTGAAAAGGTTGCCAGGTATATGGATGTTGAGTTCCCGATGCCGGAGCGCAAGACACAGTTCAGCGCCGGTTATGACATCAGCGCTGCCGAAGAGATTGTACTGGAGCCGGGTAAGCTGGTGCTGGTGCCTACAGGTGTGAAGGCTTATATGCAGACAGGCGAGTTCTTGGGCCTGCATATCCGCAGTAGCATGGCGGTAAAGAAGCATCTGATGCTGGTGAATAATGTCGGTATTATTGATGCCGATTATTATAATAATGCTGATAACGAAGGTCACATTATGGTGGCTTTGATGAATATGGGTACCGAGGCTGTTACGATTCCGCAGGGCGAGCGCATTGCCCAAGGTATTTTTTACAATTACCTGACGGTGGATGATGATGATAAGGTAACAAAAGCAGTCCGTGGCGGCGGCTTCGGCAGCACAGGCAAATAATAATATCATACGATTACCTTCACTTGGAGATTCTGTTAAAAGTGTAAATAGTTTACAATTTTAACGAAAAAGTGTAGACAATATAGGGAAATATGATATAATTAGTTTAGATAATTTTGGAAAAATGGAGGTTTTCTCGATGCAGAAAATTGATCAGGCATGTGTAAACACTCTTCGCTTTTTGGCAGCAGACCAGGTAGAAAAGGCTAAATCCGGCCATCCTGGTTTCCCTCTGGGTACCGCTCCTTTGATGTACACCATTTGGGACCGCTTTATGAATTATAATCCGGCTGATCCGCAATGGTTCAACCGTGACCGTTTCATCCTTTCTCCAGGCCATGGCAGCGCTTTGCTGTATGCTATGCTGCACCTGGCAGGCTATGACCTGTCCATGGATGAGCTGAAAAACTTCCGTCAATGGGGCAGCAAAACTCCGGGCCATCCGGAATTCGGCCTGACTCCGGGCGTTGACGTATCTACCGGTCCTCTGGGCCACGGCTTTGCTATGGGCGTTGGCTTTGCTATTGCTGAAGTTATGCTGGGCGCAAAGTATAACAAACCCGATTTCCCGGTTGTTGACCACTACACCTTTGGTCTGACCTCTGACGGTGACCTGATGGAGGGCGTTTCCTGCGAGGCTGCTTCTCTGGCAGGTACCCTTGGCTTGGGCAAACTGATTTACTTATATGATGACAACAAGATTACTATTGAAGGCAGCACCGATATTGCCTTCACTGAGGATGTTGAAGCTCGCTTCAAAGCTTATGGCTGGCAGGTTCTGCGCGTAGAGAGCAGCGAGGATGTTGACGCTATGCAGGCAGCTATCGAAGAAGCTAAGGCTGACACCATGCATCCTTCTCTGATTATTGTACGCACTCACATCGGCTTCGGCAGCCCGAAACAGGACAGCCCGTCCTGCCATGGCGAGCCGCTGGGTGGTGAAGCATTGGCAGCTACCAAAGAAAAAGCCGGCTGGCCGCAGGAAATGTTCTATGTACCTGCTGAGGTTAAAGAACATTTTGCTGCTAAGCTGGATGGCTGCGCTGCAAATGAAGCTGCTTGGAATGCTTTGATGGATGACTATAAAATGGTATATCCTGAGCTGGCTAAAGAACTGGAAGACCGCATTGCCGGCAACTCCATGGTTAACCTGACTGCTCTGGAAGCAATCTTCAAGGATACCGTTAAGAATGCTACCCGCGAAGCAAGCGGCGATATTATCCAAGTTCTGGCTGCACAGCTGCCTGAGCTGGTTGGCGGCAGTGCTGACCTTGGTCCTTCCAACAAAACTATCATGAAAACCGGCGGTTACTTCTCCAAGCTGGACAGAACCGGCCGTAATATTCACTTTGGCGTTCGTGAGCACGCTATGGGTACCGTTCTGAACGGTATTTCTTTGCATGGCGGCTTTATTCCCTTCGGCGGCACCTTCCTGGTATTCGCTGACTTCCTGCGTCCTACCATCCGTATGGCAGCACTCATGGGCATTCAGTCCGTATTCGTACTGACTCATGACAGCATTGCACTGGGCGAAGACGGTCCTACTCATCAGCCGATTGAAACCACTATGGCTCTGCGTCTGATTCCGAACGTAAGTGTTATCCGTCCGGCTGACGCTCTGGAAACCGCTACCGCATGGCAACAAGCTTGCCTGAACAAGCATAAACCGACCTGCCTGCTGCTGAGCCGTCAAAAGCTGACTGTACTGCATGACTATGCAGCAACCATCCATGAAAACGCTCATAAGGGCGCTTATGTACTGAGTCCGGCTAAGAACGAGGCTAAGGCTGTTCTGATCGGTACCGGCAGTGAAGTACATCTGGCACTGGCTGCACAAGCTAAGCTGGCAGAAGAGGGCATTGACGTTAGCGTTGTATCTATGCCTTGCTGGGATGCTTTTGATGCTCAAAGCGATGAGTACAAGGAAAGTGTTCTGCCTGCAGGCGTAACCAAGTTTGCTGTTGAAGCAGGCGTTCCTTACGGTTGGAGCCGTTACACCGGCACTGAAAAGAATGTTCTGGGCATTACCACCTTCGGCGCTTCCGCACCCGGCGATGTAATGATGGAAAAATACGGCTTTACTGTTGAAAACCTGGTTGCAAAGGTTAAAGCAGCGCTGTAATTATAAGTTTAAATTGAGCTTAGAGACCACTCTGCGGAGTGGTCTTTTTGTGTTGCATGTAAGGAGTTAGTTTCGCTGTTTGGCCTGCCTTGTTCAGATACAGCGATTGAAAAAACAGAATCTTATCATATACATTTTTAGCACTTATTTTTTATACATTTTATGCATACGGATTGTATAAAATGTGTTATAATAAGAAGATAATAATGTATAACTGTCTTCATTACGCTGTCGCGATTCTGCCGGCACGTAAGCGAGCAGGAGGTGCCGGATATGGAAGAAAAAAATATAAAGGACACTATCAGGGCCAAGGCTGCAGAAGCCGCTGAAGCTGCTGCCGAAGCAGCGGAAACACAGGACAAAGAAGAATATGGTGATATACGTATTGCCGACGAGGTTATCTGTATCGTTGCCAGCCTGGCGGCGCAGGAGGTGCCGGGAGTTGTCGGCATGAGCGGTGGCCTGACAGATGGCATTAACCGATTCTTGGGCAAGGAGAACGCTTCTAAGGGAGTACATTTGCATTTTGAAGGCAAGACGGTAAATGCCAGTGTGTATATTGTTATTGAATACGGCTGCTGCATTCCGGAGATTGCTTTGGAGGTACAGGAAAAGGTTAAAGATGCTATTGAGGCGATGACAGGTTACGAGGTGCAGTTTGTCGATGTCAATGTCGAAGGCGTGGCCAAGAGGCGTGAAAGCGAGCTGGAAAAGGAAAGCTCATCTGATGTAGATATGGCGGAAATTTTGCAGGCGCAGGCTAAGCGTGCGGAAGCAACGGAGGCCAATTCCTTTGAGCAGCAGTTGGTTAATCTCCATGATAACCATGATTTTGAGCTGCCGCCGGAGGAAGACATGGATGAAAAGCATAGGAAGTTTTTAGAGGAGGATTAACTGTTATGGGTATTGCGGATAGAATTATCCTGACGCTGTATACGATATTAATGACGGTAGCTTCAGTGCTGACGCTGCTGTGCAGTCTTGGCGTTTTCTCTGATACCGGTATGGTAGCGTTTATCAGCCATATCCCGGGCAACTGGGTTTATGCTGTAGGTGGCGTGATTATGCTGCTGGTGAGCGTACGCCTGCTGATTACCGGCCTGGGACTGACGGGCGTAAGCTCGCTGAAGCTGAGTGACAGCGATAAGGGCAAGGTGCTTGTAGGCAAGGGCGCATTGGAGGATTATATTGCTGTTCTGTCGCAGGAAATATACGGCATCCATCATGTAAAGGTTATTGTGAAGTTGGAGGATCAATGCATTGATGTACGCATTAATGCTTCGATTGAACCCGGCATAAATATTCCGGAAACCTCCGGTGAGATTAAGAGCAACGTCCGTGAAACCATCAAAAAGGTTACCGGCATTGAGGTTAAGGAAATAGAGCTGTTCTTCAAACAGATTAAAGCAAAGGAAGAATAGGAGGCAGAAGCTATGTTTAACGATATTCTTAATGATATCTGGAATAATTATCGCGGCCGTCTGCTTTGCTCGGTGTTTGGCCTGTTTATCGGCGTGGTTGTGCTGTGGCTGGGATTTTTCCAGGCACTGTTTCTGATGATCTGCATCGGCTTGGGCTTTTTTATCGGCAATAAGCTGGATAAGAAAGAGGATTTGCTGGAGTGGTTGGATAGGTTGTTGCCTCCCGGCTATCACAGATAACGGCGGTGGCGGCAAAAGATAAGGCACCATCTGCCTAATCTGAATCCATCATCATACAAGATATTTATTAAAATTTTTTATACAAGGAGAGTGTGCAAATGATTCGTAGACTTGCAAGAGAGGTTGCCTTACAGGCGTTATTCCAAATAGACTTTACCGGTAATGAGGTAGAACAGGCTGTTGACGCAGCTTTAGATGAGCACGAGGAGCTGCATCCGGAGGCTGCGGTAGACAAGGCTTTGGACCAGCATAAGGAGCTGGGGGCAGCAAGTGCCAGAAACTATGTTAAGAAGTATTCTATGGTACTTGTTAACGGTGTTGTAGAAAACAAAGAAGCTATTGATGCGACTTTGAACAGCTGTGCAACCGACTGGACAGTAGAGCGTATGCCTGCTACCGACAGAAATATCCTGCGCGTAGCAGTTTTTGAAATGCGCCATGAAAAGCCTGCCCTGGCTGCAGGTGTTGCTATCAATGAGGCAGTGGAGATTGCCAAGGCTTATGGAACCGAAGAATCTCCGCGCTTTATTAACGGTGTTTTAGGTAAGCTGGCAAGAAAATGAGCCAAAAGGTTTATTTAGGCATTGATACCAGCTGTTATACTACCTCTGCCGCACTTTTGGCGGAGGATGGCAGCCTGCTTGCCGAGGCCAGACAGATTTTAAGCGTGAAGCCGGGGCGCTGTGGCCTGCAGCAGTCCGAGATGGTTTTTCAGCATACACGTAATCTGCCGCGCTTGGTGGAGGAGGTCTTTGCCGATAAGGATTGCACCTTGGCGGCAATTGGTGTCAGCGGTTATCCGCGTCCGCTCGCGGACTCCTATATGCCGGCGTTTCTTGCCGGCATGAGCGTTGCTCGCAGCCTGGCGGCTGCCTATAAGGTGCCGCTAGAGGTCATCAGCCATCAGGAAAATCATTTGGAGGCCGGTCTTTGGTCGGCATGCGGTCCGCAGGCGGAGCGCTTTTTGCTGTTGCATGCCAGCGGCGGCACTACCGATTTGCTGCTGTGCGAGCACCGTGAGGACAGCCGTTACAACCTGACGCAGGTTGGCGGCAGCCTCGATTTGCACGCCGGTCAGTTTGTTGACCGCATCGGTGTGGCGCTGGGACTGCAGTTTCCGACAGGTCCGGCACTGGAGCAGCTTGCAGAACAGGCGGAAGCGCCGTTGGAGCTACCGGTGTCCGTGCGTAAGCTGGATGTGAGCTTATCGGGACCTGCAACTGCCGCTATGCGCAAGCTGGAGGCGGGGGCGGATGCTGCTTCTTTGGCCTTGGGCGTGGAGCATACGCTGGCGGAAACCTTTGCCCGTCTGCTGCGTAACGGCGCAGCGGCATATGGTGTGCGAGATGTGATTTTGGTTGGTGGCGTTGGTTCCAACAAGTACATCCGCAAACACGTTGAAGAAAAGCTGGCGAAGCGCCGTGTGCGCCTGTGGGTGCCGGAAGGTCGCTTCAGCTGTGATAATGCCAGTGGCTGTGCCGCTGTTGCCTGGAGATTACATAAGAAAAATGACTGAAGCTGTTTATTCGGTAAGCGAAATAAATAATTTCATAAAGCATATACTGGAGCAGGAGCCGGAGCTGCGTAATCTGCAGGTTGTCGGTGAAATCTCTAATTTTAAGCGATATCCTTCAGGTCATTGCTATTTTACTTTGAAGGATGCCGGTGCGGTGCTCAAATGCGTAATGTTCCGCAGTAAGGCTGTTAATCTGCGCTTTCAGCCGCAAAATGGCGATACAGTTGTTGCTGTAGGCCGTCTGGCTGTTTATGAACGCGACGGTGTTTATCAGCTGTATACCGATTTACTGCTGCAGCAGGGCGTGGGCGATTTGATGCAGGCTTACGAAAAGCTCAAGCAGAAGCTGGAGCGTGCAGGCCTGTTTGCGCCTGAGCGTAAACAGCAGCTGCCGCTGCATCCGCGCACTGTGGGAATTATTACTTCTCCTGCAGGTGCCGCTGTGCGTGATGTCATAACAGTGTCACGCAGGAGAAATCAAGGCATAAAGCTTTTGCTTTATCCTGTTAAGGTGCAGGGTGAGGGCGCTTCGGCGGAAATTGCTGCGGCGATTGAATTCTTTAACCGTAAAAAGCTGGCTGACGTCCTTATTGTAGGACGTGGCGGCGGTTCTATTGAGGATTTATGGGCCTTTAACGAAGAAATTACCGTAAGAGCGGTGGCTGCCTCCAAAATTCCGGTAGTCAGCGCTGTAGGTCATGAAACAGATTTTACGCTGTGTGATTTTGCTGCCGACGTGAGGGCTGCGACACCGTCGCAGGCCGCGGAGCTGGTGGTGGCTGATGTTGAAGGCTATAAGCAGCGTGTTGCCTATCTGGAGCAACGTGCGCGCAGCCTGCTGTCAGCATTGCTGACGCAGCAGCAGCACAGATTGGATAATTTAGTTAATTCGTGGGCGTTGCGTGACCCGGAAAGGCTTTTTGCCGACCAGTCGCAGCGTCTTGATACTGCTTCGCGCAGATTGCGTGAGGCCTTGGAGCTGCATATGCAGCAGGATGAGCATAAGCTGGCGCTGGCGGCAGCAAGGCTGGACAGCCTCAGTCCGCTGGCTGTTTTGGGACGAGGCTATTCTGTGAGCCAAAAATCCGATTATACGCTGGTAAGCAGTGTTGATGACCTCAGATGGGGTGATGAGCTGCTGACAACAGTCGCAGACGGTGTGATAACCTCGGTTGTGCAGCAGGTAGAAAGGCGGTAAGAAATGGCAGCGAAAAAGATTGCAAAGAACATAAAGTTTGAAGATGCCTTGAGCGAGCTGGAAGCACAGGTACAGCTCCTGGAAAGCGGTGAGCTGCCTTTGGATAAGGCGCTTGATGTTTTTAAGTATGGTGTGGAGCTGAGCCGCGTCTGCAGCAGCAGACTGGAAACAGTGAAGCAGGAGGTTGAAAAAATCGTCGTTACCGACAGTAATGACGCTGGCTATAAATTAGAAGCATTCCAGGATTTGGAGGTAAAATAATGGATTTTAAAGCTTATTATGCTAACCAGCAAAAACTGGTAGAAAACTATTTGAAGAACAGAATTGCCAAAAAGGGTATTTCCAAGGTAGATGAAGCTATGGAATACAGCCTGATGGCAGGCGGTAAACGCATTCGTCCGATTCTGCTGATGGCTGCGGCAGAGGCTGTGGGCAGCAAGGGCTACAATTATTTGCCCGTGGCTTGCGGTCTGGAAATGATTCACACCTATTCTCTGATTCACGATGACCTGCCGTGCATGGATGACGATGATTATCGTCGCGGCCGTCTGACCAATCATAAGGTTTTTGGTGAAGCTATGGCAGTGCTTGCCGGTGACGGACTGCTCACTTTGGCATTTGAGGTAATGCTTGAACAGAAGAATGTTGATCCTAAGGTTTTGATCGAAACTGTACGCGAAATGGCTATGTGTGCTGGTAACTTCGGTATGGTTGGCGGCCAGGGCCTTGATTTGGAATTTGAAGGAAAAAAGATTACGCCGGAGGAGCTGCGCAAACTGCATGCGGGCAAGACCGGTGCGCTTTTTATTGCTGCCATCCGCGGTGGTGCGCATCTGGCCGGCGCTAATGACCAGCAGCTTTTGGCCCTTACTAAATTTGCTGATTTGCTGGGACTTGCCTTCCAGATTACCGACGATATCCTTGATGTCGAAGGTACTGAGGAGGAGCTTGGCAAGCCGGTAGGCAGCGATGCCAAGAACCACAAATCTACTTATGTAACACTGTACGGCCTGCAGGCAGCACACGAGTTGGCAGAAAAGACTGTGGCAGAGGCTTTGGAATGTCTGGAAATGTTTGGCGAGAATGCAGAGCCCTTACGTGAAATTACTCGCCTGATGACTAACAGAAAGAAGTAATTATGGCAGAGAATAAATTTTTAGATAAAATTAATTCACCGGCTGATGTCAAAAAGCTTTCCGTGCCGCAGCTGGAGCAGTTGGCTAAGGAAATCAGACAGCTTTTAATCAGCGTTATTTCGCACACCGGCGGCCATCTGGCGCCGAATCTGGGCGTAGTAGAGCTGACTTTAGCCTTGCATAAGGTTTTTAATACACCGGAAGATAAGATTATTTTCGACGTAGGTCATCAGGCCTATATCCATAAAATTATTACCGGACGCAGGGAGCAATTTCCTACGCTGCGCCAATACGGCGGTCTTTCCGGCTTCCCTAAGCGCAGCGAAAGCGAGCACGATGCCTTCGGTACCGGTCATTCCAGTACGTCTATTTCTGCAGCGCTTGGCATGGCCTGCGCCCGCGACCTGCAGGGAGAGGATTATAATGTTGTAGCTGTTATCGGCGACGGCTCCATGACCGGCGGCATGGCTTTTGAGGCGCTGAATAACGCCGGTATGCTGCATAAAAATATGATTGTTGTGCTCAACGATAACGAAATGTCTATTTCCAAAAACGTGGGCGCGATGAGCGAATATCTTTATCAGTTGCGTACAGGTGAAACCTATAATAAAATTAAAAATGATATTGAGGGCTGGCTCAAGAATATGGAGTTCGGCAGTGATGTGCTGAAGGCTATCCGCCGCCTGAAAGGCAGCGTAAAGTACCTGATGGTGCCGACTTCTATTTTTGAAGAGCTTGGCTTTACTTATTTGGGACCGGTTGACGGACATGATCTGGATGGCTTGCTGGATGTATTGCAGGCTGCCAAAAAGATTGACGGACCGGTTATGGTACACGTGCTGACGAAAAAGGGCAAGGGCTACAAGCCTGCCGAGGAAAGCCCCAATAAGTTCCACGGTACCGGACCTTTTGATATTGCTACCGGCAAAAAGATTACTAATCCGAATGCACCCGTAAGCTATACCGAGGTTTTTGGTAAAACCTTGAGTAAGCTGGCTGATACCGACGATAAAATCGTGGGTATTACTGCTGCGATGCCTGACGGCACTGGCTTGAATATTTTTGCCGAGGCGCATAAGGATCATTTCTTTGATGTTGGTATTGCCGAGCAGCATGCGGTTACTGCGGCTGCAGGCATGGCTGCTGCCGGAATGAAGCCTGTGGCGGCAATTTATTCTACCTTCATGCAGCGTGCTTATGACTCCATTATGCACGATATCTGCATGCAGAAGCTGCACGTAACGCTGTGTCTGGACCGTGCCGGTCTTGTCGGTGATGACGGCTATACGCATCATGGCGTTTTTGACTACGCTTATCTGCGCAGCATTCCCAACATGACCATTATGGCGCCGAAGGATGAGAATGAACTGCAGCACATGCTGAAAACAGCGCTGGATTTTGACGGACCTGTTTCCGTGCGCTATCCGCGCGGCAGCGGTGTGGGCGTTGCGCTGGATACGCAGTGCCAGGATTTGCCGATTGGTAAGGCAGAGGTACTGCGTACAGGCAAGGATGTCTGCTTCTGGGCGATTGGCAGCATGGTGCAGACTGCGCTGGACGCAGCGGAGCTGCTGGAAGCGCAGGGAATCAGCGCAGGTGTTGTGAATATGCGTTTTGCCAAACCGCTGGATGTTGAACTCTTGCGTGAGCATGCGCAAAGCTACGGCAAGATTATTACTCTGGAAGAAGGCGTGCTGGCAGGCGGTGTCGGCAGCGCAATTCTTGAAGAGCTTAATGAAAATAAACTGCTGGAGCAGTGTGAGGTACGTTGCTTCGGCATTCCTGATGAATTTGTTATGCATGGCGACAAAAAGCTGCTGTTCCGTGATTTGGGACTGGATACGCCAACCATTGCTGCCAAGGCTGCAGCATTTGTAAAGGGTGAAGAAGAGTGAAAAAAGAAAGACTTGATGTTCTGTTAGTCAACCGCGGTATGTTTGAAAGCCGTGCCAAGGCGCAGGCTGCGGTTATGGCAGGACAGGTATTGGTCAATGAACAGAAAATAGATAAACCGGGTACACCGGTGGCGCCGGAGGTTACTATCCGCCTGCTGGGTAACAAGCTACCCTATGTAAGCCGCGGCGGTCTGAAGCTGGAGAAGGCTTTGCAGATTTTCCCCATCAGCGTAGAAGGCAAGGTTGTTGCCGATATCGGTGCTTCTACCGGCGGTTTCACCGACTGCGCGCTGCAGAACGGTGCGGCAAAGGTGTATGCGATTGACGTAGGCTACGGTCAGCTGGCGTGGAAGCTACGCAACGATGAGCGTGTAGTGAACATGGAGCGCACCAACGTGCGTTATCTGGAAGCAGACAGCCTGCCCGAGCAGGTGGATGCTGCAACTATCGACGTAGCCTTTATTTCGCTGGATAAAATTTTGCCGGCGGTACACAAAATCCTCAAGCCCGAAGGCTTTGTAGTGGCTTTAATCAAGCCGCAGTTTGAAGCAGGCAAGGAAAATGTCGGTAAGAAGGGCGTTGTGCGTGATGCTGCCGTGCACGAGCAGGTTATCAATAACGTCATCAGCTTCGCCAAGGGTGAAGGCTTCGGCATTGCCGGATTGGATTTTTCTCCTATCAAGGGACCTGAGGGCAACATTGAATATTTGTTGCACCTGACGCTGGGTGATGACGATGCCGTAAGCAGCGAGCAGGTAGCACAGCTTGTAGGCCGCAGTCATGGCGACTTAGATAAGAAAGCAGAAAAGACAGAGGCATGAGATGCAAAAGAAACGTTTAGGGATTTTCCCCAACCTTGGTAAAGAAAACGTCTGCATTGCTCTGCCGGAATTTATTCAGCTCTGCAAGGACTGGGGACTTGAACCGGTGTTGCCTGTGGATGTGGCGCAGCAGTATGGTGTAAGCAGCTACAATAAAAGTGAGTCGCAGACGCTGAAAACGCTGGACTATGGTGTCAGCCTCGGCGGTGACGGTACACTGCTACAGATGGCGCGCCACCTTGCACCGCTCGATGTGCCTGCCTTCGGTATCAACTTCGGCAAGCTGGGATTTTTGGCAGAGATTGATTTGCAGGGTATGTATAAGGCTATCAGCCGTCTGGCACAGGGCAACTATACGCTGGAAAGCCGCAGTCTGCTGCAGGCCAGAGTTATCTGCGGCGATAAGCTGCTTGCTACGGCGCATGCGCTCAACGATTTAGTTCTGGCTAAGGGCATGTTCAGCAAGCTGGCGCATATGATGCTTTTTATTAACGGACGTTTATCCGGTAAATATGCGGCAGATGGTCTGATTATCGCAACGGCAACCGGTTCTACGGCATATTCTCTCTCAGCAGGCGGACCGCTTGTTATGCCGGAGCTTGATGTCAGCGTCATTACTCCCGTCTGCGCACATTCGCTGACGAACAGAGCGCTTGTTATTCCTATGTCGGAAACAATAGAGCTCAGGCCGATTCCCGGCAGTGAGGAAATGCTGCTTTCGGCTGACGGCGAGAATGTTATCGAGGTGCCTAACGATACCAGTGTGCATATCGCCAAATCGCCTTATGAGATGAAGTTTGTAAGACTTACGCGACGCGATTATTATCAGACTTGGCAACAAAAATTAATGCGCAATTTATAGGCGGCGCACGATAAGGCACCGTATACGTCATCCATAAATAAATACGTAAGGCATTACTATAAATCATAACCTTTATAGAAGTATCATGATTATAGGAAAGTACGACATAGAAATATTTTGCTTTTAGAGGTGATTGACTATGAAAATGACCAGACACGCTAAAATTAAAGAGATTATTGACAACAATAAAATTGAAACGCAGGAGGATTTGGCTTCCGCTTTACGTCATCAGGGCATTGATGTTACGCAGGCTACGGTTTCGCGTGATATCAAGGAACTGATGCTGGTCAAGGTGCCGGATGCCAACGGACATTATCACTATGCTTATCCGAAGGAGCACAGCTCGATGCTGACTATGGAGCGTTTGGAGCGTACCTTCAACGATTCTATCGTAAGTGTACGTGCTTCCGACAGCATGGTGGTAATCCGCACGCTGCCGGGCACAGCGCAGGCTGTTGCCTTTGCCGTTGATTACATGAAGTGGCCGGAGATTCTTGGCTCTATTGCCGGTGATGACACCGTTTTCATTGCTCTGCCGAATAAAGAAGCCGTAATCACTCTGCTGGAACGCTTCAAGGAATACAGATAAGCGAGGCTAAGGATAATGCTGCAATCATTGCATGTTCATAATTTTGCACTGTTAGAGGACGCGCATGCTGATTTTACTCCCGGCTTCAATGTTTTCACAGGCGAAACCGGTGCCGGCAAATCTATTCTGATAGATGCCTTCGGTATGGTGCTGGGCGGACGCTCATCTGCCGATTACGTGCGCAGCGGTACTGACGGACTGTGGGTGCAGGCTGTTTTTGACGTGAGCGGTCAGCAGGAAATTAAAGCGCTGTTGGCGGAGCACGGTCTGGAGCCGGAGGAGGATTTATTTCTGAAGCGTCAGATAAATGCTGCGGGCAAGAGCCGCGCTTTTATCAACGGCGTGCAGGTGCCTTTGGCTGTGCTGAAGGCTATCGGTGCGCGTTTAGTGGATATTCATGGCCAACACGAGAACCAGGCCTTGCTGAAGCCGGATGCGCCGCTGCATCTGACAGATGCTTTTGGCGGTCCGAAGCTGGCGCAGGCACTGCAGGAGTATAAGCAGCTTTACAGCGAATATACCGCTGCAGTCAAGCATTTGAGCAAACTGGAGCAGGAAAATGAGCAGCAGGATTTGCTGCTGGACCGTTACGCTTGGGAAATCAAGGAGATTTCGGACGCTGCCTTGAAGCCGGGTGAGGAGGATGGCCTGGAGGCGGAGGCACGCCTGCTGCAGAACAGTGAGCGCATTATGAAGGCTGTTGACAGCTCATATCAGCAGCTTGATGAGGAGGACGCGATTCTTTCGCGTCTGGCGCGAGTGCGCGACCAGCTGCAGTATGCGGCACGCTACGACAGCCGTCTGGCGCCGTTGGCAGAGTGTGCTGACAGTGCCTGGATCAGCTTGGACGATTGCCGCACGGAGCTGAGCGAATATATGGCAGGCAGTGAGTTTAACGGTGAGCGTGCTGCGCAGGTGCAGCAGCGTCTTGATATTATTTACCGCCTGCAGAAGAAGTACGGTGGCAGTACGCAGTCGGCATTGGAATATCTGCAGCAGACGCAGGAAAAGCTGGAGCAGCTGCAGCAGATTGCAAAGCTCTTAGAGCAGGCACAGAAGGCGGTAGCGGAAGCGGTTGTGCGTTTGGGACGTGCTGCCGCAGTGCTGACGCAGCTGCGTGAGGCCAGCGCACAGGCGTTGGCGCAGCGCATTACGCAGCATATCCGCGATTTGGCGATGCCTAACGGTGTGCTGCAGATAAAGTGCGGTCAGCTGGACAAGTTTATGCCGCTTGGCCGTGATGAGCTGAAATTTATTTTCAGTGCAAATATGGGCGAGCCGCTGAATGACCTGGAAAAGGTAGCGAGCGGCGGCGAGCTGAGCCGTATTGCTTTGGCGGTTAAGACTGTGCTGATGAACAGCGGCGATGTTGCTACGATGGTATTCGACGAGATTGATACCGGTGTCGGCGGCGTTACGGCGCAGAAGATGGCGGAAAAAATTGCTGCTATTTCCAGCGTCGGTCAGGTGCTGTGTATTACGCATCTGCCGCAGATTGCTGCCTTTGCGGATAATCATATTCATATTGAGAAGCAAAGTGCTGACGGACGCACGGTAACGCAGCTGACAACGCTTGATTATAACGGCAGACTGCAGGAGCTGGTGCGCATGACGGCAGGCGCAACTGCCAGCAGGGCAGCCTTTGAAAGTGCTACCGAGCTGCTGCAGGGTGCGGAGCAGATAAAAAGCAGCTTGAAGCGACTGCAGGAGAAATGAGGTAAGATAATGCTGAAAAAATTTCATGAGGCAGCTTTAGATGAAATATATGTACCGGGAAGCAATGAGGAGGTCTTTAGCGGTCGTCTGCTGAAGGTGCAGCGCGACCATGTGACGCTGCCGAACGGTAATGATACAACGCGTGAATATATCCGTCATCCGGGTGCAGTGGCGATTGTACCAGTGCTGGCTGACGGAAGCGTGGTGATGGTAAAGCAGTGCCGTTATCCGCTTGCTACGCTGCTGTGGGAGATTCCGGCAGGCAAGCTTGACCATGGTCCAGAGGAGGACACATTGGAATGCGCAAAGCGTGAGCTGAGCGAGGAAACAGGCTATGACGCAGAGCATTGGGAGAAGCTGATCAGCATTGCGACTACGCCGGGATTTTCCGATGAGATTATTCATTTATATAAGGCATCCGGGCTGCAAAAGTTTGCTCAGCATACCGATGAGGACGAATTCATCGGCGTGCAGGCCTTTACTCCTGCAGAGCTGCGTCGCATGGTCGCTGACGGCGAGCTGTATGATGCCAAAACTCTGTGCGCTCTTTATGCTGCTAAGGTAATTTGAAAAAGTCAATCACAATAGTTATTTGAGGCTGCTGAGAAGGCAGCCTCTATTTTCGTGCCGTAGCTTGTCAAGCTGGCGCTACTTCTTTATAATAGAAAGTAAGTGTTTAATAAATTTCTATGAGGGAGCAGATGATACAGATGAAAAAGATACAATATGTGCTTGCTTCGCTGCTGGCGGCAAGCGTTTTTACAACTGCGGCTGAGGCTGCCAATTTTAATAATGAAGTAAAAACCCAGCAGGGTGTTGTTGCCGGTGCTTATGATGACAAGCATCAGGTAGTACAATGGCTGGGTGTTCCGTATGCGCAGCAGCCGACGGGCGCTGACCGTTGGCGTGAGGCGCAGCAGGCTAAAAAGTATAAGGGAATTTTGGACTGCACCAAGGCTGCTCCGGCGAATATCCAATATAACGGTAAAAAGGTGCTCGGTCAGGAGGGCGTGCTGACGCTTGATATTGTGCGCCCTGATACGCAGGAAAAGAATCTGCCGGTGCTGGTTTATATCCACGGCGGCAATAACCAGGCCAGCAACAGCCATCTGATGGAGGGCAACAAGCTGGCGCAGGAAGGCAACATGGTTTATGTTTCAGTACAGTATCGCCTGGGACTTTTTGGCTTTAATAATCTGCCTGCTCTGGCAGATGGCAACAAGAAGGAACAGAGCGGTAACTTCGGCTTCCTTGACCAGGCTGCAGCCTTGGACTGGGTACGCGAAAATATCAAGGAGTTCGGTGGTGACGCCAAGAATATTACTGTTTCCGGTTTTTCCGCCGGTGGACGTGATGTTATGGCGATGCTGATTTCGCCTGTTTTCAAAAATAAATTTGATAAGGCTATTTCCTTCAGCGGCGGTTTGACTGTTGCCGATGCCGCCAAGAGTCAAAAAACTATCGCGCAGAAATTAGCGCCGATGGTGGTAGAGGACGGTAAACAGAATAATCTGATTAACGCTGAAAACTGGCTGCTTAGTGACAACGGCAAGGATAAAAAGGCCGTGCGTCAATATCTGCAGGCAATGCCGGCAGAGCGTCTGGCGCCGGTGATGGCAGGCGCTGTCATTCGCATGAGCGCCTTTCCGCATCTTTACGGCGATGGAGAGGTGCTGCCGGTAGAAGGCTTTGCTACTAAGCATTACTACAGCGTACCGCTGCTGATGCTGGCAAGTGCTGACGAGTTCAGCTCCTTTGCTGCACGTGATCCTTTCTTTAAGGATCGTCTTGGCTTAATCAACAACGATTATAAGACTACGAGTGAATTTAAATTTGCCAATAAATACGGCAGTGCTTTGTATGGCTTCTTCAACGGCCAGCAGTCTGCTGAGGTTTTGTATCCGCATTATAAGGCAGATATGTATGTCTGCAGTTTTGCTTTTGCTCATACTGCTGACGTTGTCGGCAAGGAATATATGGTGCGTAACGGTGCGTTGCATGGCATCTTCCAGCCCTTCCTGACGGATCAGGGCTACGGCTATACCAAAAATACCGATGCCTTTGAGCAGGCAGGCTCCAAGGAGCTGAGTAAAGCATTTATTGCTTCGATTGCAGCCTTTGTGCGTACCGGTAATCCTAATACTCCGGCTTTGGGAACAACGTGGCAGGCATGGAATCCCACCTACCGTCCGGAGCTTGTATGGGATGCCAACCGTCAGCATGCACGCATCAGCAGTATCAACAGCAGAGTAAGCTATGCCGGCATTTTGGCAGAGATGGCTAATGACAAGAGCATCAATGAGCAAAGCAAAAATTATATCATTCATAATGTGCTGAACGGACGCTGGTTCAGTGACGAGCTGGATGCTCAATACGGCAATCCCAGCCTGTGGCCTAAATAAGCAGTTTTATAAGGAGCTGATTGATAATGACAGAAGAAAAAAATACTACTCCGCTTCATGGCAGCAATGTTGCCAGAGAGCAGATTCCGGCAGCCTGCAAATGGCAGGTAAGTGATATATATGCCGGTGAAAATGATTGGCAGGCGGCCTGCGAAGAATATAAGAGCAAGCTGCCGCAGCTGCAGGCTATGCAGGGTCAACTGAATACTGCAGCCGCAGTCTGTGCAGCCTTAAAGCTGCAGGAAGAGTTGGCAAAGCTGCTGGATAAAATTTACGCTTACGCACGCTTGCAGCAGGATGCGGATAATACGGACCAGAAGCTGCAGGCGCTCGCAGGCGAGGCCGAAGGTATGGCAGCAGCCTTCAGCAACGCTAACGCTTTTGTAGAGCCGGAACTGCTGGCCTTAGGTAAGGAAAAACTGCTGCAAATGCTGGACGAAGAGCCTGCATTGGCAGAATACCGTTTTTATATTGAAAATATGGTTCGTTTATCAGACCATGTTTTGTCTGCAGATAAAGAGGCTGTTTTTGCGCAAAGCCATTTGGCAACAGGTACTGCAGCAGCGGCCTTCCGCGCACTTGTGAGTGCCGATATGCAGTTCCCGGAAATTACCGACGGACAGGGCAACAAGACTAGCGTCAGCGAAGGCTGCTATCTGCTGAATATGACCTCTCCTGACCGTGTACTGCGTAAAAATTCCTTTACCGGCCTGATGAATACCTATCATCAATATCGCAATACTCTGGCTGCAACGCTCACAGGCTCTGCTCGCACCGGTTATTTTTATGCTGCCGTGCATAACTATAAAGATACACTGGAAGCAGCGTTGGCAGAGGATAATATTCCGTCCAGTCTTTACGACGGACTGATTGATACAGTGCATGATAATTTTGCACCGCTGCATGAATACATCCAATTAAAGAAGGATGTACTTGGCGTAGATGAATTCCATTACTATGATATGTATATGCCTATTTCCAATGCAGGCGACAGCTTTGCCTGTAGCTTCCCGGAGGCCTGCGCCAAGGTTGAGGAGGCACTGGCACCGTTAGGCAAGGAATATCTGACGGCACTCCACAAGGGCATGACCGAAGGCTGGATTGACGTTTACGAAAACAAGGGCAAGCGCTCCGGCGCATATTCCTGGGGCGTGTACGGCGTGCATCCCTTTGTGCTGCTCAATTATCAGCCGCGCTATAACAGCATTTCTACCATTGCGCATGAAATGGGCCATGCTATGCACAGCTATTTCAGCAGTCAGGCACAAAGCTACGTTAATTCTGAATATACGATTTTCTGTGCGGAGGTTGCGTCCACAACGAACGAAAACCTATTGCTGGAGCATACCTTGAAGCATGCTACGGCGGAGCAGAAAATTTATCTTTTGAACCAGTTTTTGGAGGCAGTACGCACAACGGTTTACAGACAGGTGCAGTTTGCTGAATTCGAAAGATATATTCACGGCGAAATCACTGCAGGCCGTTCCCTGCAGGCCGAAAAGCTGGAGGAATACTGGCTGCAGAGCAACAGGGATTACTATGGCCCGGCGCTGAATGTGGACAAGGAATTGGCAAGCGAATGGTCCCGTATCCCGCACTTCTATACGCCGTTTTATGTGTACAAGTACGCAACAGGCTACAGTGCAGCGACAGCCTTCGCCAGTGCAATTTTAAGCGGCGAAGCGGGAGCGGTGGAAAAATATCTGGGCTTCCTGCATGCGGGCGGCAGCGATTATTCGCTGAACATCCTGAAGAACGCCGGCGTGGATTTGAATACGCCGCAGCCTGTAACGGTAACGCTGCAGAGGTTTGCTGCTAAGCTCAAGGAGCTGAAGGCGCTGTTGGGAAAGTAAATTAAAGTAAGATAAAAATATGGTATAATACTCCTAAAGCAGATAGTTTATAGTTTTAACTGCTTTAGGAGTTTTTTATTTGAGGTGCAAAATGAAAAATCGCAGGACATTGGAAGAAATTTTAGGCAGTAAGATTAATGCAGAATATAGCGAACAGCATGCTTATATCATGGGGCTTGTAGAAAGTGGACGAATAAAGCCTGTGCTTGCGTCGAAAAAAAATGGTAAGAAGCCAGCATTGTATCGGGAATATTGGGAGCTGGAAGAAGAGCAGGATTATTCAGATTTGAAGCAGGAGCTTTTGTATAAGCTGAATCCGCAAATTGATATAACATATTATCAGCATAATCTCAAAACCTATGATAAAGAACGTAAGGACGTTTTGCTGTTGAGCAGTTTCTTGCAGAACAGTGCGACTTTACTTACGAAGCAGGTTTCTTATAACGAGCGTAGCTTCCAGATCTGGCAAAAAGAAAAGTTTTTGCTTCAGGGAGAAGGCAAAAAAATATTGAGTCACTGCAGTCTGGATCTTGCCCAACTCAACTGCTACAGTACTGCTGAGCCCTTTGCTTATTTTGCCTCAACACGCGCAGTACCGCAAAAGCTGTTGATTATAGAAAATAAAGACACCTTTTTTAGCATGAGAAAGCATCTGCTGGCAGGAAACAGCCAGCTTTTGGGAGAAAATATAAGTACTATTATTTACGGCGCCGGTAAAAGAGTTGTCAGCTACTTTCAGGAGTTTAACGCCAGCGCGGAACCATATATGCTGGCAGACGGAAATGAGCTGTTGTACTTTGGAGATTTGGATTACGAAGGCATAGGCATTTATGAAACGCTGGCAGAAGGCTTTGCTGAGCAGGGGGAGATTAAACCGTTTATTCCTGCGTATCTGGCGATGCTGGCGAAGGCAGGCAATTACAAGCAGCTGCCGTCCACGAAAAAAGACCAGAACCGAAATCTGCAGGGAGGATTCTTCCGTTATTTTCCAGTAAATGCGCAATCGCAAATGCAAAGTATTTTGCAGAAGGATTTGTATATTCCGCAGGAGATTTTGACGATAAGTGATTTTTGAGGTTGATTATGCAGTACGATTTTTTGAAGGATTTTACAAGACGCATGAAATGCGTAGGCTTATATGCTCTGCTTTATGATAATAGCAGTCAGAAGTATATCTGGAAGGAACGGGGCTTTAATACTTTGGACGAGCAGCTGAATGTCATTTTTTCTGTGATGCTGTATATTATGGAGCAGTCACTGAAGGAAGAAAGCTGTACTATTGATAATATTACTGTTTTTTTGGACAGTCTTAACGAAAAGTATTATAAAAAGTCCATGAGCTATGCTGAATGCAGTGATTTGGCTAAGTTCATTGTTAATGTAGTACTGTCCAATGAAGGAAGGCCGATGTACTTTGGTGGTTATGATTATGAGCAGCAGGAGATGAAAGAGCTGCATATAAGCTACGTCAATAATCGCATTATCTATGACGAACAGGATGTGCGCCGTACCTCGTACTATCTTACAGATGATGGCTATAATCTGCTTTTGGGGACGCTGGAGGTTGAAAGCAATCTGAAGCTGACGATTCAGGAGATGATATTTAACCTGCATCTGGAGAAGCAAAGCTACGATAAGGCATTAGATGATGTAAAAAATATCTTTAACCTGATGTGTATTAAATTGCAAAAAACTCAAGCGGATATGCTGCGAATAAAACGAAATCCACTAGAGTATAGTGTCGTGGAGTATAATGAGAGGGCACAAGACAATTTTAATACTCTTGAGGATTCTAAGAAAAAATTTGCTGGTTATCGGAATAAGGTACAGTCGCGGGTACAGGAGATGGAAGAGAAGCACATTCGCATAGAAGAGTTGTCTGCTGTAGATACTGAAAAGCTGCATGATTTACAAGAAATAGATAAATATTTAGCTAGAGCGATAGATGAGTATCAAAGAATTTTAAGTCTTCAGTTGGATTTGCAAGTATTATATGAGGAAGAACTGAAAAACGTATCAGAAATGTCCTTGGTACAGCGTTTTAATTTACACACAGAATTGTATGAAAGAGTTTTAGCTAATCCGTTTTGCCTGGAGCGGCTGGATATCTTTTTACGTCCACTGTTTAACAAGGCTCCAAATAAAGGATTAAATATTAACCAGTTCCTGATGTTGCAAAGGGTGCGCACGATGGAAGAGGACTGCCAGGAGGAAGCTATAGAGATTTTTGATGCCACTGCCTGGGAAGAAGAGCAGCGCCGTCGCGTACAGGAGAAAATGGCTAAGTATGAAGCCAGTTTGAGCGTTATTCTTGCACATACTTTGGCAAAAAAGGAAATTCAGCTTTCAGAGCTTATTGATGATCTTAGTCTGGAAGAGCGCGAGCTTTTGGTCCCTACGATAGGAATTTTTAAAGAAATAATGGTGGAGCTCCTCTGGGTAAATGTTGTGAATATTGCAGAATTACGCAAAGAACGTTCTGATTTTATCCTAGAGGAAACTAATGATTTCAGGCTACAAAATATGCTGCTTGAGATTTTAGATAAAAGAGCAGATTGGGAAGCCTTAAAAAAATTGGAGGTTTATCGTCTGCCAGAAGCAAAGCCTATTTTGCTTAAGCAGACAGATGAAAATACAGGAATTTTAAAGAACATCCGTTGTTCCGACGTTATGCTGAAGGCAGTTTGGGAGTGAAAAAATGGCTTATCAGACAGATGCTGTAAAAAATGCGCAGAAGATTTTTTATTATTTACTGGAGCATCATGAGCTGCGTGAAGAAAATGCGCCAGCATTATATAAGGCTTATATTGAGCAGAATGAGGTACAGGAACTTGTCAAGTCACAGGCTGATATTGCTGACTGCTCTATTGCAGCGTATAGTGGAGTTATTTATCTTATACCCAATGAGGATAATTATTTTCTGGGTTATTCTAAGGGACAGATGAAAAAAGAGCTTTGTCGTAGTGGTGCCACCGATAAGGATTATTATCTGGTGCAGTTTGTTATCCTGGTACTACTTTTGGAATTTTATGATGGGCAGGGCAGCAGCTCTAAAACGCGAGATTTTATCTTATTAGGCGAATTGCAAAACTCTATAACTGACAGGCTTAATGAAGGTGTAGCGCGCTATTCAGAGGATGAGCAGTCTCAAAATGGCATGGCCTTTACTGCTATGCGGGAGGTGTACGAGTCTTTAAATTCTGATGAAAAAAGTAGTCGTAAGAAAACAACTAAGGAAGGCTTCATGTCCGGAATTTTGCGTTTTTTGCAGGAGCAGGGCCTGATAGATTATATTGAACAGGATGAGATGATTAAGACAACTCGCAAGCTGGACAACTTTATGGATTGGGAGCTGTTGAATAAAAACAAGTTTTATCGTATACAGAAAATTATAGGAGCAGAAAAAAATGAGCAAAATTAATGCCATCAGACTGGTTAATGTAAACTATAATCATAATACTTGTCATATTAGTGATGAAACCTTACGATTTAATGGTCAGAGCACCTTGATTTTTTTGGATAATGGTGGCGGCAAATCCGTAATTGTGCAGCTTTTGACTGCTCTGTTTGTGCATAAGGGACATCGTAATTTCAATAAGAGAACCTTTGCCAGCTATTTTACAACTGTCAAGCCTACTTTTATTATGGTAGAGTGGGTTTTGGACAATGGCGCCGGGTATTGCTTAACGGGAATGATGGTGCGTAAAAGCCAAAATGTTGATAATAATGAAGAGCTTGAGATAATCAATTTTATCAGTGAGTACAGAAATTCCTGTGAGCAGGATATTAATCATTTGCCTGTAGTTGAACGCAATGCCAAAGAGCTGAAGCTGAAAAGCTTTGCTGTATGCCGAGATATATTCGAAGGATATAAGAAAGAAAAGCTGAATAGTTTTTTCTACTATGACATGAATAACTATGCTCAAAGTAAGCAATATTTTAGCAAACTCGCGGAGTATGGCATAGATTATCGCGAATGGGAAAGCATACTAAAGAAAATCAATTCGGATGAGTCTGGCCTTTCCAAGCTGTTTTCCGACTGTAAGGACGAAAAAGGATTGATAGAAAAATGGTTCCTTGAGGCTGTTGAAAACAAGAAAAATAGAGATAAGAACAGCATGGAAGGATTCCGTGAGATTATGGGAAAATATGTTGCAGTTTACAGTGATAATTTTACTAAAATACAGCAACAGCAACAATTATCTTTATTTCAACAGAAGGCAGCACCGATAATCGAAATTGCTGGTAACTATGAAAAGATTTCTTTAGAGGTTAAAGCATCGTTGGCAAAGATAGTTGCATATTATCTTGAGCTGGAAAGATTAACAGCAGCTTCAGAAGCAGCAAAAGAATCATGCAGGCTGCAATTGCATGAAGTGGCAAGCCAGCTGGTACAACTACATTATGAAGAGTATTCTGCTGATTATTATCACAAGGAAGTTGAATGGGAAAGTTTGGTGCTTGCTCAAAAGCAGCTTGTTGCAGAACTGAGCAGAATAGAAGCGCAGATTGAGATATTGAAAAGAGAAGAGCATATTCTTGATTGTGCATGCTTGCAGGAACGCCTGAAGAAAGATGAGCAGGATTTGAAAACTGCAGAGCAGCAGATGGAAGCTGCACGCCAAAAGAATAAGGAGCTTGCACCCAAAAGGGAATATATCGGTTTTTTGCTGAAGCAGCATATAGAACAAAATATTCATGACAAACAGGCAAATCTTCAGGAAAGCCAGGATAATCAAGAACAATACGCTGTTGTGTTAAAGCAATATAGAAATGATTTTGAGCAACTGTTGCCACAGCTTAATGAATTGCATAGTAGACAAGGCTGTTTGGAAGGACAAATCAGAGCGTACTTTAATTTAGAAGATGCTTATAATAAGAAATGGCAGACTCCGGTAAATGCTTTGCAGCGCAATATGTATCAGGAATATGAAACTGGGGCGTTGGAGGGCTTGTCAAATGAGCTTACCATGGGGCTTGAGGAGTCATTAAAACAGCAGCAGGTACTTCAGCGTAAGCTGGTAGCTATTAAGAATGAGTTTAGCAGATTGGACATCGATATGCGCAGTCTGACAAAAACGCAAAACGAGCAAGAAGCAGCTTTAAATGTCAAAATACGGGATAAAGCAAGCATTGATGAGCAAATAGAAAAACGGAGAGGTTTACTGCAGTATTTACAGCTTACAGATGAGGTTATCTGGGATAAGCAACGGATACAAAATGAGCTTAAGAAAAAGCTGACAGGATTAGAAGATATAAAGGCTGGGTTAAATAATAAGCTTGCGGAATACCAGAAACAATATAAATGTCTGCAGACAGGAAAAACCTTGGAGCTGTCTGAGGAATTGCTTAAGATGCTGAAGGATTTGGGAATAAATGTTGTGTATGGTATGGAATGGCTGCAAAAAAATAGAAATAGCGAGGAGCGTAACCGGGAGCTGGTAAGGCAGCATCCGTTCTTGCCATATGCTTTAATTATGACCAGCAAAGATATTGAAGAGCTGCAGAGGGCTGAAAAAAATATTTATACTTCGTTCCCGGTGCCGATTATTTTACGCGAAAGCTTGACAGATGCGACCACACACATTGTAGCTGATGGTCTTTTACGATGTGGCGATGTAGATTTTTATATGCTTTTTAATGAAAATCTGCTTAATGTGGCAAAATTTGAAAGTATGCTGGCTAAATTGCAGACTCAAATACAGGATATAAGGGATTCCTTAGAGCTGAGACAGCAAGAATATGCTTTTTATTGCAGTAAACAGGGTGAGCTGGATAAGCAGGAGTTTACTCAGGTAAGTTATAAAAGTCTGGTAGATGATTTGGCGGCAACACATGAAAATCTACAGGAGCTGGAGCAAGAATATGCCTCCGTTAAGAATGCCAGAGAAGAACTTGTTCTGGAACAGGAGCAGACTATTAATGAACTTGATGGAATGCGGGAGACAATCAGTAAAAAACAGCAGCAAAAAGAGGATATGCAGCAGCTAATTGTTAAGTACAACCAATATCTGCAGGATAAGAATGAGAGGGAAACTTGTCTAAGGGGCATTTCTGAAGGTGAAAAGCGGCAGATAATGCTTCAGGGGGAATGCAATTCCTTACAAGATAAAATTCAATTTGAAAAACAACGTGTATATGAGATTGAGTTAGATATCAAAGCTCAGAAGAAAAAATTAGCAAGATATGAAGCTTACAGGAAAGTTCCAAAGCTGCAGAGTTTTGCCGATGTAAACGAGCTTGATACTTTAGCTCTTGAAGCACAGTTCGATGCTATTACGCAAAAGCTTTCCGGTGAGCTTAGGTATTATGAGAATAATAGGGAGAGTGTTGCTGAACGTGTAGAACGGACAAGAAATGAATTGCAGGGAAAAGCTGAGCGTTTTGGCTTGGAGGATGGTGCATGGCTTAACGTACAATACAGTGAAGCAAAAGTACGAGAGGTTAGCGCACAACAAGAGGAGGTAGAGCGAGAGCATAAAGAAATTGCAAAGCAACGCAGTAAAGTTGAAATAAATATCGGTGTTATAAGAGAAAAGCTTAATCAAATCAAAAAACAGATGCAAAAAGATTGTTCTCAGCAAGAGCCTTTGCCCAAGGGTGAGCTTATACTGAAGGATTTTGCAGCGGTACGTGTTGATATCATGCAAAAGCAGCAGATGTTGCAAGCACAGGAGAAAACCTTGGATAGGCGGCTAAAAAGCTTAAATGAGAATATGGTATCTTTGGACGAATATGCAAAATTGAAAGAGCAAGCTGTTTGGGATGCTGCAGAAAAGCTTGAAAATCTGTCTAATGAAGAGCTGCGTACCTATACTGCAAAATTGAAAGCAAAGTATGGTGATGCTAAAGTTTTGCAAGCGAATACGAAGGATAAGCTGCAGCAAGTGTTGTTTGCACTAAGTAATGAAAAGGATTTCCAAAATGACTTTTTCAGAAAACGTATAGAGGTTTTAATCAGAAATACCGAGGATGCACATGTCTTCCTTCAGCAGATAAGTACAGTATTGCATGCTTTCAGCACTCTTTTAGAAAAGCATGAGGCGGATCTTTCTATCATTAAGCAGAACAAAGAGCAGATTATTGGTCAATTAGAGGAATATGTACAAGGTGTACATGATGAATTGGGACAGATTGACCGTAACTCTAGGATTAGAATTAGGGATCATGATGTTAAAATGTTGCGGCTGATTTTGCCAGTTTGGGATGATAATGCCAATACATATCATACCCGTGTCTGTGATTTTGTTGAATCGATTACTCAAAAATGTATGGAAAGGCTGCGCAAAAATGAGAATATCAGTGAGCTGATTGGTACATCATTAACGGTTAAAGAGCTTTATAACGCAGTTATTGGGGTTAATAATGTTCATGTACAGCTGTTTAAGGTTGAAGCTCAGCGAGAGTGGCAGGTTACATGGAGCGAGGTAGAGGTTAATTCTGGTGGTGAAGGCTTTTTATCAGCATTCGTTATTCTCTCCTGTCTTTTGTACTATATGCGTAGAGATAAGACTGATATTTTTGCTGACCGCAATGAAGGCAAGGTGCTGTTGATGGATAATCCTTTTGCAAAGACATATTCCGGTCATTTGCTTATGCCGATGAAGGAGATAGCTAAAAAGAATAATACGCAGCTCATTTCACTTACTGGTATCAAAACTGAAGCAATTTATAATTCTTACGATAATATTTATGTGTTGAGCCTTATTCCTGCCGGTTTGAGTAACAGCAGCTATTTGAAGAGTAAACGCCTCGATAAAGAGGATGGTAATGATTGTGAATTTCTGAGTCTGGCGCGTGTTGAGGTGACTGATGAAGGGCAGATGGATAGTCTGTTCTAAAAGGTCTTTTGGCAGTAAGTAACCCTCTATAAGAATTTTTAAATAAGGCTATTGACAAAGCTTTAAGAAACGAGTATAATTACTATTGTTCCGAGTGATTGGAACTTATGCCGAAGTGGCGGAATTGGCAGACGCACTTGACTCAAAATCAAGCGGGTTCACGCTCGTGCCGGTTCGAGTCCGGCCTTCGGCACCAGTAAATTTAGGCTCTACAATTTCGGTTGTAGAGCTTTTTCTGTATTTGTGGTTAAAAATTTGAGGAGCAAAGAAATGCAAGTAGTATTAAGCGCAATTAACAGTAAATATATCCATACCGGCCTTGGTCTGCGCTATGTCGGCGAATATGCTAAAGCGCAGGGGCATGAGGTAACATTAATAGAAGAAACAATCAATACCCCAATTCTAGCGGTGCTGGAAAAAATAATGGCAGTACCGGCACAGGTCTATGGCTTTTCGGTACATATCTGGAACAAGCCATTCGTATTCAAGCTTATTCGCATGCTGCGCAAACTGCGTCCGCAAGCAGCAATCGTTATTGGCGGACCTGAGGTAGCGTTTGACGCGGAGAGAATTTTTACGGAGCTGCCGCAGGCAGACTATATCGTGCAGGGAGAGGGTGAGCTGGCATTCAGCGAGCTGCTGGAGTATTTGGCTGGCAGTGGCTCTGTCCCTCAGCATATTGCGTATCGCGAAGGGGAGCAGGTGAACCTGAATGGAGGCATTACCGTAATAGATGATATGTCACTGCTGCCGTTCCCGTATCCTGATCTGGAAAAAATGCTGGCAGAGCATAAAATAGTTTATTACGAATGCACGCGTGGCTGCCCGTTTAATTGCGCGTATTGCCTGTCCGGTATATCGCGCTCTGTGCGCAAGCGTCCGCTGGAGCTTGTGCTGCGCGATTTGGACCGATTTATTGCTGCAGGCGTGCCGTTGGTGAAGTTCGTGGACCGTACTTACAATCTGGACGAAAAATACTTTCTGCCGATGATGCAGCATCTGGCGCAGGCTGATACAACTGCAACCTTCCACTTTGAAATTAAGGCCGATATACTGTCTGAACAAGTTATGGATTTTCTGGCGACTGTTCCGAAGGGACGCTTTCAGTTGGAAATCGGCATTCAGAGCACGCATCAGCCAACATTAAAAGCTATCAACAGGCAGGATAACTGGGAAAAGCTGTCTGCTAATGTCAAACGTCTGCTGTCCTTCGGTAATATGCATATCCATGTTGATTTGATTGCAGGCTTACCTTATGAAGATTTGCCGACATTTGCCAAATCCTTTGATGATGTTTACGGTTTGGGTGCGGATATGCTGCAGCTGGGTTTTTTAAAGGTATTGCCGGGAACTCAGATGCGTAAGGAAACCGAGCAGCATGATTTGCGTTATATGGACGAACCGCCTTATGAGATTTTGGCGACTAAGTATATGCCATATGAGGATATGCTGTATTTGAAGCACTTAGATAATATTCTGGACCAGACGGCCAACAGCGGTGGCTTTAAATATACGCTGAGGGCATTGCTGCGTGCTTCCGGCATGACAGCCTTTGCCTTTTACAGACAGCTAACGCAGTGGTGGGTGAAGGCAGGCTTCTATCCGCAGACACATAACGCCAAGGGTGTAGCAGCTATCTTAAAGCAGTTTATAGAAGAAAACTATGTAGAGCAGCAAACGGAATTGCTGGAGATTCTGCGTTTTGACGTATTCTGCGAGATACCGCAATGGCGTCCGGAGTGGCTGAAGTGGCAGACGGAGGCAATTTTTGAGCTAGTTTCTGCTTTTTGGCGTGATGAGGAAAAGGTGCGCCGATATATTCCTGCATATAAATTCAGCAGCTGGCGCCAAATTCACAAGCTTTATCCGATTGAATTGTTTAAAGCTGATTGGGAAACCGGTAATGCAGAAGAAATTTTTGTGATGCTGGATAACAGCGGCGAGCAGCAGAAGCTGATTAAGCTGCCGATTGAAGTAAAATAGAATGGTATTTGTGCAATAAAAAAAGAGCTGACGAGAGAAAAAAATTCTTGCGTCAGCTCGATTTTTTTTGGAGAAATTTACGCAGATTTTGCCGTTTTTCGGTAGAAAATCTAACTTTTTTTGAGATTTTTTGAAGAAATTTTAATGCCGATAAAGGCGATAATCAAGCATGTTTCTTTTTCCACTAACCCTAGTGTTTCACGAAAAATGTTAAAAAAGTAACAAAAAAGGTGTTGACATAATGCAGGTCACATGGTATTATATACAAGTCGACGCGATACGGCAACAAAACAAAAGCCAAAATCGCTAGGCACTGAACCTTGAAAACTGAACATTGAACCTAGAAAAAGCGAATGTGCGGGTCGAGCGTGAAAACGCAAGACCAAGTCAAATAACTTC
>ENA-ORNP01000155-ORNP01000155.1-human-gut-metagenome-genome-assembly--contig:-NODE-155-length-78658-cov-6.467056_pt1 | contig 78658 bp, 80 predicted proteins | sample MGYA00242119_ERZ509030 | MGnify/ENA primary metagenome ERZ509030 (study PRJEB26280, sample SAMEA2338708) | human gut metagenome | biome: human gut; feature: human-associated habitat; material: faeces... | reverse complement strand
AACGTTTTTTATCCTGATGCCGCAAGCCTTTGCGCCGAGTGCAATTATGAACTGCACATAGCTGAGCTCTTTATCTGACGAATAAACAAACGTGCGGCTGTACTTTGTCCATGCCGTTTCCGAAGCTTCCAAAACATCAATAACAAAATCCTTTACCGTGCCGTCTGTGTAGTTATATCTGACAGTAACCGTTGTTCCTCCGCCGATATAGTACCCTTCTATTTTCATTATCTCGCAAGAAATTGTATATGTACAGCCGTTTTCGGGCAACAGATTCGGATTTGCCGCAACAACTCCGTTTGATACTGATGCCTGTGTTGTAAACTGCCTTGTTGTAGTTTCGGCTTTTGTAAGCGTTGCTGCATTGCCATCAAAGACGTAAGTAACGACCGCCGAATAAGCCCATCCGGCAGGATATTTTCTGTCAAAGCGGCTATAGTACAGAAGATTCCTGCCGCCGATTTCAACAGCGCTCACCGCCGCTGTGATATCAGCCGCAAAATCACTTGCGTGCTTGCCATCTACCGTGTCGGCATCACCGGACTTTATTTTTTCCCAGTCGTTCCATATACCGTTATTCAGCGACCTGATGTACTGCGTCTTGTCCGCACGCACCGATGTTGCTATCTGCGTAAGATATTTGGGATTTCGGTAAAATACCTGAACATAAAAATTATTGTTAACATGACTTCCGTTCGGCGTGTTCGCTGTAGGATTTGCGGCATTTCCCTGCATTTCAAAAATGCCGTTTGTTTTTAATTCGTTATAATCGCCGCCTAAAACACTAGCGGCTTTTGCCGGATAGAAATCTACGGCATTCTTTCCCGCCGCCGTTCCAAGTGTCGGAAAGTCAGTTATTTCAGATTTAGTGTGCGTGTGGCTCTTAGCTGCCGCCCCGACTTCCTCCGCTGTATATGCAGGCTTGCTTTCAGCCTTTGCCCAGTCCGCTATATCCGTGTTTTTCAGGTACTCCGACAAGTCATAAATATTGACATATAAAAGTTCTGACCATGGAGTATTTCCGTCTCCTATTTTGATGCCATGCTGTCCGTTGTCAAAGTCGGTGATGCAAATGTATCCTTTTGGCGGCACAAAAGTGGACTGAATCGTCCACTCAGACGGCGAACGCATATCCTGAAGTAACTGGGCTTCAAGTATTTCCGTCTCCGATGAATTTGGCTCAGCTACAGACTGAATTTGCTTTATTGAAAAATAATCTCTGCCTACGCAATAGTAAGCAGAGATTTTTGTAGACCATTTATATGCCGAATTGTCGGTGCTGTCGATATAAAGCACATCGTTTTCGCCGAGTTCCGGGAAATCTGCCGTTCCCCCCGCTTCAACTATTTTGGATACGGTTTGATTTACATCTTTCTTTTCCAGAGGCGATCGTGTTAATCGAATTGCAGCATTATACTCTGCAACAGACGAAAACGAAACATCCATATACTGTGTAACTTGATAAAAAGCGTCTTGGCTGCTGTCTATAAATTCTTTAAAATAATTCACACCTATAAGCACTCTCGCCCTGCCGTTCGGGAACTGTTCTGTAGGTGCGTAAATGTTTCCCCACTTAACCGCAAGCGTAAACGTGCCGTACTCGCTTCTTAACTCGTTCGGCGTTTCTTTTACCTTTTCTACGGCTTCGCCGTTGTTTATTTCGCTCCAAACGTCAAAATAATACCAGTATTTCGATCCGCCATCATTTCGGTAGCTATTTACCGTTATATACGTCCTCAAATTAACGAAACTTTTCGCAGATGTATTAAAGGCATTGTAAATGCCGTTGTCTACGATAAAATCTCCGCAAGGCGCACCAAACTTGGCGGTAATAGGCGTTGCCGTATAGCCTTGCACGATTAAATCGCTTTTGCCATCTTGTCCGAATGTTATTTTATCGTCTACGCTGTATCCGATTACGTTGTAGTCATACTTCAGATATTCTTTTGTTTTTTCGGAAATTATAACAGGGTCATTTATTATAGTAGTGCTGTTATATTTTCCTGCTCCCGCATTAGATATATGATCCCCTGCGGCACTATACCTGTTTGATGACTGTTCAGTGCTTTCGGCTGTGGAAGTAATTTGCTCTGAAAAGCCTCCGTCCTTGCTAAGCTCGTAAGAAATAGCGGTTATCGTAGCTTTTTTAGTTGTTCCATTGCTCATTACTTCTATAACATCATCCGGCAACAGCCACCCTCTGCCACGTCTTGATACATTAGCGGCATAATAGTGATACCCTCCGAGCTTGTTCCAGACATACTCCATTATTTCAACGGTGGCAAGCGGATTAACTGCTTCGATTATACCCGGCAAGGATTCATCGTAAGCCGTACCGTTGGCATCAATATAAAATGCGGTATCAGTACCGATTGTAAAGCGTATGCCTTTTACGGTAAAACCGTCATCCTGAGCAACAGTACAGCTTTCGCAAGAACCTTCATCTACTGTTTCAACGCTGTTTGAAGGACGTGTAAATATCAGTTTATCGTTCGCATCAAATTGAGCATTACAACCGTTGCAGGCGGCAATAAAGCCGATTATTTCACGATATGTGTAATATTTATTTGTCGGATTTGTTGCCTCGCTGTTATAAATCGGTTTTGCTGTTACTTTCGCAAAAGATTCACAGGTTACGCTCAGGGAAAAGCCGTTAATTTTGCTGATATACTCGAGCATTTCCTGCTGAGTTGCAGGAAAGGATAAAGCGTTAACCTTTCCGCCGGCACTTCCGTTAAAGCTACATGGCTTATCAAGATAATAAAATCGATCATATGCTTCTATTGTCACATATCCCTTTTCTTGAGTTAGATCTGTAATAAAAAATGTTCCGATTTCTGCCAATGCGGTAAATCCGATAAATACAGTCACTTTATAATCATCCATGGTCGGTAACATCGTTGCACGGATTGTTGCAGTCAGGCGAGCTGCTGCTGTTCCACCTACACTAAGACCGCCATCAGACGGCGAACGTGAAAGTTCAAATGACACAATATCATCAATGCCGAAATCTACAGCGCCAATTGAAATTTTTGCATTGATATTTCTTACAGGCTTGGTAGCGTTGGTCTTATAATTTGATGATACTGAAATCATATTTCTTCCACCTCCACTGACACATCTTTATAACAATCTCCGAGCTTTACATCGGTAAAAGCATACGGCGCAGATATATCACCTTTTGCATGAACGGTATAAGACTCACCGTTTACCTCAAGCGTGAAACTACTGCTTTTTAATATGGTAAAAACAGAGTTCCATTTTGCCGCCGGAACAATGCCAAAAGCGACAGAACCGGAGATTTTAAAATTTCCGAATCTGTCCGTATAAGCCGTTCCATTCAGACTATACGAAGTGCTTTCACCACGGCAAGAATGACGGAGATCGCATTCGGTAATGTATTCCGATAAGTCTATATTGTTAATTTTCACCGTCATATCTGTACCTCCTATAATGGTGATTTTCCTGTTTGCTTCTGTATCTTCTTAATGCCTTTAACAGTAGCTTTCGCTAATGTATACTCATTCGTTTTAAGCGTTACATCGAGTATATATTGTATCTTTTCCTGTGCGGTTTTCAGCTTTTTCAGTTCCGACACTACATCATTAAGTGTTGCATCTGCTTTTTCTGCTGACGCTGAAACCTTAGAAGCGGCTGATAATCCGCTTATGAGCTTACCCGATTTACTGTTACCGACTTTGCTTGCACCTATGCCTGCGGCGAGCTTTGAGTTTGCGGTGCTAACATCATCCCAAACTGTCGGAATGTAAGATGTTATATTTATATTCTGAGCACCGCTTGACGAGTTGCTACTTGAATTTGTCTTTTTGGAAGACGAGGGTGAAAAGCTTTTTTTCTTTGTACTTGATAAACTTGTTTTCTTTGTGCTTGACGAGCTTGACGTTTTCTTTTCTTCTTTTTCTTTCGGTACATAGGCATAGTCAGAAGCACTGTAGGTTGATGGCGTATAAGAATATGTAGGTGCTTTATATGATGTTTTTCCCGCACTGCTATATGAATAATTTGTTCCGGCACCGGTATATCCTAAAGCTGCTTTTCCTTTACGCTCCTCTTCTTCTGCAATGCTTTGACTATAAGCAGAAGAATGGTCTTCATTGTCTGAATAACCCTGTGAATACAGTCCGTTATTATTTCTGACGTTGTTGTACCATTCTTTAACTATATCCTCGTTGACATAATCCTTTAATTGCGAATTGAAATATTCTTTCTTTTCCGCTGTATCAAGGAATTTGTTTTTGGCATTTGATAATGCCTCATCGGCTGATTTACCGCTTCGTAATTCCTGAACTATGAATTTATTCATATCACCATGCAAATCAGTATATTTCGTGCTCAGCTCATTCGCTCTGATTTCTTCCTGATGCGTTGCAGCATACATTTCTTCACCGATTTTTTGGCAAGCCTCCTTGACTTCATTGTACCAATTTGTGAGATTAGTACCGAATATTGAATCTATGGTGCTTAGAACACCATCAAACAGATTTACAAGACCATTTCCGAAAGATTCAAAGCCGCCCATAATATCACCGGATAAGAAATTTGTAACGCCGGAAAAAACATCTGCAAGTGAATTAACAAGCCCCGCAACAATATCAAGAGCCGGACCGAGTATCTGTAACAGCACATCTGCAAGCGATGATATTACAGGCATAATAGGCGATAATGCACCATCAATAAGACCGATAACAGCTGATAGCAACTTCCCGACTGCTGAGATAACAGTACCGAGCGGTTCGGCAAGCTCAGCCACCAGTTCCAGAATCGGAGTAAGCAGTTCGATTACAACATCAAGTATCGGTAGTAATGCTTCGATCACTTCAATAAGCGGCGGAAGCAAGGTGTCTACAATCTTGATTATCGGCGGTAACAGCTTATCAAAAAGCTTAATCAATGTCGGAACAAGCTTCTGAATAATGCGTGTAACGCTTTCGAGTATAGGCTTAAGCAATTCCATAAACTGTGGCAGTATTCCGGTGATCAACTCAATGAGCGGCGGAATAAGCTCGGAAACGCTGTCAAGTATCGGCTTAACCTGCTCAATTATCTGTGGCAGAAGCTCCGAAATAATCGGTTCGATAAGCTCAATAATATCCTTAAGTACGGGAATAATCTGTTCGCCCAGCGGAATCAGAAGCAGTTCAATTGTACGAGAAAGTCCGTTGCACATATCGGATAAGCTGTTGTATTTAACGCCTTCCATCTCGCCAAGTTTGTCCCGGGTTTTATCGATGCTATCGCCAATTTGAGCCATAGCAAGAACTGCATCTTCACCGAGATCTTCCCACTTTGTGCCGTAAAGCGCAACACCGGCGGCATTGCGGTCTACATCACTTTTGCAGGCTGCAAGCTTTTCGTTGACCAGCTTGAATGCCTGATAAGCACGGTCACCACCTGCGGCAAATTCTTCACCGAGCTTTGTTGCGTCAAGCCCGAGCAGAGCCATTCCGTCGGCGGTAGTCTGACTACCATCCTTTGCTCTGACAGAAAACTCTTTAAAAGCATCATTCAGAAAATCAACTTGAAACGCACCGTTTTTTGCGCCTTCTGCCATCATAGACATGGCTTCTTCGGCAGTAAAGCCCATATCAGCATAGTAAGTGCTGTACTCGGCAAGCTGATCGGCTATGTCACCGTTCTGATTCAAGCCCTTTTCTGCACCCTGAGCAAGGAGATTATACGCTTCTTCAGCTGTAATGCCAAACTGCTTCATTAGAGCATTTGCTCCACGGATACCCTCAGAAACGTCTATATCGTATGTATCTGATAAAAGATATGCGCTTTCAATAATCTTTTGAAGCTCATCGTCTTTGACGTCTTTCATCTGCTGCTTGATGAGAGCGAGCGTGTTGGATATATCATCAAAGCTTTCGCCATAATTATCGCCGTAAACTTTCTTAATGATATCACCGTATTTTTCCGCTGCCTCTGCAGTAAGTCCGAGCGATGCAGTCAGCTGATTATTTGCTTTATCAAGATCGTTTGCTGCGGATATAGCTTTTCCTGTTGCCGCAACCGCTACCGTGCCTGCTGCAGCAAGTCCTGCACCAACAGCAACGCCGATGCCTTTTCCGACACCTTTAAGACCTGTGCCGATTTTTGAGCCTATGCCGGAAGTTTTCTTTTCGACTTCTGAAGAAAGCGTATCGGTACTGTTGATAATTTCTTGTGTATCCTTTTTATAGTTATCAACTACTTTGTCGCCTTCTTTTTTTGCAGTCTGCGTTACAGCTTCCTTGTTTTTCTTTTCGGTCTGCACTACTTTGTCAGACTGCTTCTTTGCTGTGTCTGTTATATTCTTCTGCGTCTTGGAATTGTCGTTCTCTATTTCATCGTTTGCTTTTTTCACAGCCTGCGAAATGTTTTCCTGCGCCTTTTCAACGACTTCTTCCTGTTTTTTTGCACCTTTTTGAGCCGCTTCGGAAACCTTTTTTCCGGCTTCCGCCATATCAGCGTCTATTTTACTTAAGTCCGCACGGACTTCAAATTCTACTCTTCCGTCGCTTTCCGGCATAATCTCACCTCTCTTCTGCCTGTTTTTCGAGAATACCCCATAACCGTTCCCAACCGTCCTGAGCCGATTGTTTGTTTACGGGATTTTTAATCGCATACTGTGCTTTGAGTTTTAACAGTGCCGATATCTGTTCCTGATTTTTACCGTTAGGTGCAGGGACAGGGCGTGTGCGTATGTCGATAATATCGCACATCCGTGTATCGGACGGCAAAGCTCCGAGAAGGGAAACAAATTCCCACCACTGTAGCTTTCCTTGTTCTTTGAATAAGTCGATGCCGTAGGCTTGCCTAAATGCGGCATAAATATAAGGTGCATCCTGATCGAAGCTTATCGTTTCTGCTTCCGTGTCAGAGGTATTTTTATCAAAATTGATAAGTTTATCGAAAATTTCATTAACCACATCGACTCTTGCCGAAAGGTTTTTGACTTTCGGAGCAATTACAAACCAATCGAAGATAACATCAAATGAATCGATGCCTTCCAGCTCATCACTGCTCAGCAGTTCAAATGCCGATAAAACACGGTCAAAACTCAAATTTAACGTATAACAAATGCCCCCGACTTCTATACTGCGGGGGCAAGGCTGCGACAATGAATAAGTACTCATTAGCGGTACTTATGTAACGCTCTGATCTGAGCCTTACGATTACGAAGCGTTTCATTTATTTTCGGTACAATAACAGCATTGATAAACGGCACTACCTGTATACCCATTTCAATGTAATTGTCCTCGAAAAATTCAAGCAACTTTTTTGTACCGTCTTCGCCGAATATCAGCTCAAAAATTGCAATTACCGCATTTCCATACGCCTCATAAGCGCATTCAAGATCTGTTTCAACACCGTTTTTTCTTATTTCTTTAAGACGTCTTTCCGCATCAATTACTTCCGTCTGTTTCTTTCGGAAAGCTGTGCAGACGGCATCTGCATCTATGTCTATATCAATGCTGTCGATGACGTTTCCGTTTTTATCAGACAGCTCAAGAGTTTCCGTGATTTTCTGTGTTCGTGTGATTTTGTATGCCATTGTTATCCTCCTGACAAAAATTCAGCAGTGTGCCGTTTGGCACACTGACTGTTTTTTGATGTAATATTAGACACCCGAAGCGGTGGCTGTTGTTATTGCGGGTTTGCCGTTAAAAGCGATCGTGCAGCTTATAGTGTTGGGAGCTGTAGACTCGCCGCCGCCTATGCCGGCAGCTGTAACCGTGACAGGGCAGGTAAGAACCTTGCCGTTACGGGTTATCTTGATGTCAGTTACTCTGTTTGAGCCGATTTCATACTGAATCTCGTCAAGAAAAGTACAAACAGGATCATCTTTAATGAAGTCGCCCGCAAGCACTACTGTAGGAGCTGCACCAACAACCGCAGAGCTTGCAAATCCGCCGTCCGCAAGATAGGTTGCACTGTAAACGACCTCGTTTATTGCAGTTGTTACCGATTTGAATGCCTTGCGCATATCCGAATATGTAGCCGATTCTCCTGTAGGAGTAGTATTGATCTCTACCTTTATTTCACTGTTCAGCTCGGCTTTGCCGACAGTAGGTATTACCTGTTCATTTGCTGCCATATTAGTACCTCCTAAAATGCTATCCTGACATCAACAATCATGGAATATATCCAGAAATCCCCGACTTTTCCGACAGGTGCCGCATCAGTAGATACGGTTGCGCTCATCAGCTGAACGCATTCATTCTGTGGCAGTTTGGTTGCTCTTGATATAAGATTGCCGATATTGAAAAGCTGTTCCATTGCTACACCCTGTATCTTGTTTTTCGATAAAATAAGAAGCGGCAAGGTTCTATCCTGCCGCTGCCTGTTAAGTGTAGCACCGTTATCCTTTGCCGCTTGCGCTTCGGCGGAAAGTCCTCCGCCGACCGGCAAGCCTGCTGTTTCGATTGTATATCCGAGCTTATCTTCTATAAAATTGAGAATAAGCTCGATTGCTTTTTTCTGAGGTGACATTATTTATCACTTCCTGTTAAAAGTTTCTGCAGTTGTCTTCGCCACTGTTCCCCTTTAACCGATTCCGCTTTATGCGCCCACATTTTGCAGGCTTTTGGGTTTTCATCATGTGAATATGATATAGGGTTACCTTTTTTAGATACGCCATAGTACAATGTTCTTGCATAAGGTGTTTCCCAACGAAGAACCATAGCAATACTATCGTTTCTTATTTCAACTTCACTGCCTTTAGCACGGGCAAGTGCTTGTAACTGTTCTGAAGTCACTTTTTTTCCGAGCGGTGGTACCCAATCGGCAGAGATTCCTGTATGAATTATACTGCTATTTATGAGAACGCTCTGATCTTGAGGAGCGTAATCGTTGCAATCCTTAAGGAAATTTGACATAAGAAGTTTCATAGCATCATGTGTTTTTTCCGTCATTCTCGCCTTGACTGCCGCACTGTTAATGTTTATCTTCACATTCATAACGATAACCCTATCTCATAATGATGCGGAGCATTTGTGTCATACCGCTTTATGCTTGCAATCCTGTATTCCGTTTTTTCAAAAATCACCTTTGCGCCCGGCACAAATTTGAAATTTGACGGAGAGGAATTACGGCAATCGTAATACATGACTGCATCAACCTTTACCTGATTATTCTGCTTATCGCTGGTATAACTCTCTGTCGGTTCTATACGGACATATTTCAATGTTTCCGTAGACGTTTCGGAGATTTCGCCCCATCTGTCGGTCTTTTCGGCAACAACAGTGGCAGTGTGTATCAAAAGACTGCGTGGTATAGGTTTCATCATAACGCATTCAGCCCCTTGTACATAAGCCCGGTTGATAAAAGCAAGCCGTATGACACATTGCACATCGGCAGTTTTCCATCCGATACGCTGCTGTTGCCGCCTGCCGAATAGCTGAAACTGCCGAGTGAAATATTGCTGAAGCTGCCGTCATGCACGAATGAAAGACCGCCGTTTGCTGATATATAATCAACCTGCCAACAGATAGCATCTTTAACAGCCGTCTGAACCTTTTTATCCAGACTGTCAAACTGAGCTATTCTGCCGCAGGTTTCGTTATATATAATAATGTATGCAACCTCAAGGAGCTTAGACAGCTCCTTTTCGTCACCGTCAAACTCGCCGCAGAAAACGTCTTTGTAGTAGTCAGGTGTAACTATCTGCTGCATCGGATACCTCCGCCGGCTTCTTTGACTGCTTAGACTGCTTTTTGTTTGCCGAAGTTGTTTTCTGCTCCTGCTGAACTGTGTTATCCGCCAGATCTTCGGCTGTAAATCCTACTCTTGTCATGGAAACCTCCTTAGGTCAGCGCCGTTGTATCACGGTTAAGGTAGATACCCTTTACCTTGTTTTCGTATGTTTCAGCAATGCTGTAAGCACGGTAGAAGAACATATAACCGTCATCTGTCTGGTTCTCTTCGGGAGCAACGACCTTGTTTACTGTGTGCTTGCCGAACTGGATAACAGAATCACGGTTGATGATCATAAAGTTTATCTTGTAGCCGCCCGTTGCGCCTGCATATCCGCCTGCGGTCTCATTGCTTGAAGTGCCATCCTTCATATCGATCGCCGTATAGAATCTTGTCTGCGGAACAGTGATGATCTTTTCAAAACGGTCAAGGATAGCCTTGCTCTTTGTTGTGTCAACGTTTTTCGCAAGCGTAAGCAGTGTAGGCGTAATAAAGAGTATCTTTCCGTCAACGTTTACTTCTGCCTCGTCCTGCGCATTGACAGCGGTCTGGAGAGCCGTCAGGACAGCTGTACCGGCGGTGGGAGTAGCTTCGGCGGCAGAGAGAATGCCTGTAGCACTTGCGTATTTTGCAAAACGGAAAGCATCCATTTCGGGAACGACTTTTGTTCTTATGAACTCGCTTGCAAGCTTGCCGAACGCAATACCTGCGGTTTCTTCGTTATCCATAGCGTCAACGGAGAACTTACGACCTCTGTCATAGTTGCAGGACTTTGTTTCATAGGTAATTGTAACATCACCCTTGACATAGCCGCTTGAACGTGAGTAATCTGCAAGACCGTCCATGCTCATCTTAGGAATAAGAAACTCTCCTGCCTTTGCGCCCATTCTCACCGTATCCGCATCAGCATCAAGTATTGATGTAGCGGAAGCCTGCTGATAGACTGTATCGAGCTTGTCGATATACGCCTTGAATTTTGTAATTGAATTTGCCATAGTGATTTTCCTTTCCGGCTTACTTAATGCCCATTATCTTGTTGATTCTTGCTTCATCGGCTGTTTTCTGTTCATCGTTTGCAGTTGCAACAGCTGACGTAACTATTGCCTTGGGAGGTTTTTCTCCCTTGAAGTTGGGATATTTTTCGATCACACTGTCAATAGCCTTGTCAAGTGTAACATCTCCGCCGACCTTTGCCTTTGCAAGCGCAAGCACATCCTCAATGCAATCTGCCGCAACGCCGACAGAAAGTGCGTGAACCTTGCCCTTAAGCTCGGCTATCTCCTGCTTGCTGTTTTCCTCCTGAAAGTTGTCGCTTTCGCCTGTGGATTCTGCACTGTCTGATTTTTTGCCGTCAGCCTTTCCTGCTTCAGAATTTCCGAAAGTCTCGGCTTTCTGCTCAGCCTGCGGTTCGGACTGCGTAACAGCTTCCGTGGCAGTGCCGTTCTGTGCGCCGCCCTGAGCAGGGGCAGCTGCCTGTTCCGTCTGAGCTGTGCTTTCGGCATTCTCAGTCGCCGATGTTGTGATTTTTTCTTCCATAATGATTTTCCTTTCTGTAAAATGGGTAATATAAAAACAGCACCGTGAAAGTGCTGTTTCAATCTTTGTCTTTATAGTTCATAATTTCCTGGACTGTAACGAAAATTATTTTCAGTATCAGAAATATCCACGCCGCTATAAAGCAACCATTGGGAATCTGCCCGTTATCAAGGGCGTATAATAATATTAGTGTTGATAACATCTTATCTCCTTTTTGTCATAAGAAAAACACCCTCGAAAGGGTGTTTAATCTATAAATTTAACGGATTCAATGTCGTCATCTATTAAAAGTACTGTCGTACCATCATCATCTTGATAACGGACACCATCTTCATCTTCACCGTCATCATTTGTAACGATGCAATCGCCGATGCATCGCCCTCTGTATATTGTTCCGTCCTTGCAATATACAATAGATTTACGGTCATCAATTTCTAATTGTACTATATAGGGTTTCATTACTTATCACCTCTTCCTTTTGTCGGGAAAACATGAGTGCCTCTGTCAGAATACTTGATTTGAATTGTTCTTGTTTTAACATAACGTCCTAATCTTTTATCGAAAGTAACACCAACATCAAACGGTAATTCAATAAACTCATCTGGGTATTTACTGTTTTTGCGAAATTCCAACTCACCGGTACCTGCATAATTATCAACGATGGTTTGTGGGTCAATATTATCCAGCAATCGACTCTTTGGCTTTTGCTTTGAATCAGGATTTTTCTTTATATCATCGAGCGCTTGCTTGACTTGCTGTTTCCAGACCTTTCCGGTTATATGTTTCTTTTGATGATTTTCGTCGATTTCTTTCTTAATATTGCCGTTTTTAAGGTCACTATGAAAAGAATTTTCTTTTTCTTTTATTATAGCATCTTTTTCGGCTTTGTCAATTTCTAACTGTTTGATTTTCTCCTGCTCAGCTTTAACCGCCGCCTTATAGCTTGCTGTAGTCTTTGCCGCCTGACTGCGTCCGTAACCGGGCGTAGCAGTACGGTCAGGCTTATATGTAAGCCCATTTTTCTCACAGTAGCTTTTAAGCTGCTGTTCCTGCTGCTTGAGCTTATACGCTGCCTTATCAACGCCTTCTTTGTCGCCGAGAGTGTCAAGAGAGGTACATTCACGCTTTGAAGCTCTGACCTTGCGTTCAAGAGCACGCTGATTGCAGATTTTTTCGTACTGCTCGGCATTTTCCTTTTCGTCATACGGAAAATAGGTCTGAACGCTGATACCGGGCAGAAACGGATAGATCTGATGACCGCAATTTATACCAAGAAGCCCTGCAGGCTTGCCGTATGAGCTTGACCTCCAAGAATAGAATTTTATCCGTTTGCCGTCAAGGTCAGTAGTATAGCCTCCACCGCCGTTGCGATTGAATATTTTTCCCTGATCTTTAGCACACAGCGGTCTTGCGCCGCTGTGGCTGCTGACTTCGACCAGATCAAGCCCATATTCATCCATAAGGGAAAACTGAGTTTCTTTGGCAACGCTTCCTACAGTGGAGCGTATACACATATTAGTGTATGCTTCCGGCGACCAGTTCCGACCGTTTTTATCGACAAAAGCCGGGATACCTTTCTGCGTCATCTCGCCGATACATTCCCGCATGGCACTCTGACGTGCTTCAATTCCGGTAACGACCTTTCCTGTAGCCTTATTCAGACTGTCTATGTATTCCTGCTTATTTGCAAGCTCGGCGGTACGGTTGATTACCTGCATAGCGGCGTTCTTTGCCTTATACTTCATCGTTGTATTTGTAAGGTTCAGGTCTTTTTTTGCCTGTTTTTGTAGCATTTTAAGGCTGTTTAACATATTGTCGGACATTGACGGCGTGGCTCGTCTATCAATAAGTCCCTCCTGCACCATACGTTTTAATCCCGGCGCAAGCTCCTGAATAGCGGAATTTGCCGCTCTCTGAAGCGTAAGCTCCAGAAGCTCGGGCGTTTTTCCTGCATATTCAGCTATCGTTTTTGCGTTCTGCTTAGTCAGCTTGCCAAGCTCGGCGAGCTTCTTCATTTTCCACTTTGCCGTGTCTTCTTCGATTTTCCCTGCAGCAAGATATGCCGCTATGTTTGCTATAAGGTCGGTTTCAAGCCCGACTATAAGATCGGTTATGCCTTGTGAAAGCTGTAGAGAAGTCAGCTTATTCATAGCTGTCACCGTCCAGTATGCCGCCGTCTATGTCATTTTCCTTTGCAATACGCTGCAGTTCTTCTGCGGCTTCTGCTTCATCAATATTCTGTGCTTCCATAATAGCACGAATTTTTGATTTAAGCCCTGCCTGAACAAGCTTGATATTATTATCTATACGGGTGTTGTCATCACCGATAATATTATCCTGCCAATTGACAGAAACCGTATAATCTTTGCTGACTTTCTCTAAAGCCTGTGTTATTTCTATAATCGCCGTTGCAAGACTTTCAAGCACCTCGGATATGATATTCTTGTTATTCTGCACGGTGCGAAGTGTGTCCTTTTCATCGGCGGCAACTTCTGTCGCCGTTTTTACGCCGGAATTACTGTCAAACGACAGCGTTCCCGGAGAGAAACCAAGCTGAGTGCTGAGTATATTCAACTGAAGCTTCAGAGCTTCAACGTGTTCGGTCACCCTGAGGGACTGGGTATTGTCGGATATATTTAACTTCGGCGCATCATCGGCATTGAACGCCTGATAAACTTCGTCATCGGTGTCGAAATATTTTACTTCGTTGCCGTCGCTGTCATAGGTCGATTTAATGCATTCCGAGGGAATAATGATACGCTTTTTGCCAAGGATAAACTCCCGCTCCAAGCTGTCAAAGATCACATCTATCTCACGCAGCGTATCGATCGAATTAGCAAAGACAGGTAAACCGAGTGGCAAGTCGAAAACCATATTGTTTCCGACTGCCGGCTTAAAATAGCAGAATAACGGCGTTTGAACGCCTTTGAACACCATTTCATAGTCAAGTTCCGGGAACAGCTCCGAAACGGGAACTTCCTGACCGAGATAACTGCGTGAATTGCTTCGCCGCAGGACGTGGTAAATGTGAACTCCGTCAGACTGCAATGTATGATACTCGAACAGCTTGTAGTAGAAGCCGTTCTGAACATAATCGTTACAGAAGATACCCTCTGTTATCTGTCGGTTATTCCATTTTGTCGGGAAGAAACGATCGGCATTTATGTAATTCAGACGTATCACATTATCTTCAAGATACACCTTTATTACTCCGCCGCCGAGCGCATACGCACGGGAAAGAAATTCAGGAAAACGCTCCCAGAAACAGTTGTTTTCAAGAACCTCACTTACCGTATCATTGTACTTTTCGTCATCAACAGATATATCGCACTGTTCTGAAAAAGTCATCGTGGCGAGCTTGTCGCAGATAACCTTTGCCATATTCGTCATAGCTCTGGGACGGCTTTTCTTTTTTATACCGCTGTTTGTTACTGTCCTCCAAGGAGGTCTACCCTGATAGATGCGTTTTGCAGGCTCGATGTGCCGTGTATAATAGTCGGATATATCGACTATAGGCACATTTGGGAACGCCTGCTTTATATAAGAGTATATCGACATCAATTTTTCCTTTCTGCGTCGAAGACGTTACTCATGTAAGCTTCGGTGCTGTATTCCTGTGCGTCAAGGCTGTCTATATTTATGCTACCGTCGTCAAGACGTATTTCTGTCTCCGTATTTGGCTTCCATATAGCAGTTTGAAATGCCTCTATCGTATGCTTGCAATGCGACATTATTTTATATCTGTCAGCCGCAATCAGACGGTTGTAAAATAAAATACGGTTGTTGATAGAACCTTTCCGGGCATTGTGGATATTGACCTTTAACTTTCTTCTCTGAGCGGCAAGGCGCACACCTTTGATCAGTATTTGTTCTGCTGAATCGAGATAAACCTCAGTGCATTTCCATCGCCGGCATACACCTTCGATAAAAGTGCAGAAGTCGTTTTCAAGCTCATACGGTGATATTGTTTCCTTGCGGTAGTATTCGTCAAGCGTTACGATCGACTGAAAGCCTTTAGTGAATCCGGTAGCGTTAAGGGTATGAGCTGAGCCGTTTCCGCCGAAGTCTCCGCCTATGGTAACAAACATAAGATCTTCGGGAAGTGTATCTACAATATATCTAGATGGGTTGTCGGCAAACAGTGGGTAAATAACACCTTCTGCTGCTACCCAGTTACCTCGGATAAAGCGTTCGAAATAAACGCCCGTGTATTCCTTTTTGATTTCCCGGACATATTCTTCCGGAAGCGTGGTATTATCATCAATAAGAAATCGCATAACAAGCATATCGACCTTGACATTGTCTATATATTCCTTTTTTAGCCAGTGCGTCGGAACATCTGGGTTCGTTGTTGCAATAAGTTTTGCTCCCTTGACTGACAATCGGGAGAGAAGCATCGAAAAGAAGTCTTTCGGGAACAGCGTCAACTCATCGCAATAAGCTCCGCCAAGCGTCATGCCTCGTATCTTATTCTCGGACTTTGCATCATTAGCACCTTCAAGGAGTATCTTTCTTCCGAACAGCTTACCCTCTTTTGTTGACAGCGAATACTTGAAGTTGTCTTCTCCGACAAGCTCCTGCAATAGCATAAGACAGTTACGCTTTAATGTCTGTAACGTTTTTGCCGACATCAGATAGGCATAATCTGCCGGACGGTCGGCTATCCAGAATGCCCAAAGGATAAGCGATATCCATGTCTTGCCGCTACGGACAGAGCCTTCAAGCAGGTTAAGTCGATGGAGCTTATTGTGTTTGAGCAAGCTCATCAGCTCCTGCTGTTTGACTGTGAATATCAAATCATTTGACATTTTTCATTGCCTCCAGTATAGCGTCAAGCTTGCCTGCACCGTCATCTGACATAGCAACGGGAGTTTTGCTGTAGGCATCACCGGCTTTATTTGTAAGGAAAAATTCTACTGCCGATTGATTCGGCGGTACTTCTCGGGTGATTATCTCAACGGTTTTTCTGCCACCGACAATGCGTTCCCTGCGTTCCGTAACGGTGTAACCGGTAGCGGCACGGATCAGTGCCTGTTCAACATCTGCCCGAACAAGCTCAGGGTTGTCGGCTATCAGCTGTCTGACTCCTTCGGAACGGTCGATAATCTGTTGTATTGCCTTTTGCCGCTTGCTTTCGGATGTATTCAGATAGCACTCGACCAGACTTTGAATGGCATTCACTCGCTGTTCGGTATCAGCTTTTTTGTATTTGTCGAGATCGGTTGCAAGGCTGCTTATAGCCCTTTTGCGATTGCTTTTTCTCACAGTTTGCTCACTCCTTTCGGGCAAAAAGAAAAAGAGCCTTATAAAAGCCCTTATTCTGCATTTGATTATGTTGACGTGAAATTATCCCACTTTGTTTTTTGAAACGTTTTAAACGGCAATTAAAACGCTTTTATCGGTAAATATCCCGTTGGGATTATATCGGGATATGCTTCGCCATTCCGATTTTGAAAAAAATCAGATTACTTTGCGTATGTATACAGCCGTTCCGGTGGGGAGCGTATCGACCAACACCTTAGTTACTGCACTTGTATATCGACCGCACAGGTTATCCTGTGTGGCTCACCGTAAAGAGTGATCTCTATAACGGCTTTATGCTGTCTTCGGGAGAATTTCACGATTTTGTGCTCATAGCGTTTGAGATAGCCGCTGTCTATCTTTAGTACGCCATTTTCTATGTGTCCTTTGCTGACCTTGAGTATATCGGGATTGCGACATAACCCGATGATATATTCTTCTTCGGTACAGGACAGGCACGTTGTTTTACTGACAAAATTGCCGACACCGTGTATCTTGCGAATGGTATAATAATCATCGGCTGTCAGGCGGTCGGTCTGAAAGAATATGTAACCGTCAAAAAGCGGTTTGATTTCTTCGTGCCATACACCCTTTTTGCGATACTTGTACAACTTTCTCGGCACATACGCTGTATAACCGAGTTCACGCATCAAGTACATAACAGCCGTTTCAGAGCCTGACTGTACATATATTACATATATCATTCGCCGTCACCCTCTTTCTGCTTATTTTTGATATATGCGGCAAGCTGTGAGTACAGCTGAGGATTATCCTTAGCCATTGCTGTAAATATCTCCTCTTTAAAGACATCGTATGCCGCGTCCATTGACGATTTGTTTTTAGCATCAACATCTCGCTTGTACGATGCCGCTTTGATGAGCGAAGGTACAGCCTTAATAAGCTTGTCGGCAGGGACGTCCTGCAGACTTTCGGCGGTCATGTTTTGTACTGCCTCGAGTACCTTGTGGTTTGTGATGCGGGCAAGTGCCTCGGATACATCAAGGTCGGGATATTTAGCTATCTCTTCGTTAATAAGCCTAAAATTGTTGCTTATGAGCATTACCTGCTCCAAAGAAGCATTCAGAGCCTGTGCATAACGTGCTACCGAAGATTTCGACACCTCATAACCGTTTTCACGGATGAAGTCTACAATGTCACTGTAGCGATATTCTGACGGGTTATTTATCATCATATCAACGGTTTCCCTGATGTCGCACGGCAGCTTGTCGACTTTACCTCTTTTACGATTACGTTTTTTCATAGTATCGCCTCCTTACAGATCTATGCAAGGATCTTCGATAGCACCGTTAACAAGCTGAATGCCCTTAGCGGTCAGCTTACCTGCAAGCTGTGTATAATCGTCGCCGATGCACTCTACAGCCTGTTCGGAACGTATCTTCACGAGCCGTATATATCCACCTTCAAGCAGATAATTAAGACTGTCAAGTGCTTCATTCTCAGTGATCTGAGGCTCAAGGGCAGCAGTTACATCTACGAGATTGACGTAATCGGTACGGAGCAGATTGATTGCTCTGATCACAGCCCCATTGTTTTTTATAAACTTGTTTTTCCTGAGCTGATCTTTTATATTCATCAATTGCCCCTCCTGTCCTTATCGGCAAGATTATCTATCTTTGTTTCCAGACGTGTCATAACACGGATAAACTCGGAATTTTTGACTGACGTATCCTTAAGTTCATCAATTGCACTGTCAATCTTGTCTATAGTGTGCTTGATTTCTTCAACTTCTGCCTTTGTGGCATATCTGTCGTTCAGGCTTTTGATATCACTCTTACATTCCTTTATCATATCAATATGGCTTTCGAGTTCAGATCTGGTAACGCATTTGTCCTGTCTGTCTATTGTACGTTTGACGAAATACGATATAATGCCGATTGCAGCTGTGATTATTATGTTAATAGCCGTTGATAGTATTGCTCCGATTTCCATTATATTAAATCCTTTCAAATGGCTTTGTAATGCGTAATTTTTGTATACTATATTTAATGTAATTTAATTGTAACATTTTTGCTTAAAAACAGAAAGGCTTAGCTTAATTACTTTTACGGTAATCAAGCTAAGCCTTAAATTTGAAAAAAAGTTAAAATCTTTATAAAAATGCTTGGCAACCACCTTAAAAGGTGGTATAATATATTATGGAAGGAGGGAAAGACAGTGTCAAAGAAAAAGCACAGGAAAAAGAAAAAGCCCACAAAGCTAAAGTACGGCGAAATACTTATAACGGCTTTAATGGACTTAATCATCGGAACGCTACTTCTGATAATCGGTAAAATAATCGAGTAGTAACCGAGATTTAGGTGTCGGGAGCGAAAGCTCCCTCCACTTAAATTCTATCATTCAAAGCAGACATTGTCAATACTACTATGAAAGAAATTTTTATCACGTTAGGCATATTGCTCATCTTGTTCGGTATAGCCAAAATCGTATACTGGCTTTTAAAGAACAGAAAGAAGGATTAACATGAAATTAAGACAGCTTCGCCTAAGCAAGGAACTTACCGTGCCGGCATTATCGCAGATGTCCGGTGTGCCGGTAAGGACAATAGAAAACATTGAGCGTAATGACGACTGCAAAGTGTCCACAGCTAAAAAACTTGCCGAGGCACTTAAAGTAACACTCGATGAACTTTGTAGCAAGCAATAGGTAATATTGTATAAAATAACATTGCAAAGTTTGTAGTAAATATCATTGACTTTCTGGATAAAAACGCTATAATAAATGTAGGCAAGTCAAGAATGCCTATCGTACTTCCCACGCTGACTTCTCTATTTATATAAGAGCGGCATCTTTGCGATAGGAGAACACGATGAATAGGAAGTATGATGCGTCACAATTCCTTGAGCGGCTCTGCTTACTGTTAATACTGATTATAATAATCAAGTATACATCATAGAGAGTCAAAGGAAAAGATTATCGCCGGACTATTTCAGTCCGGCGATAATTTTTTCCTGTTCTTTTTTAGACAACTCCAGTGCCGTCATGACCTCTTCGGAATAACCGTTTTCTTCGGCTATATTCCTTGCGACAGTAAAGCTTATAAGCGTTGACGGCTTTGCAACAGCTATTCGTTCACCGCCAAAGTAGCCGACAAGCTTGCGATACGCTTCGATACCGATCACCTCAGCTATTTCCGCCTGTGTTCCTGTCAGATGCTTTATCTGCAGATAATCAAGTTTTGATTTTGCCATCGGTACGCTCCTTTCTGCGCTTTTCTGCCCGAATATATCGTTTAATCGTGTCAATAAGCTTCGCACCCTGACGTTCCGAAAAGCCCTTGAAAATGTCATATTTCGGATTGACTGTAATACCGAGTTCCTTTTTAATAATGCCGCATAGCCGCTCTTTAACAGTAACTGCCGACGGGGACTGCTTTGCAAACTCGTACATAAGCCCGAAAATCTTGCTTATCTGAGCATTGCTTATATATGCCTTGACCTCCGGGGTTATCGCCCGGAGGTTCGCCTGCAATTGTCTGATTACTATGTCCGCCTGCTCATCGTTCAGCTCGGCAATGGACTCCTTGAGTGTGAGCTGATACACAAAGCCGTGCAGATCATCGTATTTATTTCCGTCATCGACAAGTCCGCACCTGCGTCCAAGACTGTAGATGTATCTGCGTTTCTGCTTTATATCCATGTTACACCGTGATTTTCGTAGTATCAGATACCGATATAGCACTGTTGATTGCTCTGATAACTTCTTCTACAGTGCGCTTACTTTCAATGGTATCTAAAACAGTCATAAAACGCTGCCATTCAAGACACTCCGAGAAAAGATACGCATAATCGGCGGCATCCTCGTCCGAAAAACCGCCTATTGAAACAAGGTTTTTACAGTCTGTGAGGAAATTTGCGCCTTTGAGTTTCTTGCGAAGTGCGCTCTTTGCGGAATCGTCGCACGGTAACTGATCGTAGAACTCGTCTACCGTCAGCTTGCGTTCAGGGACTGCGATGTCGGCTGAATAAACGCTTGCAAATGTGCGCTCAAGCTCTTTGCTCTTAAATGTGTACTTCGGCTCGACTGTTTCTTTGACAAAATCGCTGAAAGCGTCGCCCATCAGACGCTTCAGAACGGCAGGAGAAATAATTTTTACTGTGCGGGCTTCGGTATATGTAACGTCATGTCCGTCATCATCCTCAAAACTGCAGGTTCTTCTTTTACTGTCACGGAGCTTATCACTGCCGAGCTTCAAAAAGAACGCTTCAAGCTCCTTGAATTTAAGTTCAAGCTCAGCTTTTTCTTTTGTCAGCTTTGCTATTTCGGCTACCTTTGCGGCAATTATTTCATTAGTTACTGTCATTTTATCACCGCCTTCGACATAGCCTCGGCACATTCGGCACAGATATCCACGCCACGATAATTTACTGCATCGGTGCGATTGCCACAAAATCTGCATACGGGAACGTGCTTGCGGATATTGATTTCTCCGGTCTGATTATCAACAATCAGATCTACTGCTTCTCCCGGCTGCATACCAACATATTCGCACAGATCCTTTGGCAGCGTAATGCCACGCTTTGATGTCAGTCGTTTGCTTTTAATCATTGACATTAGATTTTCCTCCTGTATTTATTTTCTCCGCTCTGCATTTCTCGGGCTTGCGACCGTTACTATTATATAGTAGCTGCATTAGAGCAGGGAGCTTATACTCCCTTATAGATTTTTCGTCTGTAGCACCCGAACCCGATAATCGGGCGAAGCTTGTTTTTGCAGGTTGGAGTACCGTCTTTATCGAGATATTTGTACTCACAAGAGTAACATTTCTGTGCTGTATCTCGCTTTTCACTTTCGGGTGTACGCATTTTATGTAGATTAGTCGGCTTCACGCTTCTGACCTCTTTTCTTCTTGATAGCCGCACTCTGCGATAATCTTGCTGCATAGTGCGGATTTTTAGCGACGAACTCGCCGTATGACATACCGCATTTCATAGCTTCGGCAACTATTACTTCTATCTGTTCCATATTGCTCATTTCTTTCACCACCTTTCGTGCACTCTGTCTTTTCACGGGCTTGTGACCGTCCACGGCGACATTACACGGGAGCTTTCGCTCCCTGAGGTTATTCTGATTTGCCTTTGTTATAGCCTTTTTTGTATGCACTGTTGTAAATCTTATCTGCTACTATTATGCTGAAGTACATTTTTGCAAGAATCCATCCTATGTAGAGAATTACAAGCATAAGAGGGACTATAAGCACCTCGCCGCCGATTGATCCGTCAGGACGGTCGGCAATAACATTTGCGTATTCTATTACACTTATAGTCGCTGTACCGGCAAAGAAAGCAGCGGCAAGCATCAGAACAATATTGATGAACTTTCTCATTTGTTGTACCATTCCTTTTTTATCAGCTTTGTTTGTCTGTTATGTCGGCAGACAAGAAGCATTATTGTCGGTGTATCTTTGGCAATCAGCCAGTTGTCAGGATTGATGTGCGCACGTTTCAGATAATCATACTGCGCTCTTGATGGTTTCTTCCCGTGCATACCGTCACCTCACAACACTGCGTACATCGATACGCATGAACTTTGCCATAGCGGCAAGACCGTTAAGGTGAAAGTTGCCGTTGTCATATGCCTGCGAGAACAGTCTGACCGCTCCTCTGAGTCCCGCTTCACTCTGAGCTACCTTGTGCAAAAACTCAAGCTCCTGCTCCATATGCGATGATACGAGCAACGGAAACATCAGATCAACATCATCACGCTTGATATCGGTTGTAACAAATTTAGGTGACAGCCATTTACGATTATTTATCTGACGGTAGTTACGTCTTGTCTTGCCTTCAAATTTCTCTTCAATGCCGTTATCGCCGACAAATGCAACACCGAGCGTCTGACCTCTGTCGGAAAAGTAATCGGCAAAGCTACGGATAGTTTCTATTCCGTGAAATGTCAGAAGCTGTCCCTCATCAATGATAATAACCATACCGTCGTGGAGCTTCTGCGCAATTGCTATCCACAGATCATCGGTAGACTGTGATATCGGAACATTCAGCTCCAGCGCTATTAGCTTCAGAACAACTTTTGCCGACTTAAAGCAAGGGTTAACAGTGATAACGATACTGTTCAGCGGATTATCCGAATGATACTTCTGAACAGCTTTTGTTTTACCGATACCGCTGTCGCCGGTTGCAATTGCAACGCCGCCTTTGATCTGACAGGTCTTGATTGTCTGATAGATCTTCTCCGATATGCTTGTCGGTGCATAATCTACCTCGCAGTAAACAGCAGCTGCATCGGTTTTTGTTGAAAAGTAAGCCTCGAGCTTTGCAAACTGTGCTTCTTTGTTACCGGTATAAGCACCTTTTTTCAGCTGCGATATAGTTGATGCCGGAATACCGATGCGCTGTGCCGCCTTATTTGCCGATCCCATCTCTCCGGCAAGCTCGTCAAACTTGGCAAGCAATGCAAGTTCCTTTGTTTCGTCCATTGTTTGATCATCCTTTCCGAATTATTGCGTTAATATTCATCTTAGCGACGTCAATAGTTACCTCATTGACATCGGCAAGTTCGGGGTTGTCCTCCTTAAATTTGTCCGAAAATACCGGCTTGAATTTTGTCGGTTTTTCGACCTTGAATTTTTCTTTGCCTCTTTCGGCTCTGTTGATAGTCGCCGTCAGGAAGTCAATAGCCTGTTCTTCTGTGATAGACGCCATGAGACCCTTTGTATAGTCGTGTATTACTCTTGTAACCGTGCGGATTTTCTTCTCGGCTGTTGCAATTTCATCGGTATCGTCCGTAATATACGGCACGTTAAGCTCAGTCTCGAGCGTCCATGTAAATCTGTAGGCGTCTGTTTTCTTGTCGTAGATGCGCACCGTCTGATAGTTTGCCGGGTCGTATCTGACATAGACCTCCTCGCCTTGATACTTCCATGCGTCCGGAGCCGAGTACCACAGCTTTTCTCCTGCCAGCTCGATATATACGCCATTGCGCTTGATTTTCTGATACCGGGTCGTTCTTGCAAGAAGAAGCGATAGATCTTCGTCTTTGGCGTCTCGGAACTTTGTGTATTTGATCGATTCGTTCCATACGTCAATTCGGCTCATACTCTTATACTTGCGTTCTTTACCGCCGTACTCGGAAACATTAAAGTCGCCGTCTATAAGCACCTCAAGTGCCGCTCTTATCTGATCGTCCTCGGGGACTATGCCGTATTTCAGCTTGTATTTGAGGCTCTCCGGACGCTCTAAAATAGTACCACCGCAGAAAGTCTCGATAACTCGGCTGATATGGTTCTTCAGTGTTCCGAATGTACGCTCGATAGGCTTCGCTTTAGCGTTACGGACTATTGCGTTGTGCATTGTAATATCAAGCAGCTGCAGTATAGTCGGCGGTATATCGTCTGCATTCCATGTTTTCCTTGTTCTGTGACCTCTGCCGCCTATATCATGCGTCAAAAATTCAGAACCGTTATCAAAATACACCGATTTCGGAACGCCGAAACGCTTTATTGCGTGACGGAGTGCCAAAAGGGTGCTATGCGAGTCAGGCTGTTCGGTCAAATTCCAACCGACAAGTACGCCTGACTTTGCATCAAGAAACGCTGTAAGATACATACGATGTGTCTTCTGTGCGTTATTTTCGCAGTATGTGATGAAGTCGAAGGTGTGGTTATCGGCGATCCATACATCGTTTGCCTGCAAATCATCATACAGACGCTCTATGTATGGTATGTATTTATCGGTCAAAGCCTTCTCCCCGTATCTCATCAGCGCAACTACTGCTTCGGGTAGCTTTTCGGTTTGCCGGCGGAAACTACGCTCGGAAGGTATCTTATCAAGATCCTGCGGATAAAACTCTGTAACCCATTCAATCATCAGCTGATAGCAGCGGGACACCGGCAATCTGCGTTCATCAAGATAGAAGTACAAAAAAGCGTCAAGTATATGCTTTGGAATATCAGTGTGACCTTTATTCCATCCGCCACGCTTATCTATAAGCCCTTCAATGTCGCCGTTCTTATATGCAGCGTACTTGCGATACAGTATATCGGTGGATATATCTATCTCGGGATGTTCAAGCTGCATCTTAGCTACAAAAAGCAAATCCGTATCGGCTTTTTTGCGATTACTCTTGTTCCGGTACATTTCCCAGATCTTGAGTATCTTGATCCAGTCAGCCGCCTGCTGCCGCTCGTTTTCCGTGTACTCCTCAAATGGTTTTGAAACTGCTTTTGAACGCTGTTTTTCAACCGTTTTAGTCGGTGCTATTCCAAGCTCTTTGCGCTTGGAGTTATAGTATCGCTCACGGATTTTTTCGTCCATCTGATCAATGTCAAAAAGATACTCTTTGCGGTTATTTGCCGCATCGGCTTTTTCCATAAAGGGTAACTTTCCAGTTTGGGCTAATTGCCTTATGTAACGTGGTGTGCAACCCTTTATGGTTGCAAGCTCTGCAGTGCTTATCATTGCACCCATCTTGATTAACCTCCTTTCCGACCTGCAATATAAATATTGCGGTCGCTCCCGTCAGGGAGTTACACAATATCTATAGTCCATTAAGCAACATGACCTGCCATCATCAGTACAGGGCGGTCATTCCCTGCAGACGGGCTGTTGCCCGTTTCGGCTTAATTGTGATATAATAATTGCGAGAGGTGTAATAGTATGCAACAATTAACACGAGATAGCGAAAAAATGTTAAAGTATATTTTCAAAGCAGCAGAACCTGTGAAAGTTTCTGCGCTTAAGAAACGATTCAAAGCTTCTACAAAAATATCAATAAACGAACTTTCGGATATAGGATATATTTACATTGCTTCTAAGTTATCAAGATGGGGTGAACCTTTAGAGGAAGTAAAATATCAAATAACGGAAGATGGTGTATTGAACATTAGGAAGACTAGAGACGAAAGAAGAAGGCTAATTCTTAATAGCGTCATAATACCTATAGCAGTAAGCATTGTAACAAATCTGTCAATAATCTTATTACAATGGTTACTATCATAGCGACTACTGCTGGAATTATGTAAGAATAGAGAATTTTTTTCTTCATAAAAACACACTTTCCGACCTGCCATCATCAGTACAGGGCGGTCATTCCCTGCAGACGGAAAACCTTGCGGCTTTCCGTTTCGACAAATAAATAAGGAAAGGATCTGTAGCAAACTTCAAGCAGTTAACTCTCAGTCTGCATGTATGCTCGTCTTTCCGAGCTGTCATCACGCTCCTACCGATTTTTGCGCTTCGTTTGTGGTGAGCCAGTCAACATAATGCGCTGGGCTTGATACGCTCAAGCGGGCGGATATCGTACTTTGGCAACGTCTATCATCTCGAGCCTCCCGATCTTCCGTCGGGTAAACGCACGACCAGCCTGTGCGGTTTCAATTCCGACTAATTTTTTATCCCGGATTACATTCCGGCGGTCGGTGGGTCTGGGCTTGATACGCTCAAGCGGGCGGCTCAAGCGAGTGCAATAAACTCGCCTTTGCAGTAATCAAACGCTCCGACATAGGAGTCGTCAACAAAAACATTGCCGACTGTATCGGTATCGGTATCTATATCAAGATTGCCTTTAGGCAGTCCGCCGTGCTCACGATACCAGTCTGTGAGGATTCTCTTCTTATCTTTAATGCTCATTTAGATCTCCTTCCGAGTATTTCGTCTGTCGATACAGCAAAGAAATCTGCCAGACAGATCAGATTAGCGATAGACATCTGCTTGTTGCCTCGTTCCCAGCCACAGACCGCTGCAGGCGTTACGCCTATGGCATCGGCAACTTCCTCCTGAGAAAGGTTTCGTTCCTGACGCAGTCTTACGATGTTTTTGGAGTATGTCATTATTTATCCTCCTTTCAAATCTCGGATAATTTAAGGTATCTGCGGGCTAATGAGGATTTTGACACTCTTATGCCTTTTTCAAGCAGATACTGCCTTATTTCCTCATATGTGTATTGCTGTGATACCAACATTTCGTCAATTTCATTACGCAACGAATAATCCAATCGACTGATTATGCTACAATCCTTTCGGATTCGCCTTGTCGGTGCTTCCCAGAGCTGTTCAACCGGGATAACCGGCTCTGCTTTGAGCAACGGCAGTATCTGCTTTACAACTTCACTGACAACAGCGGTAGCTGTTTTTGCTATAACGGCTTCAATATCAATTCCATATTCGCCGCTTTTTCTTATGCTCGGTAATACCTCGTCAAATACCCAGCGTTCAAAACGCTCTGCCGCAGGAAGTCGACTTCTTATAATTAGTCGGTACAAGTCACCTTCAGGAATATATTTAGTGTTTTGAACTCCCCCTGAAGAAGGGGTCGGTAAAACGCAGACCCCTTTGCAATGAGCTGATATTGCATCAGCAGGACGAGCATATCCTAATAATTTTGCACATTGCGTTGCAGGAAAATATTCCTTTCCGCCAATTAGCATTACGCCTAACTCGCCGAACTCAGAACTGCTGAATACTTTTAATTCGTTCATCTGTACTCCTTTCGCTTGTTTTCGATTGACACCGCTCAAGCGGTGTGTTAAAATAACTATGGGTAACTATACCCTGTTTCTTAACCTAAGTTAATTATAATCCCAAAATGTGAACTTGTCAACAAAAATATTCACATTTTGGGAAAATAGATGTTTTAAACAGAAAGGATGAGGACGATTTGTGCATAATTGACAACATTCTGAGCCTTTTATCCAAAAAGAAAGTGAATCAAGTTGATTTATGCAAACATATTGGCGTAAGTACAAGCACTATGACAAACTGGAAAATTCGGAAAACAGATCCACCCGCAAGATATATTATCCCAATTTGTGAATATCTGAGTGTTTCTCCTATGCTTCTGCTTACAGGAGAAGAAACTAACAGTAATGTTATTTCTTCAGATGAGGCATCGTTGTTAAACGCTTATAATTCTGTAGATGAACTATCAAAAGCACTGATTATGGAACGAGCTAAGTCCCTTGCTGAGCTCGAAGCGGCAAAGAAAAAGAATAATGTTCAAACACCCTTAAAACAATCATTAAAACGGACTGAAACAGAAGAAAAACAAGAACCACAATACATATCCCTGCCGTTCCCGGCACTCCCGGTATCCGCAGGAGCTGGTGAGTATCTGCACGAAGATACAACTTCTTATATAAAGGTACCGGCTACAAATCTTACCGGGAGGGCTACTTTTGCTCTTCGTGTCCACGGAGATTCAATGGAGCCGGCATACTTTGACGGAGATATCGTTCTTGTTGCCGCTGATGCAGATGTTAACATCGGAGATATAGGTATTTTTATAGTTAATGGCGAAGGATTTATCAAAGAGCGAGGAAAAGATCGCTTGATTTCTCTTAATAATAAGTATAAGGACATCAGAATCGGAGCAGATGATACTTGCGTATGCAAGGGAAAGGTTATAGGTTCGCTGTAAAAAGGAGGTTTATAATAATGGGATTACGTTTCAGAAAAAGTATTAAACTCGGCGGTGGATTCCGCCTTAATCTTAGCAAATCGGGTCTAGGATATAGTTGGGGTACAAAAGGATTCCGCATATCAAAATCAGCAAAAGGTCGCACAAGAAAAACTTTCTCAGTCCCCGGCACAGGTATTTCATATTCTACTTCGTCGGGAAAATCAAAGCGGCGTAAATCAACAACAGCAAAGCAGAATTATTCACAAAGCAATACAGATTTTACAGAGCAGCTTCCGGTTGATCCGAAAGTTCAGCGTATTAAAAAGACTGCGATTACAGCAATAATTGCAGGACTTGTTCTCATGATGATCGGACATCACGAACCCGATCCTTTACATATTACACTCACTTCACTTGGGTATATAGGTCTTATAGGCGGTATCATTTTAATGGTGATAAAGAACCGTTTCGGTAACAACGAATAAAATAGTACAATATTAACTTTTTCTTTAAATTTTTCGTAAAGTGAAAAGCTCAAGGAAGTTGTTCCTTGACAAAGGAATATTTATTCCTTGACTTCCTTGCTAACATTTTCAATAATTGGAATTTATTTAAATTCGTATAAAAGTAAAAGAAAAGCCGTTAAAACGCTTAACAATGCGCTTTAACGGCTTTTAAAATACAATTAAAACAGTTTGAAACGGTTATTTAAAACGCTTCTCCTTTTCAACAGATATAAAAAAATCGATGCAAAAACGCACCGATTTTTTTGACAACTCACTTTCGAGAATCGTGCCGGATATACCACTTGTGATACGCAACAAACCGCATAACAATCAGCTTTGTGCTGATTTATCCCGCTTAATTTCGGCTTATCCCGTGGTTTCCCACTTTTTGCGTTTTGCGTGGCAGACAACAACTGGTACAGCTATGCAATGAGCGTTGAACAGGCAAAAGCTGAAGCCGAGAAATGTATTTCTGTGATTAAGGGACTGTCCCCGACATATCCCGTATTCTTCGACATGGAGGAGAAAAAGCAGATCGGCGGTTTGAACACGGACACACGCACAAAGATGGCTATTGCTTTCTGTGAAAAGATAAGGCAGGCGGGATTCAAGCCCGGAGTTTATGCAAATCCGTCTTTTATGGAGAACTATTACGACAAGAGCAGGATTGTCGGCAAGTATGACATCTGGCTTGCCCACTGGACTAACAATCCCGACTACCCGTCAAAGTACAACTACGGTCAGACCATGTGGCAGTGGGGAGTTGACAGAATAGGCGGATACGATGTTGATGGTGATATCTGCTTTACCGATTACAGTAAGAAAAAGCCTGTCGAGAAAGCCATAGATCAGCTTGCTGACGAGGTCCTTGCCGGCAAGTGGGATAACGGCGCAGAGCGTGAAAGACAGCTTACTGCCGCCGGATATGACTACAATGCGGTTCAGAAAAGAGTCAACGAAAAGCTATACAGGAAAACTACCGATGAGATTGCTGTTGAGGTTATTGCGGGGCTGTGGGGGAATGGTTCGGCGAGAAAGGAAAAGTTGACGGAAGCAGGGTATGATTACTCGGAGGTGCAGAGAAAAGTTAATCAGCTTATTAAATAAGAAATGTGCCGTGGGCATTTGGACTATTCCGAATGCCCACGACTTTTTTATAAATAACTTAGTTTAACTTGTTTGAAAAACAGATGAACTGATAATTTAAACGTCACTTGTTGATAAATTACGCTTGCAATTTATTGGGATTAGTAGTATAATATAATAACAAAATTACTTAAATGGTGGTGATTATGTGAAAATAGCTATATGCGATGATGAAAAGATTTTTTTGAAAAAAATGAATAACTTGATTGTCAGTAATTATGCCAATCCCGACAAACTGATAATCTGCGAATTTGAAAGTGGAGAGCAATTTCTGTCACAATTTAAAGCCAATCAATTTGACGTGATCATACTCGATATTGAAATGAAAGAACTGACAGGATTAGATGTCGCTGAGAAAATTCGTGAGACGGATAAATCTGTTATCATTGCTTTTTTGACGAGTCATCAAGAATTTGCACCAAATGGCTATGAAGTAAATGCTTTTAGATATCTGCTGAAGGGACAGCCTGAACAAATGTATATAAAACAGCTTCGCTCAATATTCAATGAATATCATCAGACACATATGGCTTTTTCTGTTCAGATGTCCAATACAGTTTTCAATGTAGCTGTGAGTGATATTCTGTATTTTGAGATCTTTAAAAGAACAATAGTATTACATACAAGAATCAATAAATATCAGTTCAATGGAAAGCTGTCGGAAATTGAAAAGGATGAGAGACTTGTTAATTTTGTTAAGCCACACAAGAGTTATTATGTGAATTTGTCTTATATTGGAAATATCGAACCCACCTCAATTATTATGAAAAATGGCGATAAAGTACCTCTAAGCCGTAATTTTAAACAGTTTGTTACTGATAAGTTTGTTTCATTTCTGACTGCGAGGTGCTGATATGTTTAACTTGTCCGTCTATGAAGCTATTGAAATTATTAACGCTATTCCCGAAATTTTGATTATCGCACTTTTTTATCACCGTATTTTTGAACGGAAATATAACTCTTACTTACCGTATATCATTAGTTATGGCATAGCATTTGCCGTGCTTTCAGTAACATCGTTACTTGTAGCATCACCGTATGTGCGAATTGGCATTACATTTGCAATCCTACTGACATTTGCAATATTCCTGTATAGTGGATCGAATACGGTAAAGTTTTTTGCATCAGTCTATTATTTGCTGATTGTCTTTATATCCGAAACGCTGTTCGTTGGAATTCTGGTAATTATGGGATATGGAAATCCTTCTGAACTGTTAGAATCCAATATGGGAAGAATACTTGGAATGATAGGGACAAAAATCTTTGATTTCTGGTTTATCGTATATTCTTGCCGTATTTACAAAGACAAGGTAAAAAGTTTACCGTTCAGATATTGGGTGCTTATTATTCTAATGCCGTTTTTAAGTGCCGTTATTCTTAATCAGATATTCCCTGCTCATCACATTGGAAATAATGTGATGATAGGATATATTATTTCGGTTTGTGGAGTCCTGTACCTTAATTTCTCTGTATTCAACTACTTTGAGAGTTATGATAAACAACTCAGGCTTGCCACACTTGAGCAAATTATGGAGCGCGAAAGTGAAAATTATCGTGCGATTGCTAGTTCATATGCCGAAATCAGAAATATAAAGCACGATCTCAAGAATCAGGTAACCATACTAAATGATTTGTTAAAGGATAGTAAATATGATGAAGCAAAGCAACACATACATCAATTGTACAATAATGTAGAGAAAGTTACATCGGTCTGCTATACAGGAAATTCAGCCGTTGACTCTATTATCAATCTGAAAGGCGATTATGCCCGAAGCTGCAACATTTCATTTATAAGCAAAATCACGGTGAAATCCATTGATTTTGATGCAATCAGCATATGCAGGATTTTAGGAAATGCTCTTGATAATGCCATCGAAGCCTGTGAACGAATGGATATTGATGAAAAATATGTATGCATTGCAATGCATCAGCTTGATAACAAGTTAATAATTGAGATTGAAAACTCATCTCTACCTGTTGATGTAAACAATCTTATAACATCAAAGAAAAACAAAGAAGCTCACGGCATTGGTATGCAAAGCATACGTCAGACAGTAGTGAGTATGAATGGTTATGTCAGCTGTAATTATGAAAATGGGTATTTCTCAATCAAAATTGTTCTGAGCAAATAAGTTAAAGCCTGTTCACCCTAAAGTCGGTGAACAGACTTTTTCCTTTGTCAAAGCATCTTGGAACATTAAAACGACACCTTATGCAAAACTTATTGAAAACCAAATAGATAGAAGCTATCCTTAAAGTCGAGGTGATATTTTATGATTGCTAGACTTTCAAAAAGGATGGCTTCTTTTTTTGCCAGTAACAACGTAATTAAAAGTGAAGATGAAGAAGTATATGAATACGGCTTACAGCTTCTCCTATCAACAGTGTTTAACGGCATAATTGCACTTATACTTGCAATTATCAGTGGAACAGTTTTGCAATGCATATGTTATTTGGCGGCATTTGTTCTATTGCGTAAATCAGCAGGCGGCTTTCACGCAAAAACTCATTTGGGCTGTTGCTGCATTTTGGCTATCGTGCTCAGCCTATTCATAACGTTCATCAAATTTGTTCCGAACGAAGTTTATGGTATTGTAGCTGCTATCGCAGTTGCATTTTCCGTTGTTATAATTCTTATGTTTGCCCCTTTGGAACACGAGAATAAGCCAATAAGCTACAAGGATAAAAGTAGACTTAGAAAAATCAGCATCATCTATTTAGTTTTGTTCGCACTTCTTGTTTTTGCGCTTTTTATAGCAAAATTGAAGATGATAATGATATGCGTTGCATTAGGAATGTTCACAGCAAGCAGTTCAATGTTAGTAGCTGTAATTGAAAAAAAGATAAAATCAACACATCTTGGAACATAAAAACGACACGATATGCCAAAAGCATTGAGTTTTTATTGAAAATCTGCAAGAATTGAGGTGGCGGCTTTTGCGAAAGTCAAATGAGCCGAACAAAATGATTATGATGACGATAATTGCAGAATTGGTACTGCTTACACTGACATTGATTTCAAGAAGCGCTGGCGCAAATTGCATCTATTAACCAAACAAAGAAAAATAATTTGTTGATATCAAAAAATAGTTTCAGGAAGGAGAATGATATAGCACAGCATATATCATTAAATATTATGGACGAGAATATTTTAAAAAAAATCCGCGAGAGGTGTTTTTCTTTGGATACATTGTTATTATGTACTCCTTATGAGAAAAAGAATAGTAGAGATTTAGACGGTATGCTTTCAGAAGAAGAATTTAATACAGAAATGTTTTCTAAACCAAGATATGAAGGCGAAATAAAAAAGATTGAAGAACAAATTCTTGAAAAATTAAATAGTACTAGCGATAAAGAGAGAAAATATGTTAATACATTAGATGTTCAAAAAAGCCAACTTTCTCAAATTGCTAAAGAAGTTAAGGATTTTGAGAATATGCTTGTAAAATGTCATTCATCAACATCTTTAGCAATATTAACTGCGTATCCAGGGAGTGGAAAAACAACCTATTTGCATAATTTCGCATTTCAACATAAAGGCAAAATCAAATGTGTTTTTTTTGATTTTACAAACCACAAAGAGGATTTAAATTTGTTAGGAAGAGATATAAAAATAAATATATTCAAAAAAATCGATGATATGCATAACACTGGATATAAGTTTATTTCAATGCTATTAGCATGCATAGATCGTCTTATATTCATTAAGGAATTGAGAAATGAATATAGCTGGATGAACTATGTGGAAAGTTATAAAAAATATCTTAGTGAGATAAGCAGTAATTTTTTTGTGCGCTTTGATGAAAAATTTGCAGATTCTAAAATACACACAGAATTTGACAAAATGTTTAATAATTTCACAAATTATTCTAAGAGTACTGAAATAACAACAGAAAAATATAAAGAATTTGCAGATTCCATTATCAATTTCTTTACAGATAGATTGAACTCAGGCGATTTTGATACTGAAAAAATAATTATATTTTTATTAAAATGCATAACTATTATAAATATTTGCTTATTAGAAAAAGAAATATTCAGCGAAAGACAGTTTCATTATCTTTATATTTTTGATAATATCGAGTATTATATTAACGGAGATGAGATATATGATGACGACGTGATAACTATAAGTCGAGCTTTAGCAACATTTGCAAGCCACGCCGAGCAATTCCTTTGCGATGGAATGATAAAAGCAAGGAATATATTTAATAGCCATTTTCAACTATTATTATCAGTAAGAAATACAACAAATTTTCTGAAATTTTCCAGACAAGATGAGGACTTTATAACTAATCAATTGGATATTACTGATATATTTGAGATTGAAAGCATCCACGAAAAAAAACACGATTTTTTTAAAGAAAAATCCATTCTTTCATCGGAACAACAAGATATATATGACACGTTAAAACGTGTATTAAGCGATAATACAATTTATAGCAATAGTTCAGCTAAAGTTATTGAAGAAATATATAATCAGAATAAACGACGGACAACAAGATATCTATGCAACATACTAAGTGATGAAAAAAAGCGAAATGAATATAATACAATCAGGGATATAATAGATGAAATGGATGGAAGCGATAAAACCAGAAAAGACTCATTTAAAAACGCATCCAGATCATATATAATTCGATTAATATTAAGTGATATTCAAAAAACAGGGTATTTCTCAGAGTTATTAGCCGTTGGTAAAGATAACGCTATTGGAAAAAGTTATGCAAGAAGAATAATTACATATTTAAATTTAAAAAAACAAACTAACAAAAATACATATGTAGGTTTCTATTCTCTTATCAAAGGCGTTTTCGAGAGTCCATGTGATCACTCAGTCAGCAATTTAGATGAAATATGCAACAGTATTGCTAGAATTTTAATTAAAATGAATGACCCCGATATGGATAGAACCAAGTGGTGTCAGCTCGTTATAATTAAATACACAAAAAAACATTATATCGATCAAGAAATTCTTTCTAATGAATTAAAAGATGCATACACGAATCAAAATGATAATATTGCAGAATGTGGCGTTATGATTACCAACGCTGGGATTGCATATTATAAATTACTTCCTCATTTTGAATATTTTGCTTGTAGATATATTTCTGATTCTATGCCATTATATTCTAAAGATAATTTAATATCTACTTCAAGCTCAAAGCCGAAATTAAGTGATTTTGGGTGCTATAGAATCATTAAGACAGTAAAAGAGCAAACTTTCAGATGTATTGAAGAAATTTATAATCAAGATATTGCTTTTTTTGCTTCCACTTCCAGTAGAAGCGAAGGTAAAAGTGATTTTAAGCTTATGTATGAAGGAGAATATTTAATAGACTCAAAACCACATATTTTGAATATATTACTCAGTCACATTGGTTATCTTGATAATTTTCGGGGCTACATACTATTATCAGCAGATGCGGATGATGAAAATCGTCAAAAGCTGTATATTGGAAAAGAATGCAAATTAATGCTTAATGAATTTATAATAAAGATATTAAATGAATACCTTGATAAGTTGGATGACTATGCAAAAAAGGATGATGGTCAAAACTATAAGTATATCCAAGTCAATACAATTCAGCAAAAGGTCGATATATTTAGAAGTAAATTGGAGATAGAATATGAAAAAAATCGTAATAACGATATTACTTTTCGTTCCATCTTCGAGTAATCAGTACTGCTTACACTGACATTGATTTCAAGAAGCGCTTGTGCATTCTGTTTCTGTCAGCCAAGCGAGCCTATTGCTCTGCAGAGCGTTATCCGAGAAGGGGGGGAGGAAAATGAAGAAACTGAATAGTATCGTCCTGAAGTTTAGCTCTTCTCTGGCAGCTTTAGCATTGCTTGTTGGTGTATCTTCTGCGGCTTCTGCTTGCTATTTCTGGTTCAATCAGCCTAAAATGCCGAAGTCTATTGAGAAATTCAGGAAAAACATCTAAATCCAAACGACAGATCGTAGGTATAGGCTCTGTTGACTCAGAGCCTATGGCTACAGAAACGGAGGAAAAATGAATAACAGACTTGTTCAGAAATCAAAAAGACTTTTGTCTGGCATTGTTGTCGCTGCAATAACAACTTCAATGCTTCCGACTCTTCCTGCGGTTGCAGAAACAGATGAAAAATATCCGTATACCCTCTTTGCAGGCTCGAGCACAGAAGGTGCAATTACTGTTAATGCAGGAAATTTCTGCATTAACGGTAATGTAGCAACCAATGGTACAATCGTTTCAAGCGGTAATATGAACGTCAATGGCACTAAAACCGAAAATGCCGGTTTTGATATGATATATATTTTTGACAAAATTGATACCAAATACTTTTCCGGCAACAATGTTGAGGAGCATACCGAGGATTATGTTCTTGATGAGCTTAATATCAACATTAACACTCCGACCGAAGTACTTGGCGAGGCTGAACTGACAGGAAACATTAACATCAATACTGCTCTCAAAGCCTTTGAAGATGTTACATTGAACGGCGAAGTTAAAAATACAAATGACTCCGTAATTTACTCAAAATACGGAGATATTGTCATTGACAGCACAAACGTTAATCTAAATGGTTTGGTATACGCTCCATTCGGCAGCGTTGAGGTTAAGGCGATGAACCTCAATCTAAACAATGTTGTGATTATCGCAGACAGCATTGTCTTGGATTGCCCGAATGTCAATGCTAACTACAGTACAAATGCCGCAGAATTTGTTGGTACCGTTTCAGAGCCTTTGGATATTCCTGTTGATGAATGGCAGTATATGACAAATGAAAATGGAAACGGATTGCCTGATTTCATAGAAAACACCCGAAATTGGTCTAAACTCATTGACACCGATGGCGACAAGTTGCCTGATTGCATTGAACAGTACATTGGTAGTGATGCAATGCTCCCAGATACCGATGGTGATGGCTTAGACGATTGTTATGAAGCATTTGTACTATACACTTCGCCAACAAAAACTGATACCGATGAAAACGGTATTACAGATTGCGATGAAGATTTTGACGAGGATGGTCTAACAAATTATAAGGAATATATTTGTGATACATCCCCTTGGATGAATGACACTGATGATGACAATCTTACTGATGGCGAAGAAATAAATACATACGGAACAAATCCTTTAGAACCTGATACAGATTTTGACGGTCTTGAAGATAGCGATGAAATTTATCTCGGCACTGACCCTACAATTACCGATACCGATGGTGATGGTATTTTAGATTGTGACGAGAAATTTTATCAGACCTTTACGCATATAGTAGAGAATGAGGAATGTGCTATTGAAGAAGTCATTGTATCTATGGAAGGTACAGGTAATCTTCAGACAAATACCACTATTGAAAGTGTAATGGATAAAGATGTTATTTGCAGCGAAGTAGTAGGATTGATTGGAGAACCTTTTTCAATCGAAACAACCTCACGGTTTGATACTGCTACACTCACTTTCAAAATCAACCAGTCGAAGCTCGGTGATACCGCATTTGACAACCTTATGTTTTTATGGTATGATGAGGAAAATTATAAGTTTGTCGAACTGGAAACATTCTATGATTATGAAAACAGCACCGTAAGCATTACAACCACACATTTCAGCAAGTATATGGTAATTGATAAGTATAAGTGGTTTGAAGCATGGGCGGTGGAATTTGACTATAATCCCACCGGTGGTGCTTCGGGTGCACCAACTGTTCCCGTAAAATATAATACGGTTCTTGCAATTGACTGTTCCGGCAGCATGGATTGGAACGATCCTATATCCATTAGAAGTGGTATCAACTCTGCCTATGATGCTCTACATCCCTATACCTGCAATCGGATAACTGCAGCTGAAGGTTTTATCAAGTATATGAATTCAAATGATGAAACAGCAATTGTACTTTTCACCGACAGTGCGAATACAGCTTCTTCAATGACAACAGACAAAGAAACTCTTAAACTTGCACTTCAGAAGATGTACAGCAACGGCGGAACAAGTTTCAGCGCCGCTTTGAATGCTTCGATTAAACAGATAGAAAGTGCTGAAAAAATTTCAAACGGTGCAAATAAAAACCGCATCATTTTGCTGTCCGATGGTGATGACAACGACTCTGCCAGCAAGCGGAATGCTGCTATTCAGAAGTGCAACGAAAATTATATTGAAGTTTACACAGTTGGTTTTGGTTCGGCAAACGATACGATACTTCAAAATATTGCGGATAAAACAGGCGGCAAATATTACAAGGCATTGAACGCACAGGTCATAGTTGATATTTTTGCCAAGTTAGGTTACATGGATGATTTTGATATGACTGATACTGACGGCGATGGCTTACCTGACGCAGTTGAAACGGCGGGAATAAGACTACAGAATGGAAATATTATTTATACAAATCCTGTAAAATCAGACACTGATGGTGACGGACTGCTTGATGGCGAGGAGATTAATCCTTCTCCCATATATAGCGAAAAAGAAGATAACGGATGGTTTGGTTTAAAAGAACTTTTTGGTACAAATACAGTACAGGGATACTATTTTGATATGTACTCAAACCCTGAAAAAGAAGATTCCGATGGCGATGGTTTGTTTGATGGTAAAGCACAGTATCATAACGGAAAAGCACTTGCTCCAACAGATCCAGACCCAATAAATGTTACAGGTGAATTTAATATGTGGAAAACGCATATTGAAGAAATTAAATCCGAAACAAAAACTGCTTATGGATATTCAAATGATTATTACGAACCAGTACAGTTTGAAGGGGAAGTGAAATGGAATTTTATTTTCCCGTATTTAGATAGCAATTTGGTTGAAGTCATTGTTTCAGCGTTTTCATCGTTTGGTTCAGTTGCACTGGATTTTAGATATGATGACGAACATATTGCATTGCATTCTGATACTACGCAGTGGCAATCTATTGGCGGATACAATGATTTTTATGACTGGGTCTTTAACATAGCAACAAGTATGAATAAACTGAAGCTTGATTTCACATTATCGACCAACAATCAAGATTATGTGGTGTGGGTTTGGAAAGGTAATTACTTGAATCTTGGAGCAGGCTCTGAGGTTGGTTTTTACACGCAAAATGAAACTCTTGAAAATCTTGAAAAAATTTTTAAATTAGAACACTGGATGGTATCTGACGAATTGCCCATGACATTAAGTTTATATAAGGTAGCAGGAAATGGCTTAATATACGACACATACTACCATTGGCTTCCTGATGATAATCAATGGTGGATAACCGGATTTGTACCCGATGTATATGATCAGTGGCTGTCATCAAAATTTGGTTTGGATTGGGGCGATACTGTTACTGAAGATGAATTGTTACAGATTGCCAGTGTTGATTTTTCGGAAAATCCTCAAATGCTCATAGATTTAAAGAAAAAGTTTGAAGGAAAAAATGAAGCTCAATATCTAATTTTTGATATGGAGGAAAATACGTTATGGATAGCCTGGTAAAAATAATGGGTTCTTTTTTTGCGTTAATCTTAATTATGATTTTGTCATCTTGTATTGTAAATGAACATGTTGATGAAGGCGACATTAAAGAAAATGCAGTCCGAATGATGGAATGTATTGTCAATAAAGATTCTGAAAAATTGTTCGATTTTTATAACAAAGATATGAAGGATAATTATAAAGATAGCTCTTTGGACGAAATAAGACAGCTTTTTGAATATATCGATGGTGCAATTACTTCATATAACTATGAAGGTAAAGGAGGAGGCGAAGAAGCTAAAAACAATGGTATAATTTACTATTACAGCTGCCATCCGGAATTTGATTTCACCACCGATACCGGGCAAACATATACGATTTCGTTTTCGTATTTGTATATATGGAATGAACATCCTGAGTATGAGGGGATCGATATGATTGAAATATGCAAAGACGGAGATTGGGGTGAAAAACTGTTAATTGGCAGAAATCATTACCGAAAATAAAGAACTGTTGTTTTTCAACATAAAGTCATAATTTCTTATTTTTACGGCAATAAGCTCATGCCACCTCTAATACTTTGATATTTGATGACAAAGAGGAAACAGTATGGATATATTGGTAAATAAGGCGTATATTTTCATCTCTATTATAATACTTTCGCTGGTTGTTTTAACAGGTTGTACCCCAAGGATAAATGCACGAGAAGAGGCAGAGGACATTGTTGCCACTGTAATCGAGTATATCAATAAAGGGGATTCTGAAGGACTAATCGCATTGTTCTGTGAAGAGGTTAAAGAAAACTATGAATTAACTGCTGATGTTGATATACTGTTTAATATGTTTGACGGCGAAATAACATCTTATGAAGTTTCTGCCGTAGCATCAGGCGAAAAATCAGAACTTTTCGGAAAAAGTTCTTATAGCATAAGAGCAATTGTCGAAGCATACGTTGATGACAAGGAATACAGAATAGAAGTCAGCAAAACGATATACAACGATCGAAAACCGCAACGTGTTGGTATTACTACTGTTATGTCAATGGATGAAAATGTAAAGGAAATGTTCTTTGTCGGCGAAGTTAATGTATTTACTTACGGACGAAGATAAAATATACAGTATACGATACTATTCGTATTTAATAAATATCGAAGAGCCTGATTACCAAGGACTTTTTGAGTTATCTATCGAATGTGAAGATAGGCAGATATTTGTACTGGGAAGTTATGAGACAGTACACAATGATGAATGATTTGCAATAAGATATTCGTTTTTAACGGCAAGATGCTTATGTTTCTTGCCGTTCTTTTTTGTGACCTTGTCTAGTAATTTGAATGGTTTTATCAAATTAATAATAGGCCTTACTCTCAGTTTGAAATTTATGCAACACATCTTGGAACATAAAAACGACACGATATGCCAAAAGCATTGAGTTTTTATTGAAAATCTGCAAGAATTGAGGTGGCGGCTTTTGCGAAAGTCAAATGAGCCGAACAAAATGATTATGATGACGATAATTGCAGAATTGGTACTGCTTACACTGACATTGATTTCAAGAAGCGCTGGCGCAAATTGCATCTATTAACCAAACAAAGAAAAATAATTTGTTGATATCAAAAAATAGTTTCAGGAAGGAGAATGATATAGCACAGCATATATCATTAAATATTATGGACGAGAATATTTTAAAAAAAATCCGCGAGAGGTGTTTTTCTTTGGATACATTGTTATTATGTACTCCTTATGAGAAAAAGAATAGTAGAGATTTAGACGGTATGCTTTCAGAAGAAGAATTTAATACAGAAATGTTTTCTAAACCAAGATATGAAGGCGAAATAAAAAAGATTGAAGAACAAATTCTTGAAAAATTAAATAGTACTAGCGATAAAGAGAGAAAATATGTTAATACATTAGATGTTCAAAAAAGCCAACTTTCTCAAATTGCTAAAGAAGTTAAGGATTTTGAGAATATGCTTGTAAAATGTCATTCATCAACATCTTTAGCAATATTAACTGCGTATCCAGGGAGTGGAAAAACAACCTATTTGCATAATTTCGCATTTCAACATAAAGGCAAAATCAAATGTGTTTTTTTTGATTTTACAAACCACAAAGAGGATTTAAATTTGTTAGGAAGAGATATAAAAATAAATATATTCAAAAAAATCGATGATATGCATAACACTGGATATAAGTTTATTTCAATGCTATTAGCATGCATAGATCGTCTTATATTCATTAAGGAATTGAGAAATGAATATAGCTGGATGAACTATGTGGAAAGTTATAAAAAATATCTTAGTGAGATAAGCAGTAATTTTTTTGTGCGCTTTGATGAAAAATTTGCAGATTCTAAAATACACACAGAATTTGACAAAATGTTTAATAATTTCACAAATTATTCTAAGAGTACTGAAATAACAACAGAAAAATATAAAGAATTTGCAGATTCCATTATCAATTTCTTTACAGATAGATTGAACTCAGGCGATTTTGATACTGAAAAAATAATTATATTTTTATTAAAATGCATAACTATTATAAATATTTGCTTATTAGAAAAAGAAATATTCAGCGAAAGACAGTTTCATTATCTTTATATTTTTGATAATATCGAGTATTATATTAACGGAGATGAGATATATGATGACGACGTGATAACTATAAGTCGAGCTTTAGCAACATTTGCAAGCCACGCCGAGCAATTCCTTTGCGATGGAATGATAAAAGCAAGGAATATATTTAATAGCCATTTTCAACTATTATTATCAGTAAGAAATACAACAAATTTTCTGAAATTTTCCAGACAAGATGAGGACTTTATAACTAATCAATTGGATATTACTGATATATTTGAGATTGAAAGCATCCACGAAAAAAAACACGATTTTTTTAAAGAAAAATCCATTCTTTCATCGGAACAACAAGATATATATGACACGTTAAAACGTGTATTAAGCGATAATACAATTTATAGCAATAGTTCAGCTAAAGTTATTGAAGAAATATATAATCAGAATAAACGACGGACAACAAGATATCTATGCAACATACTAAGTGATGAAAAAAAGCGAAATGAATATAATACAATCAGGGATATAATAGATGAAATGGATGGAAGCGATAAAACCAGAAAAGACTCATTTAAAAACGCATCCAGATCATATATAATTCGATTAATATTAAGTGATATTCAAAAAACAGGGTATTTCTCAGAGTTATTAGCCGTTGGTAAAGATAACGCTATTGGAAAAAGTTATGCAAGAAGAATAATTACATATTTAAATTTAAAAAAACAAACTAACAAAAATACATATGTAGGTTTCTATTCTCTTATCAAAGGCGTTTTCGAGAGTCCATGTGATCACTCAGTCAGCAATTTAGATGAAATATGCAACAGTATTGCTAGAATTTTAATTAAAATGAATGACCCCGATATGGATAGAACCAAGTGGTGTCAGCTCGTTATAATTAAATACACAAAAAAACATTATATCGATCAAGAAATTCTTTCTAATGAATTAAAAGATGCATACACGAATCAAAATGATAATATTGCAGAATGTGGCGTTATGATTACCAACGCTGGGATTGCATATTATAAATTACTTCCTCATTTTGAATATTTTGCTTGTAGATATATTTCTGATTCTATGCCATTATATTCTAAAGATAATTTAATATCTACTTCAAGCTCAAAGCCGAAATTAAGTGATTTTGGGTGCTATAGAATCATTAAGACAGTAAAAGAGCAAACTTTCAGATGTATTGAAGAAATTTATAATCAAGATATTGCTTTTTTTGCTTCCACTTCCAGTAGAAGCGAAGGTAAAAGTGATTTTAAGCTTATGTATGAAGGAGAATATTTAATAGACTCAAAACCACATATTTTGAATATATTACTCAGTCACATTGGTTATCTTGATAATTTTCGGGGCTACATACTATTATCAGCAGATGCGGATGATGAAAATCGTCAAAAGCTGTATATTGGAAAAGAATGCAAATTAATGCTTAATGAATTTATAATAAAGATATTAAATGAATACCTTGATAAGTTGGATGACTATGCAAAAAAGGATGATGGTCAAAACTATAAGTATATCCAAGTCAATACAATTCAGCAAAAGGTCGATATATTTAGAAGTAAATTGGAGATAGAATATGAAAAAAATCGTAATAACGATATTACTTTTCGTTCCATCTTCGAGTAATCAGTACTGCTTACACTGACATTGATTTCAAGAAGCGCTTGTGCATTCTGTTTCTGTCAGCCAAGCGAGCCTATTGCTCTGCAGAGCGTTATCCGAGAAGGGGGGGAGGAAAATGAAGAAACTGAATAGTATCGTCCTGAAGTTTAGCTCTTCTCTGGCAGCTTTAGCATTGCTTGTTGGTGTATCTTCTGCGGCTTCTGCTTGCTATTTCTGGTTCAATCAGCCTAAAATGCCGAAGTCTATTGAGAAATTCAGGAAAAACATCTAAATCCAAACGACAGATCGTAGGTATAGGCTCTGTTGACTCAGAGCCTATGGCTACAGAAACGGAGGAAAAATGAATAACAGACTTGTTCAGAAATCAAAAAGACTTTTGTCTGGCATTGTTGTCGCTGCAATAACAACTTCAATGCTTCCGACTCTTCCTGCGGTTGCAGAAACAGATGAAAAATATCCGTATACCCTCTTTGCAGGCTCGAGCACAGAAGGTGCAATTACTGTTAATGCAGGAAATTTCTGCATTAACGGTAATGTAGCAACCAATGGTACAATCGTTTCAAGCGGTAATATGAACGTCAATGGCACTAAAACCGAAAATGCCGGTTTTGATATGATATATATTTTTGACAAAATTGATACCAAATACTTTTCCGGCAACAATGTTGAGGAGCATACCGAGGATTATGTTCTTGATGAGCTTAATATCAACATTAACACTCCGACCGAAGTACTTGGCGAGGCTGAACTGACAGGAAACATTAACATCAATACTGCTCTCAAAGCCTTTGAAGATGTTACATTGAACGGCGAAGTTAAAAATACAAATGACTCCGTAATTTACTCAAAATACGGAGATATTGTCATTGACAGCACAAACGTTAATCTAAATGGTTTGGTATACGCTCCATTCGGCAGCGTTGAGGTTAAGGCGATGAACCTCAATCTAAACAATGTTGTGATTATCGCAGACAGCATTGTCTTGGATTGCCCGAATGTCAATGCTAACTACAGTACAAATGCCGCAGAATTTGTTGGTACCGTTTCAGAGCCTTTGGATATTCCTGTTGATGAATGGCAGTATATGACAAATGAAAATGGAAACGGATTGCCTGATTTCATAGAAAACACCCGAAATTGGTCTAAACTCATTGACACCGATGGCGACAAGTTGCCTGATTGCATTGAACAGTACATTGGTAGTGATGCAATGCTCCCAGATACCGATGGTGATGGCTTAGACGATTGTTATGAAGCATTTGTACTATACACTTCGCCAACAAAAACTGATACCGATGAAAACGGTATTACAGATTGCGATGAAGATTTTGACGAGGATGGTCTAACAAATTATAAGGAATATATTTGTGATACATCCCCTTGGATGAATGACACTGATGATGACAATCTTACTGATGGCGAAGAAATAAATACATACGGAACAAATCCTTTAGAACCTGATACAGATTTTGACGGTCTTGAAGATAGCGATGAAATTTATCTCGGCACTGACCCTACAATTACCGATACCGATGGTGATGGTATTTTAGATTGTGACGAGAAATTTTATCAGACCTTTACGCATATAGTAGAGAATGAGGAATGTGCTATTGAAGAAGTCATTGTATCTATGGAAGGTACAGGTAATCTTCAGACAAATACCACTATTGAAAGTGTAATGGATAAAGATGTTATTTGCAGCGAAGTAGTAGGATTGATTGGAGAACCTTTTTCAATCGAAACAACCTCACGGTTTGATACTGCTACACTCACTTTCAAAATCAACCAGTCGAAGCTCGGTGATACCGCATTTGACAACCTTATGTTTTTATGGTATGATGAGGAAAATTATAAGTTTGTCGAACTGGAAACATTCTATGATTATGAAAACAGCACCGTAAGCATTACAACCACACATTTCAGCAAGTATATGGTAATTGATAAGTATAAGTGGTTTGAAGCATGGGCGGTGGAATTTGACTATAATCCCACCGGTGGTGCTTCGGGTGCACCAACTGTTCCCGTAAAATATAATACGGTTCTTGCAATTGACTGTTCCGGCAGCATGGATTGGAACGATCCTATATCCATTAGAAGTGGTATCAACTCTGCCTATGATGCTCTACATCCCTATACCTGCAATCGGATAACTGCAGCTGAAGGTTTTATCAAGTATATGAATTCAAATGATGAAACAGCAATTGTACTTTTCACCGACAGTGCGAATACAGCTTCTTCAATGACAACAGACAAAGAAACTCTTAAACTTGCACTTCAGAAGATGTACAGCAACGGCGGAACAAGTTTCAGCGCCGCTTTGAATGCTTCGATTAAACAGATAGAAAGTGCTGAAAAAATTTCAAACGGTGCAAATAAAAACCGCATCATTTTGCTGTCCGATGGTGATGACAACGACTCTGCCAGCAAGCGGAATGCTGCTATTCAGAAGTGCAACGAAAATTATATTGAAGTTTACACAGTTGGTTTTGGTTCGGCAAACGATACGATACTTCAAAATATTGCGGATAAAACAGGCGGCAAATATTACAAGGCATTGAACGCACAGGTCATAGTTGATATTTTTGCCAAGTTAGGTTACATGGATGATTTTGATATGACTGATACTGACGGCGATGGCTTACCTGACGCAGTTGAAACGGCGGGAATAAGACTACAGAATGGAAATATTATTTATACAAATCCTGTAAAATCAGACACTGATGGTGACGGACTGCTTGATGGCGAGGAGATTAATCCTTCTCCCATATATAGCGAAAAAGAAGATAACGGATGGTTTGGTTTAAAAGAACTTTTTGGTACAAATACAGTACAGGGATACTATTTTGATATGTACTCAAACCCTGAAAAAGAAGATTCCGATGGCGATGGTTTGTTTGATGGTAAAGCACAGTATCATAACGGAAAAGCACTTGCTCCAACAGATCCAGACCCAATAAATGTTACAGGTGAATTTAATATGTGGAAAACGCATATTGAAGAAATTAAATCCGAAACAAAAACTGCTTATGGATATTCAAATGATTATTACGAACCAGTACAGTTTGAAGGGGAAGTGAAATGGAATTTTATTTTCCCGTATTTAGATAGCAATTTGGTTGAAGTCATTGTTTCAGCGTTTTCATCGTTTGGTTCAGTTGCACTGGATTTTAGATATGATGACGAACATATTGCATTGCATTCTGATACTACGCAGTGGCAATCTATTGGCGGATACAATGATTTTTATGACTGGGTCTTTAACATAGCAACAAGTATGAATAAACTGAAGCTTGATTTCACATTATCGACCAACAATCAAGATTATGTGGTGTGGGTTTGGAAAGGTAATTACTTGAATCTTGGAGCAGGCTCTGAGGTTGGTTTTTACACGCAAAATGAAACTCTTGAAAATCTTGAAAAAATTTTTAAATTAGAACACTGGATGGTATCTGACGAATTGCCCATGACATTAAGTTTATATAAGGTAGCAGGAAATGGCTTAATATACGACACATACTACCATTGGCTTCCTGATGATAATCAATGGTGGATAACCGGATTTGTACCCGATGTATATGATCAGTGGCTGTCATCAAAATTTGGTTTGGATTGGGGCGATACTGTTACTGAAGATGAATTGTTACAGATTGCCAGTGTTGATTTTTCGGAAAATCCTCAAATGCTCATAGATTTAAAGAAAAAGTTTGAAGGAAAAAATGAAGCTCAATATCTAATTTTTGATATGGAGGAAAATACGTTATGGATAGCCTGGTAAAAATAATGGGTTCTTTTTTTGCGTTAATCTTAATTATGATTTTGTCATCTTGTATTGTAAATGAACATGTTGATGAAGGCGACATTAAAGAAAATGCAGTCCGAATGATGGAATGTATTGTCAATAAAGATTCTGAAAAATTGTTCGATTTTTATAACAAAGATATGAAGGATAATTATAAAGATAGCTCTTTGGACGAAATAAGACAGCTTTTTGAATATATCGATGGTGCAATTACTTCATATAACTATGAAGGTAAAGGAGGAGGCGAAGAAGCTAAAAACAATGGTATAATTTACTATTACAGCTGCCATCCGGAATTTGATTTCACCACCGATACCGGGCAAACATATACGATTTCGTTTTCGTATTTGTATATATGGAATGAACATCCTGAGTATGAGGGGATCGATATGATCCAAATATGCAAAGACGGAGATTGGGGTGAAAAACTGGTAATTGGCAGAAATCATTACAAAGAATAAAGGCCCTTATTGTGGAACAGATAATATTTCCAACCCACACGAAACTATCAGCTATTACCTTTTGTCAGGGAGGTGAGATAATATGTTTATTCGTAAAATGATTTCAGCTATCACACCAATTTTTGTATGGCTTGTAATCAATGTCTATGTCTTGATTTTCTCAAAGTTTTTAAGTCCATTGAGTGGTTTGATAGTAGATAAATTGCCTTCAAGTCTTCCGTGGGTGTTAGCAATAACGCTTTTAATAAATGCTTTTGCTCAGGTAGCGATTGTAAGCCTGACGACAATAGTAGCAATCAGAAAATTCAGCTATAAAATCAAGTGCTTAACATTTTCAATACCAATTATGTATCTGCTTTTTTTACTATATAATCAGCCTTTCGTTTATATCTTTGTAAATACAAATGAAAAAAGTGTATTCCTTGACTACACTCCTGCAATGCCATCTTGGAAAGCGTCTATTTTCATAACTGTGCAATATGGTATCGTTATGCTGATAACAACGCTGATTGCTTGCAGAAAGAAGGGTGCAGATAATGATTGAAAGGGAGACATTTTATGAAACCGGTTGCGAAAAGGAATATAATCATAATAACTGTTAATACGCTTGTAATGACATGTTTCTTTTTGATAAAGTATGTTTTTTTACCACGTATTCCAAATATAAATCTGACAAGCGGCTCTGATTTATTTTTTCTTTTAACTTGGGTGCCAATCCCCTTGATTTCAATAATCGGATTAGCTCTGGAACAACAACGTGTGCTTTTTTGGATAATTCCCGATTTTGTTTACTGCGCATTGAGCTTTGCGATTTCGGAAAAAGTTCTTGATTATGGTATAGGGGTGGTTGGATTTTTTACTACTGCTCATTATTCACGCGACGCTGCTCTAATTGATAGGCTTTTAACTTTTGCGTTATTATTAATCATGCAGTTTGCTGTTAAATTGCTAATCAAACTAATAAAAAGGTTGGTGGTAAATCAAAATCTTAAGTGAGTTATTCATCATATAAGCAAGGAACCCGAGCCAACCATTGGCATATAGCAAGATAATTGAATCTAGACTGGAGGAAGAATGAGAACATTTATAAAATACATCATTTCGGTAATTATTATTTCTATTGTATCATATTCTCTTCAAGTTTTATGGGTTAAAATTGTTGAACCAATTATGGAATCGAACGGTATCATGTTTCAGGGTATTTTGCCGGAGGGACAGATTATTAGCGGAATTGCTGTTATACTAATAAATATTGTGGGAGCAGTCGTTTTGGGAGTACTATTCAACGGAAACATCCCAATATGGTTATGTCTATTTTACAATATATTATATACAGTATTTCTTTTAATATATAGTCCCGGTAGGTTGGAGTTTCATCTTTCCGATAATTTCTTTACCTCTGTTTCTTTTATGGCTTTTTTACTTGATATTATTCCATTTGTAATTGCTCGTATTTGTATACAAAGACAGAAAGGATAACAATATGAAAAAACACCCGTTGCTTTTTAATTTCATTTTTACGATGGCAATTCAGATAGGCGTATATCTGATTGAAATATTTGAAGTGCAAATAATTGAACCTATGCTTCAAGCGATGGGAGTCAGAAGTGAAGGGATATTGCCGCCTACGGCAGTAGTAAGTCTCATTGTTTTCAGTGCAGTATTGATAGCGGCGGCAATTGCGGCAGGCATTATTCGCTCAAAGATTTATTTCTGGATACCATCATTCCTTTTGATATTTATTGGCTTTGCGATTTTTTATCCTGATAATCTTCCAAGATTCAAGGAAAACAACATATTCAATTTGCCGTGGCTTGCAGAACATTTAGGTTATGGTAGTATAATATATTCTGCTATCTGTTCAGCTGTATCTTCGTTCCTTTTTCAGCTTCTGCCTTATTCAATTATCCGTATACTGTTACTTCGGAAAGACCGCAAACAAGGCGAACGCACTCACTGACGAAAGAAACAAATACAAATACGCTGACATCACAACCGGACAAATTAGCAATTATCTTATTATTTGTCAGCATAGATTGACAGAAAGGAAAAGATAACAGCATGAAAAAACACCCGTTGCTTTCTAATCTAATTTTAACAATGGCGATTCAGATAGGTGTGTATCTGATTATAATATTTGAACTGCAAATAATTGAACCTATCCTTCAAGCATTGGGAGTCAGAAGTGAAGGGATAATGGCACCAACGGAAGTAGTAAGGTTCTTTGTTATGAGAGTAGTTTTAATAGCGGCGGCAATTTCGGCAGGCATTATTCGCTCAAAGGTTTATTTTTGGATACCATCTTTTCTGTTGATATTTGTTGGCTTTGCGATTTATTATCCCGATATTCTTCCAAGAGTCGAAAAAACTAACATGGTGAATTTGCCATTGATTGCAGAACATTTAGGTTATGGTACTATAATATATTCTGCTATCTGTTTTGCTGTATTTTCGTTCTTTTATCAGCTTATTCCTTATTCAATTATCCGTATACTGTTACTTCGGAAAGACCGCAAACAAGGCGAACGCACTCACTGACGAAATAAAACAAATACAAATACGCTGACATCACAACCGGACAAATCAGCGGCTGATACTTTCTGGGCATCAGCCGCATTTTTGCATAAAAAAAGAAGCCACAAAAAGTGACTTCTTTTGGCGCAGAAAGAGGGATTTGAAATTTAAAAACTCATAGCAAATCGTTGATAGCTTTATTAACTTTGTCAGCTACACGGCGGTGTTCTTCGTTGAATGTATGTTGATAAATCGTTTTAAGCATATACGGTGTGCTGTGACCAAGTCTTTCCATTGCATATTTATCTGAAATGCCTAACTGCAACATAAGACTTGCGTTTGCGTGTCTGAGGGAATGCATTGTAAAGCGTCGCATACCGTACTTTTCCTGCAACTTGAAAAATCTATCTAAAATCATATTAGGCGTAAGATTGTTTACGATATAATCGCCCTTATGTTCGATAGAATCAAGTCTTTTTATCAAATAGTCGGGTACAGCAAGCTCTCTCGTGCTTGTAAAACTTTTATTTGTGCTTTTTTCGATTAATTTGTTATTTTCGTTTGGCACAATTGCACCCTTAACGTAAATACGGCAATTACGATAATTGCTCCACTTCAGAGCTTGAATTTCTGATTGTCGCAAGCCGAGTAATAATGCAAACAGTACAGGTATTTCAATATCTTCGCCATAAACAGATGATATAATCGTGTGCATCTCATCAGGTGTAGGTACTATATAATTAACCGGTTCTTTCGGTTTAAGACGTATTGATGATGTGTCTATTTCGATTCGATTTTGCTTGAAAACAGCTGTAATTAAACCGAATTGATTGTTTATCGTTTTGGATGCGTATTTGATTGCATTGTGATTAGCCCACTTTTGCAACACTAATTCATTGATTTCTGACAATGTAAGATTGTTAATATAATCGTAAGCGTTTCGCTGAAGTATACGGTATCCTCTAATAGTTGATGGCGACAGAATGTTTTCTTTACTCCTTATGTATTGTTCTAAAGCAGTTTCGAAAGTCAAGGTATTGTTAGCATCTTCGCTTTCGAGGATAAGCACAAGTTTGTCAAGTAATTGTTTTTTCGTCATATTTTATCTCCATTTCCAATTAATTCGATTATTATATCACATTTGGGAATGTAAGTCCAATATTCCAAAGCACAGCTCGTCTGTGCTTTTATTTTTTTTAAAGGAGGTGAACTAATGCCGGCAAAGATAATTGATTTTACAGCACCGCACAAGCGTAAAACAGAAAGCGAAATTGAAATATCAAAAGTTGAGAAGATGGCTCTTGATAAGAAGATGAGCTACGGACAGTATGTAGCTATGATTGAAGAAGAAAAGAAGAAGGGATACACGCAACAGTAATCATTTAACAGGTGCGACACGGTGTCGCACCTATATGAGAGCAACAGCATCCTATGGCAGTGCAACTCTGCCGGCTCTCACCATCGGAACACAGTATTAAGAGGTAGTTTCTTATGATGGGAATGGAAGTGTTCCGTAACATCGGGCGATGATAGCTACATCGAGGACGGAAAAGTAAGCCTGCCGTCCTTTCCCGGTGTTATTTTTAAAAGAGGCTTGATTTTTATGTGTTGCGACAGCAACAGAAAGAAGAGGTTTACTTATGAAAAAAATTATTTCTGTAGCTAATCAGAAAGGCGGAGTAGGTAAAACTACAACCGTTGTAAATCTTGCGGCTAATCTCAAGCGTGAAGGATACAATGTCCTTTGCATCGACCTTGACGGACAGGGTAATCTGTCTGACTATCTCGGATATACAGGTGACGAAGGAACGCCGGTTATTACCGACTTGATCAAGGCTGAAATGTCTAAGAATATCACCACAGATGATATGATAAATGCCGCTATTCTGACAAGCACCGCTGACGGAATAGACTACATTCCGTCCGATATATCTTTATCTATGGCAGATATGTTTATGGCGTCCGCAATCGGCAGAGAAATGATACTTCGCAAGCTGCTGTCAAAAGCAATTTTCGATAAATACGACTACATAATAATCGACTGTTTACCATCGCTGGGAATCCTTGTTGTCAATGCACTTGTAGCCGCTAATGGTGTACTTATACCTGTACAGACACAGAAATTTGCACTGAACGGGATAATCCAGTTTGAAGAAATCATCGCAATGGCAAAAGAACTTAATCCGACACTTTCTGTATACGGTGTTATCGAAACAATGTGCGATAACACGAATATGACAAAAGGTGTTGACGAAGCACTCAAGAGCAGATACGGCAATCTTGTTTTTGAGAGCCGTATATCAAAAAGTGTTGTGGCAAGCAACAGCACAGCGGAACAGAAAGCTATGACGATAAACACAAAACTCGGCGGACAGTACGCTGAGCTGACGAGAGAACTTATAGAAAGGTGCAAATAATATGGCATTTGATTTTACAAATATAAAGGCAAAGGGAAAGCTCAATGGGCTTTCCTCTTTTTCTTCTCTGCCGGCTGAGGATGATACAGTTAAGATAACACCTATCCCGATAGATATGATAGACCCTTATACAGAAAGTCTGCACCCGTTTAAATCTTACACAGTCGATAAAATTGACGAACTTGCAGAGAGCATAAAGGTCAACGGCTTATTACAGCCGATTATCGTCAGCCGTAAATCTGACGGACGCTATATGATTATAGCCGGACACAACCGCTTCCGTGCGTGTCAGAAAAACAATATGGATACTATAGACGCTGTTATTCGCAATGAACTTACAGCTACACAGCGAAAGCTGATGATGGTTGATACAAACCTTGAACAAAGACATAAACTCACTGCCAAAGAACGTGCGTTAGCATACAAGATTAAGCAGGAATGCTTGAAAGAACTCGGAGCAACAAATCCTACAGCTGTCATAGCAAAAGAGAACGGCGAAAGCCGTAAGTCAGTACAGAGATACATTGCAATCAGCCGATTAACACCGGAACTGCTCGATATGGTGGATACGGACCGAATTAAGTTATCTGTCGGTGTCGCTGTATCTTCCGTCGATTCTGAAACGCAGAACAGCTTATCGGAGTATCTCATCAGCGAGGGCGAAAAGGCAACCGTAGATGAAAAACAGGCTAAAGAAATACAGCTTGAAGCAACAGTTAAACCGTTATCGGTTGATGATATTGCAGAGATCCTTGAAAAAAAGCCACAGAAAGAAAAAAAGCAAAGCGATATAATCAAAATCCATTACGCTGACATAGCAGACAGTGTTATGGGACTGCCGAAGGAAGAAATTGAACCGCTTGTGCGTTGGCTCTTGACTAATAATAAAGCTCAGATTGCCAATTACTGCAATGATAAAGGTTTTGTTTCCGTTGCCGAAACAACAGCTGATAGCGATGCAGAGAGTATTGACGGCATTCTGATGGATGATGAGGATGAATTCAAAATATGAAAAAGGAGAAAAATATGACCGATAAGATAAGAATATTTGTCGATATGGATGGTACTCTTGCAAGGTTTCACGACGAAAACTTGTATCTTGAACGGATGTTTGAGAAAGGCTTCTTTGCAGGGCTGAAACCGTTTGACAATGCTGTTGAGGCAATAAAACATATCATAGATAATCATCCAAATGTCGATGTGTATGTGCTGTCGGCAACTATCACAACACCTTATTGCCTCGCAGAAAAAAACGCATGGCTTGATAAGTATCTGCCTAACGTAGACAAAGAACACAGAATACTCATGGAAAGCTCCGCCGGCTTTAAGTCACTTTGTGTGCCGGGCAATTATATGTACAAAGACGATAACGGCAAATATCATATCAAAATATCTGAAAATGATATTTTGATAGATGATTATAACAAAAACCTTGAAGGATGGGAAAGAGACGGCGGTACGGCAATTAAAGCCAAAAACAATATTAATCACAGAGGTTTGTATGGTGCCTTGTGGAATGGTGAATTGATAGATGTAACAGATACCGCTGATAGTATAGTGGAACGTCTGACCGAGATTATCGTGAGCCGGGAAAAAGGCATTGAAGAAAACCGCTACAATGAAGATGATGAAGAATTAGAAATTGATTGAATAACCATTGTCAAGGAAAAAGGAGAAAAATATGACTGCAACAGAAAACAAAATAAACCATATTGTCGCTATCACAAACGGTAGCGACATTTATTTTCCGAAAAAACTTATGGCAAGGCGTGATCTTGCCGATGATACAAAACTGCTTTTTGCGGTGGCTATGACCGATCATTGCAATATGACGGTATCGGAATTTTCGGATTTTCTTTTAACTCACGTTAGTGAGCAGGCTAAAACAAAGAGGGCTAAGCGAGAGATAAAAAGACTTGCAGGACAGCTCGATGAAATACTCGGTTAAAAACGGAGGACAGACAAATGAACGAAAAGCTGAACACAGTATTTGACATTATCAATGCCACAAATACCGTCAGTGCGAATCGCTACCTGTCACACGCTCTTGGTGCAGAAGTAGCTATTATATACAATGCTCTGCTTGCAAAGTATGCATACTACAACAAGCACGATATGATACCGGATGACTGGTTTTATTCGACCATTGATGACTTATGGCGAAGCACGGCATTGTCAGAAAAGACACAGAAAAGAGCCATAGCCATTCTTGTAAAAGAGGGGCTTATCGAATGCAAACGTAAAGGAATGCCTGCAAAGCGTTCCTTTTTTATTTGCAACGCTTACGAAAAAATAGTTGCACTCATCGAAAAAGGTAAAGAAATTCTTGGTGAAACTACTGCGGAAACCGCAAAATCAACGGCAATAGAAGGCAATTCTGCTGTTCAGCCAAAACGGCAGAACAAGAACAGCCGAAAGTCAGCAACAAGTTACGCCGTTTCAGCGGAACATACTTATAAAACAAAAGAAAATAATCAGAAGTTATATAAACATCAGCAAAAGACGGTTGCTGATGTTATGCAGACAGCTATGGACAAAGGCACTTACTATCACGGCAAATACAAGACACCGGGAGATGTATCTGAAGCTGTCAGCTGTATTGACGAGAACGGTATGCAGTATATCACTGATTGCTGTGAAAAGCATAGGAGCAAGATAAATAATCTTAAAGCATACATAACATCGCTTGTTTTTTCACTTGCCGAAAGCTGTAAAACAACAGTACGGACACAGTTTGAAGAAAGCACCAACAGTAGTTTTGACGTGTACAAGCTCGACGAATGGGCTTTAGAACAGTATGCCACAGGCTTTTAAAGCCTACAGAAAAAAGAAAAGTTTCTGTAGGCTAAAACTCATCAACGTTTAAAGGAGAATATACAATGCTGACATCAAAGCAGTATCACGACTTACTGAAAGCCAAGCTCAGACGCTTCAGCAGGTCGCAGGAAGAATGGAAAAGGTTCCTTGAAACCTCGTCAAGAATGTACAAATACGGTTTTAAGGAAAGCGTATCTATCTTTGCACAAAAGCCGAATGCTACAGCCTGTGCCGAGATAAAAACGTGGAAAAAGGCAACAAACCGCCGTGTTATCAGAACAAGCGAAGCAATCGGTCTTGTATATTCGACCGATAACGTCAATGTTACAAGTATACGCTATGTGTTTGACATAGCAAATACAGTCAAAGTGAATGAGCAGTCGAAAACTCCGTATTTTTGGCAAATAGACAATACCAGTGAAGAACGTGTGTACAACGAACTGAAACAGGCATACGGTGTTACGGACGCAATCAATCTTGAAGAAGCAATCAAGAAAATTGTCAATGAACGCATAGCATACTTGACAAAAGATGTACAAAGTAATATAATAAAATCAGTGGAGGGCTCGGCGGCGGAAGAACTTGACGAATTCGCTTTATCGGCGGTTTGCGAACGCTTCGCCGGTGAGAGTGCCACATACGCAATACTTCACCGTTGCGGTATCGAATATGACGCAGATTTCAGTGACATATACAATTTTGACACTGTAAACGCTATAACCGCTGTCGGAGATATTATCAATCAGACAAGCGAAGACGTATTACGCAGCATTGAAAAAACAATGAAAGCCATTCTGAAGGAGGAATACTATGAACGCATACGAGAAACAGCCCGAAACGATAACGAAAGTGATAGACGGCGTGGAGATAACATACAAATTCGACAGGAAAACGGAAACATATCTTCCGTTCTCGGATACGAAGGAGGAGAAGATCGACATCGGCAAGTACGGCAGGATGAGGCTGAAATTTCTCAGAGAGCAGAAACCGATACCGATGACGTTCAATCAGCTGATGATAAACGGAGAGCTGGAGCAGCATCTGCTGACAGTGAACGAGCAGTGTATCAGCAGAGTGTCGGAATTCGTGGAGAAGAACAGGGAGAAGTACGGAGCGACGGACGCATTGCAGAACAGCAATCCGCTCGAATGGACGAGAATCTGCAATTCGCTGAGAATGATGGCAGAGGAACAGGTACAGAAGGAGATAATTTACGCTCAGTAACAGAAGAAGCAGACGAATATAACGATATGACAGCGGAGGCAGATGCCCCCGCTGTTGTTCTATCCGATAGCCTTACATCTGACGAAATCAAGTCGGTGTTGCTGTATGACCGTTGGCTGAAACACAGCAAAAATGAAATAACCGGCTTTTTTCTTTCTGCCGCTGACATTCAGAGCAAGGCGGAATACCTCAGAGATTCGTACAATAACGATTATACCGAGATTATCATAGGTGAGGAACGATACGGTTATCATAACGATATACACGGACTCGAGCTATGGAAAGGTCCGAGTTATCTCAGTATGACGGCAAATATGCACATAAGTTGGGATTGTGCTGCAGACATAGTCAATGATATGATCAATTCGCACGAATACTTGTCAGCCGACGAGCTTGACAAGCAGGCTGACTATGTGGATATAGAGCCGCAGAAAGAAGAAAATGGGGAGCAGCTCACTTTCTTTGAAATGAACTTACCGGTTGTCACAGAAAGCTCTGTACTTCCGGTAGAAAATATCAAGTCTGAACATTTTGATAATCTGTTAAGGCTCGGAAGTATCAAAAACCGTAACAGCAGACAGACAATAATTGCATACTTCAAAAAGCCCGGTCATACTGCACAGGAACGTGCGGATTTTCTTAAATCGCAGTATCTTACACATTATCGAGAAGAAATTAACGATACCGCTTTCGGTATAAAGAGCCTCGATAATAAGTTATCGGCGTACTTTTCCGAAAGCGGTGTTACATTAAAAGCGGGAGAAAGTGTATTTTCAGTTGGCGGAAAGTCGGAAAGCATATCCTGGACGGAAGCTACAGACAGAATACAGAAAATGCTTGATGAAGGCACTTACGCACCGCAGACTGTGATTGACGCATCAACAGAAATTGAAGCAAAACAGACAGCAAACAGTATGTGGGAGTTATGGCGGGGCCAGAACAAGGACAGTAATATCAGACTTGATATTGATGACAGCGATTTTACGCATACATCAGAAACAATAGGATGTATAGCGGAAAAACTGCTTCATGACCGTGAATGGCTTGAAAAAACAGCCAACGCTTTTATGCGTTATGCCTATGAATGGCAAGCTGACCGCTCAGTACAGAGATTTAACGGTTATATGTACAACCCGTTTACCGTATCTGCAGAGCTATCTGACCTGCTGAAAGAAGAAATCAACTACACAGCACAGGAATATGTTCCGTTCCCGGCAACACCGTATGTAAATGCAGACCATATCGAGATGTATTTCAGAAAGTACGGACATATTGAAGGTGCAAAAGGCAAAATCAGAGAATATTTTACATCTCACATTGACACAAAGGCTCAGACCGCATATCTAAAAAGCATATACGAAAACAGCGGTTGTATGTCCGGAGAGTTTGACTTCAACGCAATATCCGCCAAAGGCGCAGTGTTCCGAATATCTGTTGACGGCATAAAATCTGACGAGAAGCACGTTTCGTGGGAAGAATGTGCAAAAACGGTATTTAAGTCAATAAAGAACGACAGATATACAAAGCCGTCGTTTGTAGCCGAAAAGACGGATGCGGAAAATAAGGTAGAGCAGGAGGAACCGGTCAAGTTAAAATCAATTGTAATCGACCTTACTCCAAAAGAAAGCAAAGAACCGCATACCGATTACACAGAATACATCGGCAAAGAATTTGAATATGAAAACAGAAAATACAAGATTGACAGTATAAATGAAGGCACTGTATCGGCACAGGATATGACGATGCTTGAAACATCCCGCTATCCGATATTCAGAGTGCTTGATACTGAAACGGTTCTCGGAATAATCAGAGAACAGCCGTCAGAAAAAGAAAAGACGCTTTCAGATTACACCTTATCATCGGACGATTATTCGGATCTCGGCGGTGAAAAATCACGCTTCAGACATAACATTGAAGCAATCAAGACGCTTAAAGCAATTGAAATCGAAAACAGAAACGCTACTCCCGATGAGCAGAAAGTGCTTGCAAAGTATGTCGGTTGGGGCGGGCTTTCATCTGCTTTCAATGAAAGCAATAATGCCTGGGCTGATGAGCATAAGGAAATCTCAGACCTGCTTACTCCCGATGAGTATGCAATGGCAAGAGAAAACACAATGACAGCGTTTTATACTTCCCCCGAAATAATCGGTGCGGTCTATGACGGACTTAAAAGTATCGGTTTTGACGGCGGAAATATACTGGACCCTTCAGCAGGCACAGGTAACTTTTTCGGAGCTATGCCGTCAGAAATGCGGGAAAAGTCAAAGCTGTACGGTGTAGAGCTTGACAGCGTATCCGCAAGAATAGCAAAACAGCTGTATCAGTCGGCAAATATTACCGAAGGAGCATATGAAAAGCGTGTGTTGAACGATAACTTCTATGACGCCGCTATTTCAAATGTGCCTTTCGGACAGTTCAAGGTACACGATAAGCGATACGACAGCCTTAATCTGAACATACACGACTATTTTTTTGCAAAATCGCTTGACAAGGTAAGACCGGGCGGAGTTATCGCCTTTATCACAACAAGCGGTACACTTGATAAGTCAAACAGCAAATTCAGAAAGTATATGGCGGAACGTGCCGAGCTTCTCGGTGCAGTCAGACTGCCAAACACAGCATTCAAAGCCGTAGCCGGCACAGAAGTTACATCGGATATTATCTTTCTGCAGAAAAGGGATAAGATACAGTCGGTAAACAGTGAAAACTGCGAATGGCTTGACTTAGGCACAGATGAAAACGGCATACCGATGAACAGCTACTTTGTAAATCATCCCGATATGATAATCGGTGAAATGAAACAAGGCATAGAGTACAGTATGTACGGTGACGCAACAGCAACAGCCTGTGTTGCTCCCGAAGGGTACGACATCGTGTCGCACCTGCATAACGCAGTTACAAGAATAGACGGCGAATATCACCCGTATACTCCTCAGCAGGATGAAATCAAGTACGGAGAGCTGAAAAAAGAAACAATTCCGGCTGATGAAAGTGTGGATAACTACACGTATACGCTGTATAACGGTAACGTGTATTACCGTGAAAACAGCATAATGACAAAGGTCGATAAAGGCGCAGACAGAATAGCTGCAATGATTGACCTTAAAACAATTACAAGAAGTCTGCTTCAGCAACAGTTACTCGGCTACGAACAGTCGGATATTGATAATACACGCAAGGAACTGAACGAGCATTATGACGCTTTCGTAAAGAAATACGGCTATGTGAACAGCAAGGCAAACGAAACGGCATTCAGTGCAGACAGCTCATACTATCTGTTACGCTCGCTTGAAAAGTTTGATAAGACAGATAACACATACAACGGTAAGGCTGATATATTCATAAAGAATACCGTAAGACCTGTAAAGACGGTAGTCAGTGTGTCAACAGCCGTTGAAAGTATCGGCGTTTCTCTTTGTGAGAAAGGCTGTATTGATATTCCGTATATGGCAAGCCTTTGCGGACTTTCGGAAGAACAGACGATAAAGGATTGTATAGACGCAGGTGCTATATATAAAGTACCGCCGTTCCCACCTCGTCCGGATAAGACTGATATATACGTTACCGCCGATGAATACCTCAGCGGTAATATCCGTGACAAGCTGTCATTTGCAAGGACTGCCGCACTCACAAATAAAGAGTATCAGCATAATGTTGAAGCACTTGAAAAGGTAATGCCGGCACCACTTACAGCGTCTGATATAGACATCCGTATCGGTGTAACCTGGCTTGACACAAAATATTACGATGATTTTATCCGTGATACGTTTGACGCTTACGGAAGCTGGAGAATGAAAATCAAGACATACTATTCTCCGGTAACCGGCGAATTCAACATATCAAATAAAAGCTCTGAGCCGTCCAATGTCAAGGTTAACAACGAATTCGGCACAAGCCGAATGAACGCATTGCAGATATTCGAGCATACGTTAAATCAGCGTACTGTCAAGGTTTATGACAGAGTTGTTGATGTTGACGGCAAAGTGAAATCTGTGCTTAATTCAAAGGAAACCGAAAAGGCACAGGAAAAGCAGGAACTTATCAAGGAAGCGTTTGCAAACTGGATATACAGAGATCCGGAAAGAAGGCAGAATATAGTTGAAAAGTATAACGAGCTTTTCAATTCGATAAGACCTCGAACATTTGACGGCAGTCACCTTGTGCTACACGGAGCAAGCGATAAATACAAGCTGTTTGATCATCAGTGTAATGCTCTTGCAAGAACATTGTACGGCGGTAACACACTGCTTGCGCACGTTGTCGGCGCAGGAAAAACCTTTGAAATGGTAGCGTCTGCAATGGAAAGCAAATATATCGGCGTATGCCATAAGTCGCTTATTTGCGTACCAAATCACATAGTCGGACAGATAGCAAGCGACTTTATGGAGCTTTATCCTGGTGCAAATATCCTTGTAGCAACCGAAAAGGATTTCGAAATGAAAAACCGCAAGCTGTTATGCTCTAAAATCGCCACAGGCGATTATGATGCAGTAATCATCGGACACTCACAGCTGCTTAAAATTCCGTTATCGTATGAACGTCGAAAACAATATATCAGAGAAGATATACGTCAGATTGAGAATGCTCTGCAGGATATGAACGAACGTTATCTTGACGATGGGCAGAGATACAGTGTAAAACAGCTTGAAAAGACAAAGAAAAACTACGAAGCCCGTCTTGAGAAGCTGACTGATAACGAAGTTGACGATGTAGTCACCTTTGAAGAACTCGGTGTTGACCGGATCTACATTGATGAAGCCCATATGTTTAAAAATCTGTATATGCCGACAAAGATGAGTAATGTTGCCGGAATACAGATGACGGAGGCGAAAAAATCATCGGACCTTTACTACAAATGTAAATATCTTGATGAGATAACGGGCGGTAAGGGTGTTGTATTTGCAACAGGCACTCCGGTGTCAAACAGTATGACAGAGTTGTATACGATGATGAGATACTTGCAAGCAGGAACACTTCAACGGCTCGGATTACAGCATTTTGACGCATGGGCGGCAAATTACGCTGATATTACTAATACAATGGAGCTTGCACCGGAAGGAAACGCATACAGAATGCGTACAAGATTTGCAAGATTTCATAATCTCCCGGAGCTGATGACGATATTCAAAGAATGTGCGGATATAAAGACCGCCGATGACCTTGAACTGAACGTTCCGGAAGCTGTCTTTGAAAATATCGCCGCTGAGCCTTCCGATATGCAGAAAGAGCTTATGAAAGGATTGTCCGAAAGAGCGACCAGGATTCATAATAAAATGGTAGACGCTACAGAGGACAATATGCTTAAAGTAACTTCGGACGGCAGAAAGATAGGTCTTGATCAGCGACTTATGAATCCTTTATTGCCGGACGAGGATAATTCAAAAGTAAATCTCTGTGTTGACAAAGTTTATGATATATGGCAGAACACCGCAGAGGACAGACTGACGCAATTGATTTTCTGCGACTTCTCAACTCCGAAGAATGACGGCAGTTTCAATCTTTACGATGATGTCCGTGACAAGCTGATAGCAAAGGGTGTTCCCGAAAACGAAATCGCCTACATACACGATTACAATACCGATGTGAAAAAACAGACGCTTTTTGCAAAGATACGCAAAGGCGATGTGCGTGTGCTTCTCGGTTCAACTGCAAAATGCGGTGCAGGTACTAATGTGCAGGACAAACTGATAGCATTACATCATCTTGATTGCCCGTGGCGTCCTGCCGACCTTGAACAGCGAGAAGGACGAATAATAAGACAAGGCAATCAGAATGACAAGGTTTATATTTACCGTTACGTCACGAAAGATACGTTTGACGCTTATCTCTATCAGATAATCGAGAACAAGCAGAAAGGTATATCACAGATTATGACCAGCAAGACACCGGTCAGAAACTGTGAAGATGTTGACGAAGCTGTTCTGAATTACAGTGAGGTCAAGGCACTTTGCACAGGTAATCCGCTTATTAAAGAGCGTATGGAGCTTGATATTGACATATCAAAATTGAAACGCTTGCAGTCGGCTTACTTATCCGAAAAGTACAGCCTTGAGGATAAACTGCTGAAGGTATATCCACAGCGTAAAGCCGACGCAGAAAAGTATATTGCTAACACTGCTATTGACGCAGAAAGTTATAAGCAATACAGCGAGGAATTCACGGAGATAGTAATAAACGGAGTGACCTTTACCGATAAGAAGGATGCCGCAAACGCATTGTTACACACAATACGGACCGTCGGCTCTACAGACTTGCCGAAGATAGGCACATATAAAGGTTATGATATGAAAGTGTCGTTCGACGGTGCTTATGGCGTTTATTATGTCACTATGGTAGGAAAAGCACGTTATACCTGGCAGGTCGGACAGGACCCGCTTGGAAACCTTACCCGAATGGAGAACACACTTAAATCAATCGGCAATGTTCACGAAAAAGCTATACACGATTTAGAGGTTATAAACCGTGACATTGCAACTGCAAATGAATTTGTGCATACTCCGTGGGCAAGAGAAAAGGAACTTTCCGAAAAATCCGCAAGGCTCAGAGAGGTTGACAGACTTATAGCTGAAGCCGAAAAGAACGGTCAGCAGGATGAGCAGAACGTTGACAGCGAGGAAGAACAGGAAATGTAAAACAGAGAGGGTGCGACATCGTGTCGCACCTATATGAGAGCAAAAGTGTCCTTCGGCGGTGCAATTCCGCCAGCTCTCACCAACAATGGAGGTTAAGAATATGGATTATAGTAAAATGATAAATATCAAGCGTGAATCAAACGCATCAGATAATGCGTTTGCAATGCCGCCTAACAAAAAAATCACTGATACAGATGACGGTGGCGGATCATATTACGGCAACGATATAGGCGTGGAAATTGAAGATGATTACAGCTATATGATTGAGGATGAAAACGAAGATACGGTAAAAAGCGTCAAGTTATCAAAAGAGCTGCTGTCATATTTCCTCAACGAGATTAAAAATATAGCGGTATCACTGCTTGAGCCATATCACACACATACATTTACCGTAAGTGTAACCGATGATTTTAGGGAAAGCATCAATAGAATGGGCGTGATTGAGCCGTTACTTATAGCACAGTCCGCAAATTATGGTAAGTATGAGGTCATATCCGGACACAGAAGGCTTGAAGCCGCAAAAGCGGTCGGTCTTGAAAAACTTCCCTGCAGAATCGCAAGAGAAGATACTCCCCGTGAAATTCTTGATGAGATTATGGTTATAACCAATCTTCAAAGAAGGAACACATTCACAAAAATGGAACTTGCACGGTCACTCAGATTGCTGAATGACAGCCGGAAGAAACAAGGATACAGAACAGATATTATGAGTAGCTCCGGAACATCAACTAAAACAGAACTTGCCGAAGAATTCGGAATATCGGTTAAGAAGTTATATATGTTAATCAGCTTTACTCAGCTGATTAATTACTTTGCTACTAAGGTTGACGATAATACGTTACCCGATAAGGTTGCATACTGTTTAGCATTTTTATCAGAGTATGAACAACATATCGTAGAGGAATATCTCACCAGCAATCCGAATTATGTTCTGACAGCCGATAAAGCGGAACGCTTGAAAGACAAAAAGGATAAGGATAAAAATCTTGATAAACGGACAATCGACGCTATTCTTTCAGCCGTCCGACAGAGAAAAACGATTGAAACAACTACAGTAAAACTTAATACAAGTACATTTGAAAAATACGGACTAAAAGGAAAAACCGCAAACGAAATTTCGGATATACTCGAAAAAGCGTTGCAAAACTATTTCGAGAACGAGCAGGAAATTGAATGATAGGTGCGACATCGTGACGCACCTGTTAATCAAGTGAGCTTTCAAGGGTGCGACATCGTGACGCACCTGTGACAATAACAGCGGATTTTTCTTTTCTGATGGCTTTTTGCTTGAACATAGCCAATGCAAAGGCGTATGAAAACAACTGGTTTACGAAACACCCATTGCAAAGCAATGGCAGGAATAGAACGGTTGACCGTTCGCTGTAATACCGCTTTGCTATCGCAAAAAACAATGGTTACAACGTGGTTTCTATGGTTGAAAATGTGGTTAACTTAGTTTCACTGTGAAACTAAGTTTGTGAACACGCATTGCAATCACGAAAATCAAGTTTTTTTCAGTTTGCTTAACGGTAGAAAAACGGCTATAAAAATTATGAAGAAAGGGGTAAAAAATAGTGATAAACAAAAAAACTGTGCAGCTTTCGGTTGTCCTTAACGAAAGAGTTTATGACGATGTTAAAAAGTTGGCAATAAAAAAGCGTACTTCAATGGGCAACATAATTCGTTCTTTTATTATAAAAGGACTTAATGTAGAAAATCACGATGAAAACGAAGAAGAATTCCGTCGTATGATACACGATGAAATGACAGAAGTTATCAAGCAGGAAGTAGAAAGGCTTATAAAGCTACAGGTGAAATCAACAAAGGCAAGTGCAATCACGATGTATACAGGATTACAGATTATGTCGGAGTCTTTTGCGGATGATGTCAGCTTTGCACGTGTTGTAGCATCTGCAAGCAAACAAGCGGCGGCATATATGAAACAGAAAGAGAAATCTGATGATGAGTATATGCAGGATACTAATGAGATCTTAATCGGAATGAAGAAGGTAGTCAGAGCGGGTGAAGAATAATGTCATCGGCACTCATATATAAAATGAGGCTGACAGCTCCGAATAAGCCCGGTGCGGCAAGCCACAATTCCAATTACGTCAAGTATATTGCGGAGCGTGAACACGTTATGAAACTTTCGCCGGAAAGTGAAAGCGGACTGTTCGGCAGGATAGACGGTACAAATAATGATGAGCTGGACGTCACCGATACACAAACCTATGTTTACGGTATCTCGAAAGCAGGAGTTACAGTGTACAACGCATACATATCATTCCGACCGGAGATTGCTAAAAGGCTTGAACTTGACAGCCTTGAGAAGTGGCAGAACTACATTAAGTTTCACATAGATACACTGATGAGAGGGTACGATATACCTAAAGACAGATTTGAATATATTGCGGCTGTTCACGACAAGAAGGGACAGCCGCATATTCATATTTCGTTCTGGGATAAAGACCCGCCTCTAACAGTACAATTTGTAAAAAAGGAGGTATCGGATAATGTAAGAAAAAAACTGATACACGATACATTCGCAAATGAGTTGTCGTATTATTACGGCATAAGCAACGAAGCAATGTCGGATGCAAAAGAGCTTGTCGGAAAGCTGATGATTGATTTTGAACGTGACATTTCCGGTATCTATTCAAATCGTTTCTCCGGAGTTGATATACCCGAAGAATTGATACAGAAGTACACCGATGTACTGAACAATCTGCCAAGGCGAGGAAGAATAGCCTATGCATATCTTCCGAAAGAAACTAAGGATATGGTTATCGGTATGATAAAAGAAATGATTATGCTGCCAAAGATGAAATCTATCATCAATGACTATTATTCGGGTGCAAGATCGGCGGCAGAAATGTTCGACAGTAAAGAAACCGATAATGGTAAATCCGAAATTGACAGGAAAATGCGGAAAGCCGCAGGCGATTTGTATAACAGGCTCGGCAACATTATACTAAAATCAATGCTCAGAACTCTGAAAGAGAACAATGAGCAGAGAAAAAAGGATAATGCCGAGATAAACACAAAGATAACTGTTGACAGTATGGTATATGCTTTGAACGCAGTGAGCAGATTGTTCAGAACACAAGGCTCTGCCGGAACGGTAAACACTGCTCACGCTCTGATCGGTGAGCTGTCGAAACAAGCAAAGAAAGACATTGCAAGGCAAAAACAGGATAAAGGACACGAGGTGTAATCTATGGAAACTCAGATATATTTTGATTTCAAAAACAATAAGCTGACGCTTAAAGGAGTAAATGCCGGATATAAATTACTTGAGCATAATGAGTTTACCGATGTTGACGGCACGTTAATAGGCGTGGTGTTAGCAAAAAGTAAAACTCAGTATGCTACCTGGAGATATTCATTTTACCCCAAGAGTGAATACTTCACCGGGCTTAACTTAGGTCACTATTTTAGCAACGAGATTTCAGCTAAAACGGACTATTTTGAGCGGTTATCCGAAATGGGCAATAGACTAAAGTCAGAGATAAGCAAAACCTGCTGTGAATCAGATGAAGATATGGAAATCTGAATACTTAGAAACATAAGTGCGACACGATGTCGCACCGGACGTTCCGGTCGCACAGGACGCTCCTGTCGCACTTAAAATAAAGGAGGTACAAATATTACAAATGAACAAATTAAAGGCACAGCTTATCAAGAATATGCAGGCAGAGCTTGACAAGCTGAAAGAAGACTTGCTGAATATCTCGTCACAGGAAATACTCAGCAGAGCATATGAATATGCGATGAAAACGGAAATAATCTATGCAGCACACGACAGTGTGCTTGATGATCATCAGATCGAAGCACTGCTAAAACACCCATCACCGCTAAGTGATGTATACAACAAGTATCTGAAGCATGATGAAACATCATTATCGGACGAGCTTGCAAACTGCCTTGCGGAAGAAGCAAATGTAGAACTGCACCACAATGAAAATACCGAGGAAAAGCGTCACGAAGAATACAGCGACGCTTTTTTTATTGATAACGGACTAAAGCGTATTGTGTGGATTTATTACAATCCCGACAGTAACGCCGGAGGACAATACGTTACTAACATCATCAGTTTTGATAAGCTGGCGAAAATTTCATCGGTAAATCGCATTGTTGACGATTACTTTAATACGCAGATAAGCTCATTGTGTACACAGTATCTTTCAGATGTTGGTACGGATGATTATAAGGCGGCTGAACGAATGTTTTACGATAACCCCGATTTCGTCAATGTAACATATACAACAATGCAGGCTCTTACAAAAATTGCACTGACCAATGAATGGGAAAATGAGTTACACAATGATCTTCCCTCTTTTATCAAATCTGCGTTTGCGTGGGATGAGCTTATAGGATATGGCAGTATAGATGATGAAATTCAGTACGAAGAAACACCGGCAAAAGTTGTCCGTGACTTCTTCTTGAAAGAAAAAGGTACTATGTATTCATACGAGGGCGAATACACGGATTGCATTTGGAACCTTGAGGAACGTGACGGAAAGCTCATAATAAACATAGCTGTAGAGCGTGAAAATGAAAGCAAACCGTTATTTTCATTCGACAAAACATTTGAATGGAATGATATTACAAATGCGGTTATCGCCCGAATTCAGCAGGAAAAAATATACAACAAGCTCGTAGAACACTGTTATAAATTCAGTAAATACCATACAGACGATTACAGAGTATATGATCCCGAAGAAGGCAGAACAGTAATCAGAGGCAGTGCCGAGCAGATAAAAGAATGTTTCGGCAAACTTTTAAATAAGCAGGAAGTCAAAATGCTTATTGAAACCGAAATCGTTCCTGCACTTGCAAAAGCCGATGAGCAGTTTGAAATTGATTGTGAAAACGATGATATGGAAATATAAGTGCGACATCGTGACGCACCTGTAGAAAGGAATAACATATATGAATGAATCAAAAACAAGAAGAGATTGGGAAGAAGAAGCAGACACGTTTATTTCTGAATGGAGAAAGGCTACCGATGCTGATCCTACATTCGATGACGTGCTGAAAGAAGCAAATAGTATCGGGGAAAAAGAGATAAGTGAAATGTCTGATAACGGTAGACGTTACTCAGAAAACACTCCTAAAAAATATGCTGAAACGTTATGGGGATATATCAATGATATTCTTGAAAAAGAAGAAGAAATGGAAATATAAGCATATACGGTGCAACACCGTGACGCACCTATAAATAAATCAAATACCAAAGGAGGACAGAAAAATGTCAGAAGAAACTAAGAAGCCTGCTGAGGAGCAGACAAAGAAAGCTGAATATATCAGCGAGAAAGCAATGGCGGAGATACTCAAAGGTATCCGTCAGAGATTACCTGTTAAGGAATACGCAAACAAGAAGTTTTCACCCGAACAGATGAAGCAGATAAGGCTCGGTATGAAAAGCGGTATATCATACCAGCTCTATGCCGCACCGTACATCTCTCCGTCAGCTATGAAACAGTGGCGCAAGATGCTTGAGAAAGGTGTTGGTGATAAAGACATCATCGACTATCTTGCACAGGACGGACGTTCCTATGACGCTGAACAGATAAAGCAGATCCGTATGGGAATGAAGGATAAACTTGACGTAAAGCTGTTTGCAAATCCCGATTATTCTGCCGAGCAGATGAAGCAGATAAGGCTCGGTGTCAAGAATGACATTGATTATGAGGTCTATGCAAACGGGAATTTTACGGCGGAACAGATGCAGAAAATCAGACTTGAGATGCTGATTGCAAAGATAATTGACTTCATCAAGGAAAAGTTTACTCAGCTGTATCAGTCGATGAAGGCATACGCAAATCTGTATATGACAAAGCTCCCTGTCGAGCCGGAAGAAGATATGTCTCCCGAAGATGTAAAGGACGCACAGCTCTTTACTCTTATGAAACGTGCGTATGACAAGATGAACGATAATTATGAGGATTTCGAGGAGATGAGCTTCGACGAAAAGGTTGACAGCATAATTAGAGAGTTTGAACGTGTCAACGAAAACGAAAGAACGCATACTGTTGCAAAGAGCAATGAACTTATCCCGGAAGGTACAGAAAAACTTGAAGAAAGATGTTTCTCGGACCGTAAGAATATATCCGATGTAGTAATTCCCGGAAGTATCCGAGAAATACCATATATGGCTTTCGCAAGCTCATCGGTGAAAACAGCAGTAATCGAGCCGGGCGTTGAAAGTATCAGCTCCTGTGCTTTTGCGGCTACTGACCTTGAGAGTATATCAATTCCCGATACAGTTAAGCATATCGGTGAACAGGCATTTGCTATGACCGATATAACCTCGATAGAAATCCCTGCAAGCGTAAAGGCTATCGGTTATCTTGCTTTCAACGGTTGCAGAAATCTGAAAGAAGTTACACTTTCAAAGGGTACGATATTTGATAAGGACACTTTCCCGGAAGGTGTCAACATCAGATACAGAGAAAACGAGCAGGAACAGAGTGAACCCGAAGAAGAGGAAGGTTTTGAACCGGAGATTTAACGCAAAGGGCGTTAAACATATATCATACAGGTGCGACAGAAGCGTTCTGTGCGACAGGAGCGTCCGGTGCGACACCGTGTCGCACCTGTAAATGCAGAAAGGAATGAAAACAATGTTAAACGTAAAAGTAACAAGACTGCAACCTGTGGTATCACAGAATGCAAACAAGCTCAGAGCCATAGCCGACATCGAAATCGGCAACGGACTTATGATCTATGGACTGCTGTACAAGCTGAACAAGGATAATGAATTCTATGTACAGATGCCTCAGCATATCGGACGTGACGGCGATTATCATTCAACCGTCGAGCCGCTTTCTAAGGAATTTGCGGCAAGAATAAAGGCTGAGATTGAAAAAGCCAATATCGAGGGTAAAAATTACACGCCCACAAGCGAGGAAAGTGAGCCGCTCAGATTTACTTTCAATATGAGAAACGGTGCAAACGGTAGCGTATACGGAAATATGCGTGTCAACGATGATCTGCTTGTACATAACATAAGTGTTAAGGACAGGCTGGATGCAGAAACTGGCAATGTCGTGAAGTTTATTTCTCTGCCGTCAAAGCAGGCTGACAACGGTCAGTGGTGGAGCGTTGTAAGACCTTCAAACGATACGGTTAAGGAAGCTATAAATCATTACGGCATATCCGCAATCGGCAAAATTGCCGTTGAAACCGTAGGAAATATCAAGTATAAAGATTTGAAGGAAAAAGCACCGGAGCTTTCTTTTTACCGTCATCAGAACGTGAATTACGGCAAGGCTGTCGGAGAAGAATTGTCAAAGGCAGGTATTATGTGGAGCGGTAAGGTCGAAAAGACCGGTATGGTCATCACAATATCCGCAGACGAGAACGATTCCTATTCAAAGATAATAACTGAAATGCGTGAGCGTAACAAGGCTCAGACAGCAGAGCAGGCACAGACAGCGGGAAAAGTTGACGAAAGTGCATTTTTTGATATGAATGCACCTGAGCCTTTCTGAAACAAATAATATGTAATTTACCGGGATTGTGAAAACAGTCCCGGTTTAACATTACAGGAGGCAAAATGAAAATATCTAAAATCATTGCAACTCTTGTCGGATGTGTAATTGCACCTGTTGTATCTGTATTTTTATCATACAGTCTTGATGTTATGCTGACAACACAGGAGCTGAAACTGTTTGACTTCAACACCTGCCTTGAAGGTCTGAAAGTCAATCAGAAACAACAGCAGCTCTTTATGATATTTACAGCACTGCTTATAGGTCTGATTATCTTTGTTGTGTTTGTTGCAATGAGCAACAAGTACAAGGCTGATACAATAACGGTCACGCCGAAAATCAAGATACCCGTTCCTGCAGGCGAAGGTCAGAACGGCTCGGCACGGTTTATGAACGACAGCGAAAAGCATAGTGTTTTCGCTACATACAAGCTGAAACAGTCAAGTGATTTATGCCGTATGCTTAACAGAAACGGTGAAGATTATTACAATGCTGTTTCAAAAAACGGTAAATATCTGCCGTTTATACCGATACAGCTTGATAAGATTAACAAAAATGAGTTTCCTGCCAAAGGCGGACTTGTTGTCGGAATGAAAAAGCACGGCACTTACGAGGAAATCTCATACATAGCGAAAGACTATCACTCGTTGATATTCGGTGCGACAGGCTCCGGTAAGACAAGAACGCTTGTTTTACAATCAATTATCTTCACTGCAATGGCTGGCGAAGGCATTGTAGTAAATGATCCGAAAGGTGAAATCTACTACTATACTCATCGTGTTCTTGAGTCACTCGGCTATGAAGTAATTGTAATGGACCTGCAGAATCCCGAAAAATCGTGCGGCAAGAACTTACTGCAACCGATAATCGACGCTGTAAACGAGAAAAAGACCGATAAGGCACAGAGAGCAACGTGGGACTTGATTGAAATGCTTGTACCGAAGTCGGACAAAGGCGAGCCAATTTGGACAAACGGTGAAAAGGCTATCATCGGTGCCTGTGTGCTTGCTGTAGTATGTGACAACACGGATAAGCCGAAATATCAGAATCTCACGAATGTGTATTACTTCCTTGCAAATATGGTTAAACCCGGTGCAGATAATAAGACACCGCTTGAAGGCTATATTGCAAAACTGGACGATACACACCCGGCTAAGTCACTGCTCGGCATTACAGATGTTGCACCGAGCAGAACAAGATCGAGCTTCTACACATCGGCACTGACAACATTAAGATTGTTTGCAACAAACGACATTGCCAGTGTAACCGGCACGTCAGATTTTGATTTTACTACGATTGCTCAGAAGAAACAGGCGATATTCTACATCCTGCCGGATCAGAAAACAAGTTACTATCCTATAGTTACCTTGCTTGTCAATCAACAATATGAACTGCTTGTAGACTATGCTAAGGAACACGGTAACAGATTGCCGATAAGGGTAAACTTCTTTCTTGACGAGTTTGGTAACTTCACACCGATAAGCGATATACAGGCAAAACTCACTGTCGCAAGAGGTTACGGAATACGTTTCAATCTGTTTATCCAGGATATGGCACAGCTTGAAGATAAGTATGACAAGAATGTTGCAAATATCATTATGGGTAACTGTACCGTATGGGTATATCTTGCGGCGGCGGGCAAGGAAACAAACGAACTTATAAGCAGTAAGCTCGGTAAGTACACAACGCTGAAATACAGCTCATCGGGAAATAAAACAAGATACTCAAATCCCTCATCGGGATTTTCTTCACAGCTTGAGGGACGAGAACTTCTTACAGCAGACGAACTTGCAAGATTCGCACGTCCATATCAGCTTGTAATGGTACTCGGTGAATATCCGGCTGTAATGGTGTCATACGACCTGCACAAGTGGCAGTTTAACCGCTTTATGGGACTCGGAAACGAGAGCCATAACAAGCAGTACATTCAGATCGTCACTGACAGCAGACAGGATAAGCGTAATACAAACGCTAAAATTCCGTTATGGGAGGTCTGGAAAGAGCAGACACCGCAAGCACCGCAGGAAACCGAGTACAATTACTTGTTAAGGCGTAAAGAAGCAAAAGAAAACAATGAGAAATCCGAAACCTATGATATTACCAAAAACGCATTCTATATTGCGGAAGATGAGGTAATTGACAAGGGAGAGGACTTATTCCGGAGGAAAGAACAATGAACAAGTTAAAGAAAATCAGAAACCGCATTTATAACGCCATATCATCGTTTATGGCAGTGACATTTCTTACAATGTCGGGATTTGCACAGGGCAATTTTGCAAACAGCGTAATTGTGACAGGCACAAAGAATCTGATAGCAGATGTCAGCTCCTGGCTTACAGGTATAGCGATAGCTGTTACAGCTCTTGTGTGCGTGTATCTGTTTATCAGACGTGCAATGTCGGATGAGCAGGACAAGAAGCAGTGGGATAACAGATTAAAGATAACCGCTGTTTCGGGTATCGGTGCAATAACTGTAACTGCACTGATAGGTGTAATTGCCGGCTATTTCAAATAATCTTATGTTACATAAAATACGTTCAAGGGCATATCTTACAGGCAACGACAGTGTATTAGCTGTTGCTGACGTAAATATTGATGATGCGGTAATAATCCGTGACTGCCGGCTTTTAAAAAGTGCGGACGGCAACATCGAAGCACAGTTACCGCAAATCAAAAACAAAGACGGAACATACACACAGACAGTACAGCTGATTAATTATCAATCTGTACTGATGAAATCGCTGAAAGCAAGCATTTTCGAAGCGTATACAAATGCTCTCAAAGGGAATCCGCCTGTATCAAAAGAAAAAACTTTTGAAATGGAAAAAGAGCAGTTTGAACTGCAAAGGCAGGGCGTTAAGGCAGAAATACGGCGGATAAACTTGCCGGATTGTCCTGCACTTAAAGCGATAGCCGATATAACAATTGACAACTGGCTTGTTGTCAGAAATATACGGCTTGTTGCCGAAAAGGACGGAAAAATAAAGCCGGTAATGCCGCAGAAATCATTGCCGGACGGCACACGATGTGATCGGGTGGCGATAAAAGATGATACGCTGCTTGAAAAAATACGGACAGCAACAACTCAACTATATATGCGGCACGATGTGCCACAGCAATCGGCAATAGCAAAAGCGGACGATATGTATATGTTCCCGTAAATGTGAGGTGATAAATTAATGGCGGCTATATTAGTTATTCTGTTTTCCGTCATACTGAGCAGTATGACACCGCTTGTTTTTGAAGCGAGCGACCAGCTGATACCGATAGTCTTTGAAGTTGACAAGACGCTCGGACAGTATCTCTCAACAGCGTCATCAACGATATATAATATAGGCATTTCACTGATGATACTGAAATTTCTTAAAAAGGGCTTTGAAATATACGTTATGGGAACAGACGGAGATCCGGATATGGACCCGTTACAGCTTGTGACGAATTTCATAAAAGCAATGGCTGTCGCTATAGGTTTCAGACCTATTTATGATATTTTCGTGCGGATACTTAAAGAAACAGTAAACGCAATAACGACAAGTATGAACATCTACAAGGAAGTAACCGATTTTACCGGCATAGGAATAATCAACGGCGTATTCTTCCTCATAGCACTTGTAATATTTATGATACTGTTCTGTAAGGCTTTCGGGCTTGGTATCAATATGATGATATTGAATATCGGAATGCCGCTTGCCTGTACCGGACTACTCGATAATGACAAAGGAATGTTCAAAAACTACTTTATGACCTATGTCAAGACATTTCTGACCGTACTTATACAAGTAGTTCTTAGTAAGCTCGGACTTTATATCATAGTCACATCTGCAGGTATAGGAAACATTGTATCGGGCAATTTTGATTTGGTAAAAATGTTCCTGGGCTTGGCTTGTCTTACTACAGCACTCAGTACGCCTAAACTGCTTGCAGAGTTTCTTGTGCCTTCCGGTCCGGGCGGTGGTGCTATGAGCAAAATATATGCGGTAAACACGATTAAGACAGCGATAAAGGGTGTTACAAAATAGGAGGGATAAATGACTACAATTGACCAGCTCAGTCTGATAATACAGGGCTTACTCGTAGCAGGAGTAGCACTCAGAGTAATTATCCTGCTGATAAAGATTGTTCTCAATCCCGATGATAAGCCACAACTGATACCGAAAATAAGAAATGCACTTGTATTTATGGTTTTTGGTATCATAATTTTTCAGATAAAAGATCTTATCGTCCGGTACTATTCGTAAGGAGGACAGACAAATGAAAGATAAACATTTATATATCCCGTATGGCTTGATAATAGAAAAGCAATGGTGGGACGGTTGCGGACCGAAACAGAAGCCACAGCTGATAATCGGCGGGCTTATATCACTCGGACTTGCGGTTTTCATTGCTCTGCTGATACATATCATAATCGGACTTGCAGTAGGGATATTCGGTATTTTTGCTACAGTAGCACTTATCACAAAGCAGGACAAGACAAATCTTTCGATGATCGACTACATCGGGCTGATGATCCGAAAAAACAAGGAGCAGCAGAATTTTCTTTATAAGTATAAAGATGATTATGGGATTATGTGACAAAGATACACAACAGGTGCGTCACTGTGACGCACCTTGAATATAAGAGCAACAGTAATCATACGGGTGCAACTCCCGTAGCTCTGAAAATAAAGATGTGACCGGAGCGTCCTGTGCGACACCGTGTCGCACTTGAAATTGACATAAGTTAATGCAACGTGATAGAATAGGAGTAGAAATGAAAAACAACTACTATTGCCGAGCGTGGTACAAAGGCAAAAAACGTAAAGCTCTTGAGCAGGCAGTGTCATTATTAATGCAATTTGACTGGTGTGACTGCAATGAATTATCACAGGACAAGCAGAATACCGCAAAAAAAGTATTGAATAATCTCTATGCGATTATGGCTGTTACACCGTATGATAAGAAGAAAGCGGAAGTAATCGACGAAAAGCGTTACATAGAAATTCTGATGAGAGCATTTAAATATCTTTTGAAAAACGATTATTGGAATTGCTGTCACGAATTATCGGATTTGTTCGAGCTTGAGCCTGTTTTTCAGCCACACATAGCATACGCAACACAAAAATTACTTGAAATGACGGTAAAGATTTGAAATAAAAGTTAAATTGTCGCTTACGGCGGCAATTTTTTTATATCGGAGCGTTAGTGTATACGGGTGCAACTCCCGTAGCTCTGACATTTGACATATAAAAACAAATATTGTAAAATAGGAGATAGATTTTATGAACAGAATTCGTAAAATAACTATAATAAATCCAATTACTGACGAGAAATCTGTTTATCAGATACGTCTTTTATATGATGGAGAAGATATGGGAAATAACAATTTATGTTTTTGTGGCAGTGGTATAAAGAAAAAGAAGTGTCATCCCGATATTCACGAAAAAAGCCTTTTCGCCACACTGCTTCATTATTATAAGGAACTTGAAGATGAAAGTAAAACTGTACAAAATCCTTTATGCAAAAAAGGCTGTAACGAATGTTGTGAAAGTACATTTTCGGTTTCACAATCCGAATTTTTTATGATACTCAATTCATTGAAAATAACTGATGAAATAGCTATATATAAAGCAAAAGCCGATGAAATCGTAAATAACAAGTACGAAATGCCGGATAAATGTATTTTTGTCGATGATTATACCGGAGCTTGCCGTATTTACGAACTGCGTCCGCTTGTTTGCAGATTATACGGTGTTGTTAAAACAGATGATAATGTTTGTGAACAAATCAAAAACAATCAACATATCTATGATACTCTGCTGACTTCAAGCAGTATCAATATTGCCCATAATACTTTCAGCTTTGACAATGGAATTATGACAACGCCTAAACCTTTAATTTACTGGATTTCAAAATTGACAACTGACGGTGATTTAAATTCCGATAAACAGAAACGTTTATTTGAAGCAGCGAAAAGCTATCCAATAAGCGAATATCTGCGAATACTGCAAATTTAGAAAACATATCAGGTGCGACACCGTGTTGCACTTGAAATCAGCCGCTTTTTCTTTTTCTGAAAACCAACCGAATATGAAGATTCAAAGCAGCCCTCACCCGTAGGACTGCTTTTTTATATCGGAGAGTAAGCGTATGCGGGTGCAACTCCCGTAGCTCTGCTGATAAATACATTATTAAGGATGGAATGTAAAAATGATGTTACGAAATCTAATGTCGTTATTAGAAATATTAATGCCACTGGTTGCAATGATTGCAATTTTCGGCTTATTGTGCAAAATACTAATGAATATTTATAACAAAATTTACGCTCATAATTTTTATTATGGATTTGATTATGTTGATAGTATAGAATGGACGATTATAATAGTTATAATCATCTTCTTTATGCCTGCAACAAGCCGAACGATTTCTATAACTCTATTGGCATTAGCAATAGTAAATAATATTTTGCTTTTTTCTTTTTGCAGAAAAACAGATAAATATAAAGATGACAGTAAATTTGATAAAATATTGTTGGCTTTTTCAACGTGTTTATTTTGCTGTGCAATGATAATAGTGATTTGGGGAAAATAAAACATAATGACAAGGTTGTTATAGGTGCGACATCGTGTCGCACCTCGAATAAGCCGCAGAAAAAAGAAATCCCGCCCAAAAGGCTGTAATCGTGTAACATTTGGCAGAAAGCAACAAAAAGCGATACTATACTTTGTCAATGTTTTTGTCACTGTCGGCTGGACTTTTTGCCGTAAGTGTGTTACAATATACTTGAGGAAATAGTACCGAATTGAAAGGAGATGCACAAATGGCAAGAAATATAGTAAAGGCAAAACTGGATATAATATTCAAGAAGTTGTTTACGGACGAGGGAAATCAGCATATTTTACAGGCGTTTCTCTCGGACATACTCGAAATACCATATGAGTCGATAAACAACATAATCGTACTGAACTCCGAGATAATGCCGGAGAACATTATAGAAAAATACAGCCGTATGGACATAAAGATGACGGTTGACGGTAACAGGCTTATCAATGTTGAAATGCAGATTAAAGACGAGGGCGATTACAAGGATCGTTCAATGTACTACCTTTCAAAGTTGTACAGCAATCAGCTTAAAAGCGGTGATGGCTACGGAAAACTCAATCAGTGTATTTCAATCAATGTATTGAATTTCATTCTTTTCGATGAATGGGCGGATTTTCATTCCTCATTCAGAATGAGAGAAGATAAACGCAATTCTGTTCTTACTGATAACTTCATCGCTCATTACTTTGAGTTGAAGAAAATCGGAAAGAATTTTGACAAGAACAACAAGCAGGAACTATGGCTCAGACTTATAAATGCAGAAACGGAGGATGAACTTGATATGTTACAGCAGACAGGTGTAAAGTCCATACAGGACGCAGTAGTTGTACTGCACAAGATGAGTGCAGATGAAAAGACAAGAGAGCTTGCCGAAATGCGTGAAAAGGCTCTGCATATTGAGGCAACCGAGAAATCGTATGCGAGAGCCGAAGGCGAAGCAGCCGGACTTAAGAAAGGCAGAGCTGAGGGAAGAGCTGAGGGAAGAGCTGAACGAGATAACGAAATACTTGCGAATCTTAAATCGTTAGGTATGAGTGATGAACAGATAAAGGCAATACTCGGAAAGTAATAGACGTTTATGGAAGAAAAAAGAACCGAATATATCGATGAAGAAGGAAACAAGGTAGTAATTGTCGGTAAAACAACGTTTGTCTATAAAAAGATGAGCGATGTAGAAAAAGCAATCGAACTTTCTGAAATGCGTGAAAAGGCTCTGCATATCGAAGCAACCGAAAAGGCACACGCAAGAGCCGAGGGAAGAGCCGAGGGAAGAGCTGCAGAACGTGCAGAAATCCTTGCTAATCTCAAAGCTATGGGCTTATCTGAAGAGCAGATAAAGCAGGCACTCGGCAAGTAAGCAATGACAGACGAGAAAATGATAACGTATACCGATGATGAAGGAAATCGGATAGCTATCATCGGTAAGACTAAGGTCATATACAAAAAGATGAGCGATGTAGAAAAAGCGATCGAACTTTCTGAAATGCGTGAAAAGGCTCTGCATATCGAAGCAACCGAAAAGG